>ERZ761592.128-NODE-128-length-40117-cov-7.328890_pt1 | contig 40117 bp, 59 predicted proteins | sample MGYA00433095_ERZ761592 | MGnify/ENA primary metagenome ERZ761592 (study PRJEB28899, sample SAMN03785554) | bioreactor sludge metagenome | biome: EBPR Sludge; feature: EBPR Bioreactor; material: 0.22µm filtered reactor supernatant | place: Saint Lucia: Queensland... | reverse complement strand
CTTTTTACCATGCCTATGGGGGTACTGGTACTTCTCGGCAGCGAACCGGCAGCGCGGGCCCGGATCGCCACCGATCGCCCATCTTTAGGTGTCGCACAGCCAGCCTCAGCCATCACCGCGCGGCACATCAATCCTTCAGGGATCTCGTACCTCCTGAAAAGCCACTCCCTGCGCCCCTTGGCTATCCGCGCATCGATCTCAGTGGACCGTCTCATGCTTGCGACTCCGTTTGCGCTTTTCAATCCGTGCCACGCGGGGCAGGTGTATCGAATGGCGACGCGCGTACTCGCTGAACGCTGCTTGCTGGATGTGGTGCAGACGCAGCACTTTCGCCAAGTGCAGATCCAGATCTGCCATTGAGTACGCTCGACCATCAAGCCGGTAGAATCGCTTCTTGTCGCGCTTCCGTTCTTCGCATGTGATCTCACCAATGAGACCCATCGCCCGCAGTCTGTCGGCTCTCTCGAACACTGCACTCAGCTCCGTGACGGTGTACCCGTCCACCCCTGTAATCATGTCGCTCCCTACTAATCGTTCGAAGTGGCAGGCCGCACAGCACGCCCGACCAGTGGCGCGATTATAGAGGCGTCCACATGCGCAAATCAGTCGGCCTTTGGTTGGTGCTGGCATGCCCCCCCCCCTTATCACTTTCTTGTCTGCTCTGACCGTGTTTTCGCAGAGTGGCAGGACTTACAGAGACGCTGGATATTCTCGCGAACCAGGCGCAAATCCGCATTCTCGGCGATGGGTACGATGTGGTCTGTATGCTCACCGGGCCGGATGCGGCCAGCGGCAAGACAGGCCCGACAGAGTGGTTCCTCTGCTGCCACCATGCGGGAGAGCCGCTCCCAGGTGCCGTCGTACCATTCCCGCCGTTTCGTTGCGCGAATCCGCCGCTCAGCGCGGGAGGGCGTAGAGGCTACCGGCGCAGACGTACCGAGGGCGAATCGGGCGGGCGGCTGGTTTTTCATGGCGGGAACACGAACAGCGGGGGTTGCAAACATTCTTCATGGAAAATGTGCGCTTGTCAACTCTGGAGGTTTCCGGCTTCGATTTCCGCCCTCTTTTTTTTCAAAATAAATGCACTTTTCCCTTGCGTTATTCTCGGACTAATGCGATACTAAATATAGAGAGAGACACCCGGAAGGGCAAGAAAGCAAAGAGGAGAAACGAGAATGACCGAATATTACTACCAAGTCCTCGAAGACGGAGAAGCTATTGTGCGCTGTGTCTTCGTGGACGACTCAGGCAGGGAAGCATCCTACTCGGATCACTCATCCAACGATGAAACCCAGGCGGACGGCGACGGCGCTATGTTTCCCCCGACGTGGCATGATGCGGCAGCATGGAGTGAATGCGACCGCGAGCAGGCGGAATCCATGCTCCAATTCACGTTCCGCGATTAGCTTAGTGCTCAGCTTTGTCCTACCGTCACGGCGGTAGGAGATGGCTTAGTGCCAGAGAGACAGAAAGAGGGAGAGAAACGCAATGAGTTGGACAGTGGAACAAGAAGTGCAAGCAATGCGCCTTGGCGCGCAGTTGCGAAACGAAACCGTCGAACTGCTACGGGAGCGTAGCATGACGGCTGACAATGAACTTCGTTCAGCCATTCCATGGGAATGTTCTGCGCTTTCTTATGTGGAGTGTACTTTGCCTTTATTACTGGATCTGCTCGCATCCTACGGGTATGGGGAAGAACACCGGCGAGTAATGGCCCACATGGGCCATGCTCTACAAGTCCTCGAACTCCACCAAGAGCATTGCCACCGTATGGGCGTTGTTTGTGATGGGCCTGAGTGTTGGCCACAAGCTCTAAAGCTTTGGCACGATTATAAACGATCTTTCGGCCTTTGACATAGAGTTCGGCTTTGTCCCGCCGTACAGCGGCGGGAGATGGCTTAGTGCCAGGGGGACTATCCGGGAATTCCGGATGGTTCGCGTCAGTGGAAGCCAGAGAGAGAAAGTAGAAGGAAACAAGATGGACTCTATGACAAAAACCAAACCGACCGGGGCACGAAACGCCCCTCATTTAACCGAAGAGATCCGGTGGGCTGTGACGCCCAATGAAAAGCGGGCGCTGCTCATCCGCGCTGCCACGGAAGGCGTGAAGGTCTCAGACTTGCTGCGAGACGCGATGGGCTTACCGCGAGCGCAGCGGGGGAAACGGAAGCGGGAAGGATAAAAAATGGGGCCAGCTCGGAAAACTGGCCCCACTCGTCCACAAAGAGGAGAAACACGCAACTCCATGCTAACCGCAAGACGGATTGACGTCAAGCCTTCATTTCGCCGATGTGGCGCGTGTTCTGCTCGATCTCTAACAGGGTCGCCGGGTTTTCCTGCATCTGCTTTACCGCCTCGCGGACGTCGCGCTCTAGCCGATCCAGCGCTGCGTCCAGGCTTGACGCCTCGAACGGTTCCCGTCTCTCCGCGCCCGTGACTAGATCCAAGTGTACACACTCTGCGTCACTGAACGTCGTGATTTCCACTTCATCGGGGATCGGCGCGAAATCGGCGGCGTAGTGGGTTGGTTCAATCGCCGTTCCATGATCGAAATTCCGGACCCACTTGTCGCGCCAAACGGCGATGCTGTAAGCACCGTAGTCCCGATTTCCGAGCAGCACCACCCGCCCGTCGTCCTTCCATTCCGCCGGCATTTCCTCAATCGGTCTCCAGTTCATTTCTTCACTTTTCTCCTCTCGCTTTCTAATTTTCGAACCATTTCCGGCAATCCCGTCGCCCAGCATGACCCCCCGCCGATGCGATATCGGGTGCGCCCCTGGATACAGTCCGTCTGAATCGGCGGCAGGCCCAACGCATGCCTTACTTGAATCAGGCGCCGTACCCACCGAACCTCCTGCTTCACTCGCTCATCCTGCATTTCGCGCCACTTTTCGGTGAGCGCGATGGTTTTCGCCACATCAAGCATGTAGCGCCTCCACTTTCCACCGCAGCCGCACTTCCGCCTCCGCGAAGGTGAGCGCATGGAAGACGCACCCACAGATTCGGCAAGGTCGAGACGGGATTTTATCCGCGCCGTTGGCGTTGCTATCGACCGCTCCATCTTTCCGATTCGGCCCCGTCAGCGCGTTCAAATTCTCGGCAGGATACTTACCCGCCCGGAAGTCGTTTCTCATCGTCCTACCCCGCTCAAATTGAGTTCTAGGGCTATTTCCCGGAGTATCCGCCGTTGCTCTGCGAGATCCGCAGCCGTGATTCGCTGAATATCGGGCCGTAGACGCATCCGGCCTTCCGTCCGGCAACGGCAGGGTTTCGCCCCGCTGTACCGGGCTCCAGTGGAGATCACCCACCCGGTGTAATCGCAGATCTCGCAGCCGAGAGCCTTCGACGGTTCCCCTTCTGGATCAGCTCCATCTTCCGCCGTTGCCGCAAGCGCTGCGGACCATTCCGCCGCTACGGGTCTCCATCGCTGAGTGCGGATCAAGTGGGACGCCGACCGCTCGACATGCGCATCGTCTTCGGCGGCATCCCGGATCACTCGCAGGATTTCGGCATCGGCCCCCGGCGGGTAGCTCTCTGCCGCTTGGAGAGCCGCATTAACGCGCTGCATTGCGGCTCGGATCGCTGACGGGTGCGGGCTCATGATCGTACCTCCGCGAAAATCTGCTCGATCAACTCATCCGTGATGTCGCTCCCTGGTGGACTTACCGCTACTGGTGGAGGCTTGAGCCAACCGCCGCTGCGCATCCATCGCAGGAGCTCCGGCGCGTGCTTCGGATCGTCCCGCCAGACCTGACACCAAGCGAGGGTATTCTTCCGTAGCGTCGCCAGCGTTGCCGGTTCGTTCGGTCCGCGGATCTGTTCGGTGATCGCTTGCGCTAAAAGTGTTTTCGAAACCCCCTTCGGGTGCGCTTCTGCGATGGCGTCCGTTGCGATTTCGACGGGAGTTGGTTCGCCGATGGGGGGTAGGGGGGGTGTTCGGTTTGGTTCGGTTTGGTTCGGTTCGGTTCGGTAGGCGGACATTGGCAGACATTTGCCGCCGTTGTCCGCCGTTGTCCGCCGTTGTCCGCCGTTGTCCGCCGTTGTCTGGACAGTGGCGGACAGAATATGTGGTTTTGCGATAACAAAGTCTAAACCTTGCCGTTTTATTCGCTTTTTTACGTAGTCTGGCGCGTAATCAGCCCAGTCATGAATAACCAGCCGATGCTCTGGATCGACGTCCAAAAACCGCACTTCAACCAATGCTCGGATCAATTCGCCCGGTTCCCCGTCCCACTCGATAGCGGTCTCCAATTGCCGATCCGAAAACCTTCCAATGTCGCCACGCGGGGTGTATTCTGCCGTGAAATTCCACAGTGCTTCCAGGCATCCAAGCACGGCATATTTAGGCCGTCCCAGGATGCTTCGCAGATCCAGAAATTTCGGGTGACTTGAGACTTGTACGTATGCCATTTCCTCACCTTCCACTTGCCCGCCAGGTCGCCAAACCGTTCAGCGCCCGCCGATCGTTTCCCTTCGTGGTTTGTTTTTCCGCCCGGCCCGTTACTTGCGGATCTTCACCCGCCCCCTCGGCTTCTCGAATCACTTCTCCGATGAACTGGGCGACTTGCGGGACAACCGCGTTGCCGAGCGCCTTAAGCCGCCTGGTGCGTGCGTCCAGTGGATTGGGAAACCCATCAGCCATTCGACGAAGCAGGGATTCAGCTTCCTCTTGGCTGAGGGAGGGCGCGAGCCAGGGCCATCGGTCGATGACGTAGGCCCATGTCTTTCGATCTGCGGGGCCGGGTGGAAATGGTGGCAGAACTGGCTCAGCGATGGCGCGTGCTCCTCCATCCGCTCCCTCGGGTACCCTTCCTCGCTCTTCCAGTCCCGCGTGTTCGGCGTCGGGAACATTTGAAACGACTCCACCTGATGGGCTAGTTGAACCTGTGCGATATTGCGGCTCCGATTCCCGATGCTGCTGGGGTGGTGGTCCCGACTGCATGGCGTCCGCCACATCGCCGCCGCGCTCGTCAGCGTGTCCGGCACTCCCCGGCGTGCCCCGCTCGCTTCCCCGTCCTCGCGGGTAGGAGTGGGCCAAGCTTGTACGGCCACTTGTAGCGACGTGATTATATTCCGAGCTCCGCCCTTCATCCTCGCCTTCATAGCCATGTGTGCTTCCACGCTTTTGTTGTCGTCGTTCGCACAGGGCGTTAGCCAGTTCAGCGCACTCGCCGCTAATCCAGGTGATCGGATCGGGTCGAAGTTCCCCCGCTTCTCCGCATCGTTCGCTACCGGAGTCGGCCAGTTTTCGGCTTCGTTCCACAGCTTCCGTCCCCTCGATGACGGGTCGAGGCCCGTCCCCCCCTCGGACGCCACCGCGGTAGGCCAGAAGGAATATCCGCTCTCTTCGGTGGGGCGCTCCAAAATCGGAAGCTCGTAAACTACACCACGTCGCATCGTACCCCAGCGCGGCCAAGTCCCCGAGAATGGTGGCAAACATTCGTCCATCATCGGAAGAAAGGAGTCCTGGGACGTTTTCACCCAAGAACCATCGGGGTTCAACTTCGCGAAGACAGCGGACAACTTCCGGCCACAAATTACGCTCGTCAGTAGATCCCTTACGCTTTCCAGCCAGGGAGTGCGGTTGGCAGGGGAACCCTCCACATACAATGTCAACTCGCTCAACTTCACTCCACTCGATTTTGGTAATGTCATCAAGATTCGGTACCTCCGGCCAGTGTTGCGCCAGCACGCGGCTGGCGTATGGGTCGATTTCTGATTGCCAGCGGCAGGACATTCCGGCTCGCTCAAGACCTATCTCGATTCCACCTATCCCCGAAAAAAGAGAGCCGAATGTCATTCCTGCACCTACTTCGCCCTCTCTAGATGTGTCCGCTGCGCCTCGATTTCGACGCCATCGGCGAATTTCACCCGCACTTTCGCGGTCAGATCATAGCCGCGCCTGGTTTGCGTGAGCATGAGGCAGATCTGCCCATGCCGCTCAGGATGGACGGACTTCGAGCGCCAGCGGTAGAGCGCGGGCTTAGAATTACTCATAATTACGCCCCTGCGCCACGCCAGCGCCAGTCACGTCTTCCCACTCCCAAAAGCCAAGCTTGCCCTTTGCGGGGATCGGCCTCTCGAAAAGCATCGGATTGCTCAAGACGAACCCGTAAGGCCCAACGAACCACGGCGAATCACTGGCGGTTACACAGTCCACGATCTCGACCGTGCCAAGGATGCACCCAGCGCGGAATTCTGGGCCGGTCCAGTCCACTTTCGGCCCCATGTGTTCGACGAATCTTGCATCGTCAAAATCGCTTACGCGCAGCACTTTAGAGCTGTGAATCGCGATCCGCCCACGGACTTTGGTGGGCCACTCGCGGTTCTCAATGTCTTTACCATGAGCCAGGATCAAGCCCGCCCACGGCTGTCTTACTGTCAGAACCTTCACGCCACCCTCTCTTTCTCCGGTCCGCCCAGTTCGGCAAGCTGGCACTCTATAGCCTCCCGGAGCGCCTGTTCTTGATGAGGTTTCAGGTCGCCCCAGATAGACGCCTGCTCGATAGCTACTTCCAGTACCTTTTGCTGCTCGTCACGTCGGATGTAGTCCACACCCGCCACCTTCATCTTTGCGGCGAACTCCGCGTCGAAGAGTTGGTTTTCGACTTCCACGATGCGCTTCCGCAACTCCGCGTTCTCCGCGATCAATTCCGCAATCCGCTCCTCAGTCATTGTGTTTTCCCCTTTCTCCGCTCCTCCATCCACTCACCCACCCAACAATCCGCCATACAGACCACCCACAGCACGAACCCCACGAGCCGCAGCGTGCAGACTGCCAGGATGACCGCCACCGATAGGACGACCGACACGATGATCATGCGAACAGCCCCTTTTGCCCCTTTGCCACCCGGCAGATCACGCCTCGCAACTTGGAGTCGTACCACGCCCGGAAATGGTCAATCGAAAACCGCCCGCCGTTCGCCTCGCCGGAGTAAATCAGCCCGCCACGTGCCGTTTCGCGCTCGTGCCATTTGATCTGCGACTCGCGGCGCTTGCCGCCCTTCGAGCGCTTCAACTCGACCCACAGCACCAAGGACACACCCGTCCCTGGACTCAGGTAGTAGATGTACTGGCGGTCAGGCATCCCCGGTTCCCCAATGGACATCATCCCGACCGCCAGGCCGTCTTGCACCCGTTGCGCCGTGCCGGAACTGTGCCGAATGCGCCGCCACCCCTCAGCCTTCATGAAATCGTCGAGCTGGTCCGAAACCTGCTTTTCGGTGAGGTTCGCAGGATTCCAACCTGCCGGCAGTTTCGCGGGCTTCGGCGTGGTGGCGGGCTTTCGGAAATCGAACATATCAGTCCTCCGGGTCTTCGTCAGTCAACGCAGCCAGGGCGACTTCGGCCGCGTTCTCGGCATCCGGTTCCGGCGCAGGTGCCCACTCGATGAACGGCTGGAGCCATTCGCAGATCGCGTCGATGGTTTCGCGCTCCTTCTTGCCGGGCTTCGTCGCGAGCACCGATTCAAAGAACCCCGCAAGGTCCACCGCCGCTGCCCGAATCGCTTCCTTTTCGGACCCGTACGTAGGCTCACGCTGCTCGATTGTCAGCGTGCCCCCCACGTGGCCGTAAGCATAGGTCCAGCCATAGAGCCACACACCCCGCGCCATCTCCAAGGCGTAAAGCGATGCCGTCGCATTTGCATTCGACAGATCGCGCGACCTCGCCAGCTCGACCGGGTAGGACCCGTTGAGCTGCTGTTGCGGGTAGACCTTATCCTCGTCGTCGTCGTCCGCTTCCTCCGGCAGCTCGCCTTGGAGCGGCGTCAATATCAGCGTGGCTGGATGTGTGCCCACCGTGTCGGCGTAATCGGCCCAATCCTTGCCTTTCGCCGTGCCGTAGAGGCACCAATGGATGCGCGGCTGCTCTTTCTCTGGAAAAACCAAGCGGAACTGCTTGACCTCATCGCCGTGCATCGATAAATCGTAAGGCAATCCCGGCACGTTCAGCCGCGCGCGGAAGGACTTGCATGCCACTTTTAGCGGGATGGCCTTCGCGTCATCGGCGCAATCTTTGAGATGCTGGATGCCGAGCGCCGCTGCCACTGCGCTGGTAAATGTCGCATGCATATGCACGCGGGTTGATGATGGACCGCCCTCGACAGGCAGATTTACGGCCTGATCCAGGACCGCGTCTGAAAATTCCACTGGATTTGAAATCATGCTTTCTTTTCTCCCTCTCCTTCTTTCTTGAACTACCCATTCACCCCTCCACTCAGCTGGTCTATTTTTTTCGCTACGTCGTAGAGCCGCTCGCCCATCACCGTGGCTACATCCAGGCCCACCATCAGCCACGCGACTTGTATCTGCTCCGGGAGTTCCGCCCACGGCTTCAGCGAGCCGCCGGCTGGATTCCATGCAGCGTTGTACGCGATCTCTCCCAGATCCTGGAAGCGGAAATCGCCCATCACCGCCTCGATTGCCTCGTCAGTTTTCATCGCGCACCCCCGCTGCCTTTTCGGCTTCGATCTTGGCCATGAGTTCATCCATCCGACGCCCGGCGAAAAGCTTCACGACGGCGATTCCGGCCTGCTGCCAGGACTCCCGATCTTCGGCGCTCATGCCGCTCCACGCCGGCATCACGTGCGGCGCGTCGTGATAAAATCCCGCCTGTGCCGCTCGGCCCAACTCATCAAAATTACACTCAACTTTCGGCATCTCTCCTCCTTGTCAATTCCTGATTACGTCAGGCCCCTTCCGCGATATCCTGCAACCTTTCGAGCATCTCCGGGATGGATGTCACGATGTAGCTCGCCCAGATGTACATCAGCTCCGGCTCCATCGGCTCCGTCGATAGAATCACCAACTGCTTACCCTGGCCCACCGCATAGCCAGCCTCTAGGTGCGCGGATCTTCCGCACGGCAACGCCAGGACGCAAACGTCGGCGGCATCCAAGCCAGCGAGATCCAAAGCGAAACCATCTTGCGCAATCGGGTGCCGTAGCCCCTTGCGGAATCCCTGCACCGTCCACGACTGCCAATTAGGATCAACGTCTGACCACGCGAAGCCGTGCTGTTCGGGTCTGGGATTCCGGAAGTCGTAGACGGCATGCCCCGCCTCTTGCAGTGCCTGCACCACGGCAGGCTGTTGCGCATTCCGCCAACTGGATGCCACGTAAATTTTCATCTCTGTTCTCCTCCTTGAATGTTTGATCTGGAAATGCGCGCCGCTAAAAGAGCGGGTCGTCGTCCGCCTCGTCCACGTCGCCTGCCGCCAACTGCCCACACCCCAAAGCCAGACCGAGCCCGTCACTGATGCGCGTCGCCACCGTGATATTGATCGCCCTAGCGGCAGCCGTCCACGCCTCCTGGATGGACTCAGGAAGGACCTCCCACTCGGGAATCTTCTGCCCACTCACCAGCGATACGCCGCCGGTTTTTGCCCGGTAGGCGCTGTAGCCGATTTCGCCCAGGTCGCAATCCTCGATCCGGATCTCCACTGTATTTTTCGTCTCCACTTGCATCTCCTCCTCCTGTTTACGCCCGCCCGGAACCCCCTCCGAGCGGGCCTGGCTAGATACGCCTCGCTATTTCATGCCCGGCGAGACATCGGGCAATTTCCCCGGAGGGATCTCGTTAGGTCGTCGCCGTCGTCGTCGCTTCCGGCATGTCGATCGCCGGCAGTTCCGGCTCCGGCTGGAACATTACGGGAACATCCGCGCTCCATGTTTGCGGAAGTCCGGCTTCGGCGTATTCATCGAGTTGCGTTGCCCGCTGAAGTTGCACCGATTTCGGCACGTACTTCAGCGCAGCACGAAGAACGGTTTTCTTCGCCATCGAGTCGAAGTGATCGACCCACGGGCCGCGATCTTTTGAGAGCGAAAACTTATCGCGATGCGCGCATATCTGCTCGACGGTCCAGTACTCAATGAACCGCATGCCGCCCCGGAGTTCGACGCCCGCGAGGTAGCCAATCACTGGCCCCCGCTGCTCGGTTGTCAGGTGGTGATATCGGTGGCTATAGTCCGGGCGCATCCCGCTGATGAGGTTGAACTCGTCGCCTGCATGGATCACGGAAACGGCCAAGCCGGAAAGCTCCCCGGTGTTGTAGGCGAGCTTCACGAGGCCCTGATAGCCCACCATGAGTTTCGCTTCATTCCGCTTCGCCCGCCCGTTCCAGAACGGAATCAGGTACGCTTCCCCGAGCACGCCGTTCGGCTCAAGGCCAAGGATGGACGCCTCTACGACCGCGCCGCAGATCGATCGGGGGTCACATTCTTGGAGCTTCGGCGTCGTCGAAACCGCCGTAAGCGCGATGCGGATCATCCGCTCCGGCGTCAAGTGTTTCGGTAGCGCCATCGCGATTTGCTCTCGGTGTTGGGTGAGCATTAGGCTGACGGCGTTGAGTGTTGATGCTTTTTGAACTGTGGTGCTCATCGGAGAGATACCCCCTGTTCCGGATAAAACTTCACGCCGGGAATCGATCCGGCGCTCTTCATCACCCGCGCCAGCGCATTCAGCGCCGTCTGATCGACGGTCACCAGATGCAGCATCGTCGGATTCTTCCCCACGTACTCCACTAAGGCCGCCTTGTTGACGACAGCCGCTTTCCACGTTTCGCGAACGCTCAGCCCTGCTGGTTTCGTGATGGACGGTGCCACGGCAACGGGTTCCACAGCCAGCGGCATATTCACCACCGCTTCCACTTCTACCGCCGTTGCTCCCTCGTTCTCGATCTGGAGCAACAAAGCTTCGCGCTCCTCTTCGGCTTTGCGTCGGACTTCCTCTTCGAGCCGTCGCTGCTCTTCGCGCCGGACACGTTCCTGTTCCGCTTGATAAGCGCCGATCTGCCGCTTTAGATGCGCTTCCGCTTCAGCCAACGGTGCCAGCAGTTCGGACTCTCGGGAAGTCAGCGCCCGGTGCGCCCGGAATGCCGCCTCTTTTAGTGGCTTCCAATAGTCCGCCACTTCTTTTGCTTTCGCCTTAATTCGCTTCGCGAAATCCACGGCGTAGATCAAGCTCGCTTCGTCTTTCACGGTGACTGCGAGCGCGTCGCGTTTCACCCGGTCGGCAGCTTCGGCCTGCGAGTTCGACTTGGCGATTTCCTCTTCTTGCCAGCTAAGCACTGGTACCGTCATTGATCCTCCTCGATTGGTATTGCCAGATGGTTCTGGCGCTTTGGAAAATGTTGTAGTCCGCGCTGCGATTTTCCGGCGCGAATTCGGTGTAGCGGTAGGTACCGTCTCTCTTCAGTTCGACCCGTGCCCGGCGATAGCGACGCGGCTCCGGGAGTGCCATTGCGTAGGCGGCAAGCTGGAGCGCGTGCCATGATTGCGGCGCTCCCGTCTTGATATCGAGCAAGACTTCCGCGCCACCCGCCAGGGTGCCAATCCGGTCGAGCGTCCCGGCGTATTGCGCGGACTGGTTGTATATCCGCTTCTCGATGCCGTCCGGTAGCGGCGTGAAGCCCGTTTCGGCGCGAAACTTCCGCCAAGCGTCGAGATACGGGCTAATCAACGCGGAAACCGTTTCCTCTCGCAGTTTCCGCAGATCATCGTATTCGGTCGCCAAGTGGACCGCTTGCCCGATCTGGCGAGAGCGCTCCGTGTACCACTGATCGTCGATCAGCCCGGTATCTTTGAGCACCTGAGTCACGCTCGGCACCTGTTTGCCGCGCCAGGTGTAGCTATGCGTTTCGGCGTCGAACTGGAGCGGGGAATCAGTCGTTTCCTTTAGCACAGTCGCACCGCCTTTGGGAGGTCGGCGAAGTTATCCACTTCGTGACTCCAGATCATGCGGCCATCGACGAGCGCCACTAAGCATGCCACCGCCGTTTCCGCCATTTCCGACTCTCCTGTAGTCACCACCGCCGGAATATCGCCGTATTCGGCGAGATATCCCTGTAGGAGCTCGATCAGCTCCGAAATCAGCATCTCTCCTCCTGTGTTGTGCCGCCGTCTCGCAGCTTAAGCCTAACAGCGACAAACTGAATCCAAGCGCCGTACTCAGCGATCTCCGCTTCGGAGTAGCCCTGCGTCTTGCCGACCGCCTCGTAGTGGTCTAACCACCATTCGATTGGCTCGGTCATGCAGCCGATGCTGATCTTGCCCTCGTGGACGATGGCGACGTGCCCCCCCAGCCCGAAATGCCACGGGCCATCTATTGTGTTGGTCAATATCGAATTATTCCACCGCACCCCATCCAGGTTCGCTCCGCGCAGGTTGGTCCCTCTTAGGTCAGCTCCGCATAGGTCTGCTCCGCGCAGGTCAGCCCCGCCCAGGTCGGCCCATCGCAGGTTGGCCTCGCATAGGTTGGCCTCACTCAGGTCGGCCCAACTCAGGTTCGCTCCGCGCAGGTTGGTCCCGCTCAGGTCAGCTCCGCGCAGGTTCGCTCCGCGCAGGTTGGTCCCGCATAGGTCTGCTCCGCGCAGGTCAGCCCCACTCAGGTTGGCCCCGCTCAGATTGGCCCAGTCCAGGTTGGTCCCTCTTAGGGCAGCTTCGCTCAGGTTGGCCTCGCGCAGGTCAGCTTCGCGCAGGTTCGCTCCGCTCTTCACCGCTTCAGCGACCGATGCGAAGTCGCCAATCAATGTACCGTCTGTCCGTGTGATTCTCATACGCTCCTCCTAAAGATCCCCTCCATGGCGTCCAACACATCGCCGTCGCACGCCTCACGGAGCCGCTCGCCCGGTTCCTTGACGATCCCGAAGACGGTCTCTTCGTCGCCCCACACCAAGCAATCCTTGCACTGGTGCAGCCCGGCTTTCGTGGCGCAACACGTGCAGACCTCCACCGTCATCTGCGGTCGCTTACACAGAATGCGCGTGTAGCCAAGATCCTCATTCATCCGCCGCTCCCCGCAGCGATGGCAACGAAACTCGTCTTCCGGGAGTTCGTCGCCTTCCGGCGGGTCCAACGGGCGGTCAGGCACGTACATCAGCGCACCGCCGCTCTAAGTAAATGCGGCCCCCGGCTTGCACGTGCCGGGCCATCGCTTCTTGCACTTCCCGCCGTTCGAGCTTCGGGAACATCGCCAGGACGGTAGACTCGAATTCCGCGATGGGCGCGCCATCCGCGAGGACTTCGAGAACTCGTGGAACGACCTCGGCGGCAGTCATTTCGCCGCCTCCAGGAAGAAAGAGCAAAGGCCAATCAACTCGAAGACAACTAGTCCAGCGAGCACCACCGCCGCAGCTTTCCAGTACCGCAGTTCGTGCCGTAATTCCCGGATGCGTTCCGTTGCCGCCGGGAGCCGGGAGCCATCGTTTTCATAAGCGCGACGGATTGCCGCCATTTGGTCAACGTGCGCTTCCCGCTGATCCCACGCGAGACGTTCGATAGGGATCGGCATCACGCGACCTCTTTCTTCTTGGCTTCGAGCTTGTCGATCTGATTCGCAAGCTGGATCGCCGCCAGGAGTATTCGGTTGCTGTTTCGCTTCCCGCCCAGAACCAGCATCACGGACTGACGGGCGACGCCAAGGGTCTCAGCCAGGATGCGGATTCCGCCCTTGCGCCCGTCGCGGTACTGGCACAGTTTCGCCTTTACTTGCTCCAGATTTTCCTTTGAGATGGCTACCGGACGCGGTAGCCTAAGGCTGACAGTTTGATAGGGCTGCTTCATTCTGGAAACAATCATGACAGCCTGCAGTCGTGAAGTCAAGACTTCCGGAGGGAATTTGTTAATTTTTCTATGAGGACAAACGCGCCGGGTAGCGGCAAAGGCAGGAAGCACTAAAAGCGGCGCCGAATCCCAGCCCGGCTCCGACGGTACACCGCAGCCACCCGCGCCACATCACTCAGTAATTGCTCGAAGCTCGTCTTGCCGTTGAAGGGAATGCCGCGTGCCGTCAACGGGGGCGTCATCTGGTCGAATGTCACGTCCCACCGATCCACAAACTCAGACGGCGGGATTACCGAAAACTGGCCAAGGCCCAGGCGGTTCACGGTCTCCACTAAGTGGTTGAGTTGCTCGTCGCGGGTCATTGTTGCTGTTCTGCGGGAAGTTGGCTCAGTGGCACGTCCGGCGGAATCCCGACCGCGCCAGCCACGAAGGCGGCGTAGGCCTCGGGGTCGTTCGCGCCGTGCCCCTGTGGGGCGTAGATGTGGATAGCTTCGCGCAGCGTCTTGCCTTCGCGGATGCGCCGCCCCCACCAGGCCTCAGCGGCGGCAAAGCCTGCCTCTACGGTCGGGTACGTTTCCAGTCGGAATCGCTTCGTCTGTCGGTAGAACCCCAGGTCCATGATGTTGCCGGGATTGTTGTGGCGTTGCGCGGCCGTCGGATACCGGATGCCGCGCTTCTTCGCTTCCTCCTCGGTGACGAAGAAGCCCTCCATCTCCGCGCAGGCTTGGACGATCCGTTTGGGCAGGCTCATGGTTTCCTCCGCACGGCATACGCCAGAGCATGGCCGAGATCGCCGCTCACAAGTGCCACGTCGAGCGCCACTCCCTCGATGCGCAGCAGCAGTATCGCAAGCCACAACACGGCCCGCTTGAGCCGTAGCAGCTTTCCCTCAGCCATCATGCCGGTGATCGTCGTCCACATAGAAACCCGTCCGTGGATCGCGCTTGCCCAAGCGCCTGCGCACCATGTCCTTGAGCGCTGCAACCAGCCGCCGGGACTGCGCCCGCTCTAGTTCGGCGCGCGCCTGGCGTTCGGCGTCGAGGTCACGCTCCGGCGTTGGCGTTGGATTTGAAGACGCCGGTCGCATTGAATAACCCCACCACCCGGTTAATCATGGCCACCACCAGCTTGGTCACGCTCTCCTGCGGGAGATCCTTCACCCCAATGGCCTCGTACACGGACTCGATGCTCGCGAGCACGGCCGCCAGCTTGCTCTGGCCTTTACCCTCGCCCGCGAACACTTTCTCCACCGCTTGCACGGCGTCGATCACCAACGGGAACGCCTGAATCGCAAATAGAATCCATTTCATTACTTTATCCTCCAGCTCCGAACATGCTCAGAATGACTTTCCAGATATCGATTGGAACGTTGTTGCTTGCCGCGAACGCAATCGCGGCGACGATGGCGGCGTACTTAGCCAGCATCTTCGTATCGACCGTGACCGCGCGCCCGGCGATCTTTTCGAGGTCCGAAAGACGGTCGTTCGTCTCCTCTTGGCCGCGCTCCAGCCCCTCGACCTTGGTTTTAATGACGGCAACGTCTTCCCCCATCGCGGCCGCTCGTTTCGCGTGGTCGTCCAACCGCTGCAGGATCATCGTGCCCAGTGGGGAGAGTGAACCGTTCAGTTCTGGCATCGCCCCGTCCTCCCCGTCGTCGATTTGCTCATTGCCCTACTCCCTTAGTTTACATTCGTGACGTCAATTTTCTGGACTGTTTGCCTGCTCCCCGATCCTTACGTAATGCACCACCTATTGCACAATCACGGCTTGCGAAGTGCTTGCCAGAACCGCATCAGCAGCAGACAGATACTCCAGAGAGCACGACGCGGAGCCAGCGCGAAAGTCTCCCACCACACTCACCGGCATTGTCCCGCTGGTGGCTGTGACGCTAGCGCCCCACGGCTGCTGACAGGTTACGCGGAGCTGTGTGGCGTTGGCGATATCGTCTAGCTTGACGCTGACTTTGGCTGTACGTGTCTCCACGGCTGCCGGCCCTCCCACTCGCGCCGCTGGCCAAGTCGAGCCGCCACCCATGCCGTAGGCTTGTCCGAGCGCCTTTTGGCGGGCATCGTCGCCGGTTGCGCCGCCATCCTCCGGCTGGGCCATATAGGCGACATATTTGCCATCACCGGCCAGGGGCGCGGCGTATCCGGGGCGAGAGTAAATCAACCGATAGTATTCGTCGCCGCGGGTTTTATCGGCTGGATTGAGAGTGTGGAGGTAGTAGGCCGTGAATGCGTCAACTCCCTCCATGGAGTAATCGCGCTCCACGTTGTATGGTCCTGCAAGATCGAAGTCGCAGATCGTCTTTACCGTTGGGTCTCGGGGGCCGCAAGTAGGCATCGAGTCGAAATACGGCTGGCCGAGACTCAAGGGGTCTAGGTTGTCGAAATTAAGCGTCAGTAGACTGCCTACCAGCGTCCAGTAATTGGCCGCCATGGTTGGTTCGTCGGCTTCGAGGGCTTTCGCCGCCGCCACGTAGGCGTTGGCGCGAAGTTCGTCCATGAACGGTTGCCGCGCCCACGGCGAATATATACTGTATTTGTTGGCCGCAAGCAATCGCCGATAAACGTTCCCGCCGCTGGTATCGCCTGCGAAGGGCTTGTGTAGGCGAATCTGGGTACCGCTCTCCACCGTGCAGGCGTAGGCGTCGTTCAGTTCGAATGCGCGTGGCGATTTCACCGCGCCCGCGCTGGTCACTTCCTCGAAGTGCTGGATCGGATACCCCACGTCGCCCTCGACGTAGAATCGCGTAATCGCCCCGGCATCGCCACGCCACGGGAATTCGAGCGTAACGCTTGTGGCGGTTGGGGTTGGAGTTCCCGCGATCCGGTCCATCTCCATATGGGCTTGACCGCCGCGCAAGCCAACCAGCATGATGTTCCGCCCGCCCGTGCCCACCCAGTTCGTGCCCGTGCCTGTGAGCACGGTGCCATCCATGCTTACCGTAGCCGTGCCGCCCGGCTGGAACGGCGTTCCGCAATAATCGCTCGCGATATTCGGGCCGGAGTAGAGCGTCATCAGATCCGAGCCGTTGGCCGCTTGCCAAACTCGGGCGGTGTCTTGAAAATTCGGATAGAACGAATAATATCCGCCATTCGGGTAGCGGTTCGGAATGGCCTGGAGATTGTAGTGCGTAATCAGCTTCGCACGGAAGTCCGACCGAGTAGTTGGATTCGGGTGATATTTAGCGATGATAGAAGCTGCCCAAACACAGTAGGCATCTTCGCGCTGGTCGTTTGGCTGGTCTCTTGTTACGTCCGTAAGACACCCAAGGATGCGATTCGTAATCATGGGCCAGGGGTCCTTCCCCTCCCAGATTTCCGGCATCAGTGTGGCCGCGAGCGTGACGCTCACGGTTGGCTCGGAGCGTCCCACCCACTGAGCGAAATAGGGATTACGAAATTGAACCTTGGCCATATACTGAGCCGCCCGCAGCATGGCGATGTCTCCGCTTCGATACCAAGCTCGAAAATAGGCGAGACCGGTATCGTAGTAACCAATCGACATAGCATTGGCTGCCGTCCAGTTTCCCATGTCGCCTTGCTGCCCGAAAAACAAACCCCAGCGAATCCCCGGAGAAGCCACGGTTAACTCTCGTTCCGATTCCAGGTACGGCTCCGCGGTGATTTCCGTATCGCTGACGCAGCTTCGCACTCGCTGTGCTAAAGGTCTCGGAATTCCGCCAGCTCCCCCATAGACCGGAGACACAACATCGGGCACGATCCAAAACACGGCATCCACCGGAGACAACGCTCCGGGGGTTCCGCCGCAAAACAGGCTCAACCATTGCGTGCCAACACCATGCAGCGTGCGCGTATATGGCCACGCGGGATTCACTTCGTCCCACCAGATCGTCCCGGCAATCGGAACACCCAGTATGTCGTCGCGCAGGTTCGGCAACTGCACATGGCCACCATTGACCGTGTAGTCCATCGCCAGATCGTGCGTGAGCGTGTACTGCGTTTGATCCGCGTAGGCCCAGGGATTCTGCCCACGCACCTGCTGAGGCCCTAGGAGATCGTCCAGACGGGCGTCCGGGTAAATCACGACGCCGTTGTCGTCGTAGGCAACCGCCCCGATGTCCGTGTCGAGAGAAGCCTTTTGCCCGGTCGAATCCGTCACGGCCAGACGGAACTTGTACGAACCGAAGACGAGACCCGTGAGCGTGGGCGAACAAAGCGTGCGGCTGTCAAACACGGCCACGCTCGGGCCGTCCAGTTGCTGCCAGAGGCACGAGACATCGGCGGAAGCGTCCACCATCGAGTAGCTGTTCGAGACAAGCTGAGACGGATGCCCCGCGCGAAGCGGGATGAAGTTCGCCCAATACGGCGTGTTCGCGCTGGTTGGCTTTGCGTAGGCAAGTTGCGCCGGACTCGCCTCGAACGTCAGGCCGGTGACGCTATTCAGATTGCGCCCATTGCCGCTCGAATCGTTGCCGTTGCCATCGAACTTCAATTCCAGCCCATCGCCCGAATCCGCCGTGACCGGTGGCCGGGAACGCAACGGCACAAGGGTCGAGAAGACGCGCAGGAAGCCCAGCTTCGCGCCGCCGCCCGTGATCGGCCAAAGTTCCCCGCCGGCGTTGCCCCAGGCGTTCGCGCTGGTGATCGCGAGCCTGTCAATGAAATAGTTGCTGCCATCGACTTCCCAGATCTCACAACTGTAGGTCATCGCGGCGTAGTCGCGCTGGATGCGCACCAGGGAGTTCGTGCGGCCCTCCATCGCGATGATGCAGGGTTCGGCGGGAGAAACGGAATCCCGCGAAGTCTGAATCCAAAGCCCCTGTCCGCCGTAAGGCGTAGCTGTGATTTTCACGCCGACGCCCAACAACTTGACCAAATCGCTGGTGGCTGTCGGAGCGGAGAACCCGTGAAGTTGAAACTCCACTCGCCAGCTTGTAGTTGTCGAGAGATTGGGATCGGCGAACGTGCGAGTCGAGGGAATCGGCCATGCAAGGGATTGCCCGCCGGAGAGCGAAGAAGCAAGCAGGAATAGGATCGATAGAGTCTTGCGCATGGCTACCTCGTGATCGTGCTCGTGCCCGCGTAGAAATCGATATCGAGGGATTTCGTTGCGGCGGATCGGGTTTGAATATAAATGCCCGGCGTGATCTTGCTGTCCGGCAAGGTGGCCGTGATGTTCGCGCTTGTGGTCGAATTCACCCGGATCTTCGCGCCGCCTACGGTGTCGCTGAAGACCCGCACCTTAACCCAGGCGTTGGCGACAAACGGAACCCCTGAGTCTGTGCGCGTGCGGGTAACACCACCCGGCGAAGTGACGAACATCCAATTCGTGTCGGTATCCGAGTCGTACTCAAGGAAAATTCCCTCTTCCGAGTCGAATTCGCCCTTGAGCAAGCCAATCGCATACCGGGCTCCGGCGTCCACGGGGCGCACGACGAATAGATGATCCTGCGCCCCGTTCACGGCATCGGTTGGATCAATCGCCGCCGCATTCGACCCGATGCCGGTAAGCGCAAACACTTGATAGTTGTCATCGGTGGCCGAAGTGGTCACGCGCATGATGCCGGGGTGATTCGCCTCGCCGATGAGATTGCCGTAGCTGCCCGTCCCGCTGGCATAGGTGCGCCATTGAAGCTCGCTGCCGACATACGGGCCAGTGCCCGTGCCGCCGCCCATGAATTCGTCACGCAGGAAAACTTTCGTCGGGTCCATCCAGTCGGCAGCCATGCCGCCCCCGCTCCCATTCGCCGCCGCCGTGAGCCGCCCCTGCGCATCCACGGTGATGTTGGCGGAAGTGTAGCTGCCTGGCGTGACGGCGGTATTGGGCAGATCCGCAGCAACCAATGCGCGGAACGTCGGAGCGACCGCGCTGCCCGTCGTTGGCCCCGCGTAGACTTGGTTCGCGCTCTGACTGGCCTTTGTCACGGCCAGCGTACCCGAGCTGGTCACCGGCGATCCGCTCACGCTGAACTCGGAGGGCACGCTTAGCCCGACGCTCGTGACCGTGCCCGACCCGCCGCCAGATCCGGCAACCCCCATCCGCAATACCGTTCCATCGTAGGTAAGCGGTACTTGCCGTCCAGCCACCAGCCCAGTTGCGCCCGGATCTGTCGTCCCATCGGACTGCTTGATGTTGAGCGAACCAAGACTATTGATGTTAAGCGTCACCGCCCCCGCGCTCGAAGAAACGTCCGGCTTGAACTGAATCACCATCCCCGCCGTATACGCGCTGAGCGCGGGGGTCATTGCGCAGGTATAGTTCGCGCCCGATGCCGATGCTGGAGCACAGAGCAGGTCCACGCCGCTCTGGGCCTGGGCGCGGGTAAGCATCACCGCCGTATCGACTGCCGTGGTTTTGTTGATCTTCGTGCCGGCGTCCGTAATCGTCTCGGTGATCCCGGTGCCTGGGATGAAATTCAGCGTGGCTTCGCTGCCGACCGCGCTGCCGTTGGCTTCGATGGCCAGAGAACCAGCGCCACCACCGCATACCGCCCAAGAGACCGTGGTGCCATCCGTGCTCAGGCACTTGCCGCTATTGCCCGTTTGTGCTGGTACTAGCGCGTCGATAGCCGCTTGCTGTGAGCTTTGCCCTGTGCCGCCGTTCGCCACGGGAAGGGTTCCCGTCACGTCGCGCGCGGCATTGATCTTTGTCCGCTGTGCCAATCCTGGGAAGGCCAGCGCGAAAAAAAGAGAAGTAATGATGATCAGGCGCATAAGCCCTCCTATGTCCAGTACTCGACGCTCACTTTGTCGGTAGCGTCAGCGGTGAATGTGGTGGTGATGGTGGAACCGGCGAGCGTCCAGTCGGTCGTCGGGATCTGGCGAAGCCCGTTGACGAAAACCGTCACGTGCGCCGCATCGATGGGTGCAGCGGCCAAGACGAAACTGGCCGTGGCGCTACCGGTAAACTCCTCCGCGTGGCGAGTGATGGCGCTAACGCTACCGACCCAATATTCGACGCTCACTGTGTCCGCAGCGTCAACGGTGAATGTGGTAGTAATGGTGTCGCCAGCGAGCGTCCAATCGGTTGTCGGAATCTGGCGCAGACCGTTTACGTAGACGGTCACATGATCCGCATCGATGGGTGCAGCGGCCAGTACGAACGTGTCCGTGGCGCTCCCGGTGAAGTCCTCCGTATGGCGAGTGATCGACCCGCCCCCGCCCCCCGGCAGATCGTCCAGTAGCACCTTCTTCAGCGCCCCCGCGCTGGCGTCCCACGTCATCACGTAATCGGTGCTGCCCACCGGCGAAGCATCGGCGGTCAGGTCGGTGATGAGGGTGGCGTCTTGCGAGGTGGCGTTGAGGGTGCCTCCCGTGATTTGCGGAGTGCCCCAATTTGACAACCCTCCCGCGATTCGACGTACATCGGTGTTGCCCGTGTAGTATTCGCCCGTCCCAATGCCTCCGGGGCCCCGCGACATGTTTGGCCCGATGAGGCCCCCGGTGTTGCCCTGCACCCAAACACCAACGGAGTCCCCGGCGATATGTACCACGTTGTCGGAAATCTGGAGATTCGCCGCAGACTGGACCCGGAACGCGCCTACCTTTGGCCCACTCTGCTTGATCGCGTTGTTTGCGATCACCACGTTTCGGTAAACCTGCGTATCGTCAAACCAGAGGTGGACCGCGTAGTAAACTTCGTTCGTGCCGTCGCCCAATTGACCGATAAACGTGTTGCCAGAGACGACGACATTTTGCGCGTCGGAGTCCCACGGCAAGCTCATATCGAAGCCGCTGTAGCCGCCCAGGATAGTATTTCCAACGACCTCAAGCCCAATGGTGCCGTGAGCGGTAATAGCCGACTCGAATTTCGTGACATTGGTCGGAGTGCGCCAATCAATCGAGTTAGACAGTAGATGCACATCTTCCGGCGGAATCCCACTCCCCCCGGCCTGCACGTAAATGGCGTGCCTGTCGCCCGTGGCATCCGCAACGAACGTGCAGTTTTCGACCCACGCGCCGTAGACGGCCTGGAGCACCACACTATAGCCACCAGCAGCCAACGTGGGGGCGTAGCGCATCCCGGTGAAGTGGCTATTCTGGATTCGTACGGAAGTGGCCGCGTGGATATCGAGGCCCATCGTCCAGCCTTCCATGCTCACGCCGTCGATGGTGATATTGGAAGACCCACCGAAGCCCCGCCCGTAAGAAACGCCTGGAGTCGGAACGTAAACGCCCCTCGCGACGTTCGTCCCCGTCCCATCCGCATCCCCAACAAACGAACCGCCCTCGATACGGATATTCGAGACCTGCACGAAACTGCCGTCCGACGCCGCACCGATGCGGATGCCGTCGACCGCATTGCCCGTCTGGTGGATGCCAGCCCCGGGCTCAAATCGCAGGGTGATGTCGGAATACTGGATGTAGAGCGGCGTTCCGCCCAACTCGTAGGTGCCAGCGGGAAAGAAGACCGTTCCGCCTCCAGCCGCGCCTACGGTGTTGATGGCGTTTTGGATGGCCGCGACCGAAGACCCAAACAGCGTCACAGAAACCCCGGTTTGGGAATTCCGAATGTCAGCGCTGAGATGGTTTGGGTCTGCGCTCTGTATCAACTGCCCCGGTGCGCGAGCGCTGAATTTCCACGGGATCGCCATAACCCACTATTGGCCGGGGGTTAAGGTGTTTGTTTCGGCGTCATAACTCCACGCACCCTTGCACTTATGCTCGTTCAGGACCGCTTCGAGGTACCCCTGCTGCCGCGCCTGCGCCACTTCGACGCGGAGGGCGTGGATGGTCAAAGCAAGCTTGTGCCTGGGGTCTAGCTGGATAGGAGCGGGCTCACTGGATAGCTTTGGTTCTTCGTTCATGGTTGTCTCCTTACGTTGCAATCAATCCATGCGTGCGGCAGCGAGCCAGGAGCGCGTTGAGTTGCGCGACGACATCTCCGGGCCCCGTAGCATCTGCGACGGCGGCCCCACGCGCCCCGAGCACCTGAGTCCCCATCACTTTATAAGCGGTGCCGGAATTGACCAGATCGAAATCAACGAAGCAGTCGAATCCAGCGGTGCTCGATTGCCACACCCGGCTAATGGAGCCGTCGCCATGCTCCACGCTAACGCTAGGAATAAATTGCACGTCGGAGTGAAAACTCACGTCCCCGCCGCTGTTTACGCGGATCTTGTCCACGCCAGCCAACTGAATCTTAACCGACTCGGTACCCGCCGTGCCGTTGATGATGATCTGGCCGCCCTCAATTAACTGCTGCGCGGCGGTGATCCGGATGAAACGCGTACCGTCGCCAACCTCAAATTTCGTGGCATTGAGGACCGTCTTGAACGTCGTCCCGGAGTCGAGAACGATCTCATTCCCGGTGCCGCCGATATCGATCTTGCGAGTGCCGTCGGAGATCCGGATGAGCGGGCCCGCGATCTGCATGGATCGCGTGCCATCGGTCAGGACCAGGCCATCAATCGCGTTGAGCCGCATCTGTCGAGCGCCCTGTACCATCGACAACGCGGTCGAAGTCACCTGGACGTACTGCGTGGCGCCCGATTCTACGCGGACGCTGCCAGAGTCGAGTACAACCTTGTTCGACCCGTAGCCAAAGGTGGTTTTTCCGGTGAACACCGCTTCGTCTGCCGTTAACTTCGAGACGGCCAACGTATCAATCTTCGCGTTCGTGACGGCAAGATTCGCGATCTTCGCGGTCGTTACCGCCAAGTCCCCAATCTTCGCGGTTGTCGCCGCCAGGTTGGCGATTTTGGCCGTCGTGACTGCAAGATCCTGGATCTTCGAGGTATCGACTGCGAGTGATTTGATGTGCAATGTGGCGACCGAATCCGCCGGCGGCAAAGCGAGGATGGTGCCTTTCTTCTGCCGATTCTCCCCGCGCGCGATCTTCGCCAACAGCAGGTCGAGTCGGGGATCGTAGAAACCGTAATCGGCTCGGTAGACGGTCTCGGAATCGGACTCCCAACTCATCGACAAGCGACGAATCACGAAATCGCTATCGACTCCCAAGCCACGCGCCGTGATGTGGATCTTCTGACCAGCCCGCAGTCCGTCTTGCCGCACGATGAATTGCCCGTAACGCTGCGGGTTGGCCCACTGAAGCAACTCCGCTTCGGCCCGCGCTTGGCACAGATCGTTCGTCAGTAGGCCGTTCTCCACGAGCACTCGCTTGCGAGCGCCGTACTCCGTTTGCGACGTGGCGTCTTGCGCAAGCCCCGTGGCTCGCGTGCCCCCGTCCTTGTAGCCGCCGATCACCGTTACATGGTTCGCGATCTTCGTGAAATCGATAGTATCGGGCGTCAGGGAGCCGATGGGTGAGAGCGTCGTCGTCTCATCGGGAAACTCGACATCGATATCGAAAGGCGCTGCCGGGATGGTTGCGGAGGAATCGAGCGAGTAATACAGCACGCGATCCGGCGTCAGACAGATGCGAGCGCCAGAAACGCTCTGCATCGCTTCGAGCACGTCTCGCAGCGTGAAGTCGGTCGCGTCGAGGTAGAGGTTCGTTTGGATCTCGTCGATGGTAGCCGACGTGACGGCGATCTCCGGCGCTTCCGCGGTGAACGCCTCCTGGATGATCTGCTGATCGCTCTTATTAGCCCAGGTGTCGGTAATCGATGTCTCGTCGAGCACGCGCTCAAAGCCCGCGCATTCGAGCCGCCACATATCCCAATCGACGCGAAGGGTCTCCTTCTTTCCGCGTACCACTTCGCCGCGGAAGATCACGTTAGGCGGGGAAGCGTCCGCCTCTTCGATGACGACCGGCACGAGCGCGAGCGTCGGTAGCTCCACGCCATCGTAGGAGGCGGTGCCGTAAAACGCGGCATCGTAGTAGGCAGCGTCCGCGCCCTCGACCGACACCCTAAGCGTTGCCGACGACACCGCGCCATCCGAACCCGTCTCTATTTGCGTCTCGGAGATGATGCAGCGGTCGGTCCAGTCATCGCCACCAATCGTGATCCGTATCCGCATTAGGCCCCCTGGAACGCGGCGGATTCGCCAAGCGCCTGCTGGATTTTTTGCGAGTCGAGGTACACGTTGACTTGGGTCTGGATCGGTCGATCCGCGATGGCCCGCATGGAGTCTTGGATCACATCGAGCGAACCGACCATCGCATCAAATTTCGGAATCGAGTCTTCGAGTTTCTTCAGCGACCAGTAGGTGTTCGTGGAGATGTCAGACAGGAAGCCCGTCCAGTTCGTGTCCCATCCTTCGAGTTTCTTCAGCGACCAATACGTGTTGTCGCGGACGTCCCAGAGCGTCTCTTTCATCGCCCCGGCGCCGCGCAGATCGTCGAGAATGTAGGTCAACCACTCGTAGGTTTTGTTCACCGCCCATGCCATCGTCCAGGCCTGATCGCCGCCGCCATCGCCGCCAATATAGAGTTTCGTGTACCGCGTCGATTCCTCGATTGCGTTCAGTGTGTTTTCCTGGCGTGCGAGCTGGAAGTTGCTCACAATGCCGGAAATCGCAGACGCAACGGAACCAATCGCGGAAACCCACCCGAGAGCGCCACCAGCCACAGCGCCCGCGCCTCCGCTCGCAGCACCACCCGCGCCACCAGCCGCACCACCGACGCCACCCGCCGCACCACCAACACCGGAAGCCACACCGCTCGCCACATCGCCACCCAGGCCAAGCAGCTTCACGCCGATATCGGTGAGCTTGTCGGTCAGGGGATTCAGGGCCTTCACAATCAGCCCTTGGGGGCCAACGATCATGTCCATAAATGGCTGGACAAACCTCGAGACCGCCGCCTCGCCGATATCTTTGAGCGCCCCTTTCATTTTTTCCGCGAAGCTCAGATCCCCGTCAAACATGCTCTTGCCGAGGTCCTGCGCCAGGTTGGTCACAATCGTCGAAACTTCGGTGTTGAAATCCCTGAATGGTTGCTTCACCTTCGGCATGCCCACGTTGAGCTTGGCTTCCATGTCGGTGATCGACTGCTCAAGATCTTTCGGAATCTGGCCATACGTCGCTTGCGCTTCCGCCGCCTGCGCCTTAAAGAGTGCGAGTAGCGCGGAGTCCTTCTGGAATTGCGTCGTCTTGTCCGACGCGATGATGGTGTCGTAAGCCTCTTTCGCTTTGCTCGTCATCGAAGCGAGTTCGTTCGTAGACTTGAGCCCCAACGCGCCGAACGCCTCTTCGAGGGCTTTCGTTTCCGTCACGAACGCCGGGAACATATCATCGGTAAGTTTGCTCAACTCTGGTTGCAGCGCGATGATGGCTTTCGTTTGCTCTTCCCAGGCGTCTTTGCCGTCGGTGATTTTCGCGATGAAAGCTGGCATCGTGTTGCGCGTCATCTTGTCCAGTTGCGTATCGAGCGTGCCTTGCGAGGAAGTCAAACCCTGGATTTTTTCGTTGTAAAACGCGGCGACCTTTTCGGCGCGTTCCTGTTCTTCCCGCAGCTTCTTTTGCTCAGCGGCAAGCTTCTTGGCTTCGTTCTTTGCCTTCGTCTGCGCGGCCGCCATTTCCTCCATGGCCTTCTTGGCCTTCTTGGCCATTTCATTGCCTTCACTGCCGGACGTTACCCATTTGCCTGTTGCGTCCACGAGGCCCATGGTCTTCATAGCCGCGTCCGCTTGCGCTTTAGCGTGATCCTGGACGCCCGAGAGCGATTTCTTCATCGCGGTGTCCATGCTGTTGACCGCGACATTCGTATCGACGAAGAGGCCGTTGATTGTCGAGAGCGCATCGCCAAGCCACTGGAAGGGGAGCGCGAGAAAGTTGATCGCGAGTGAAGCGACGAAGCCGATCAGTTCGCCGATTTTCGTAATCGTCCACAAGACGGCCTGGTTGAGCGGCTCCCACCCGGTCAGGAGGCTCCCGATGTTCCCGGCCAGGGTAACCAGCCCATCGGCGAAATTCACGATGGCGTCCCAGATATTCACCACCGATTCCCGGAAGGGTTCGGACGTATTCCAGGCGAGCGTCAGAGCCGCCGCCACAGCCGCGATGGTGAGCGTCACGGGGTTGAATGCGGCCGTCAGCGCGCCCCCAACGCCGCCAAGGGCCGTGAGCGCGGTGCCCACGCTAGCGAGCAACGGCGCCAGGGTCGTAAATGCGGTGATCAACTGCGCCCCGATCAGCATCAGCGGACCGAGCGCGGCAGCGAATGCGACAATCGCACCCACGGCCAACTGAACGCCCGTCGGGAGCGTGGAGAACCATTCAGCCAACGAGGTAATCGCATCGAGCAGGGATTCGACGTATGGGATCAACGCTTGCACGGCGGGGGAGAGGAGATCGCCGATCTTACTGAGCGTCGTCATCACGGAATCGCCTAGTGTTTCGAAGGCGTTCTGGAGACCACCCGAAACCGGGTCGATCTTGCCGAGTTCAGTCACCATCCAGTCGATGAAATCGGTTGTGCTGACCCCCATTTCCTCGAAGAGTTTCTGGAGCACTTCCGTGTCGAGCGTGCCGAACGTTTCGCGGATCGCCGCTCCGAGCTGCGGAACCCGTTCAATGATAGGGCGTAGATCGTTCGCGAGCACGCTGCTTTTGTTACTCATCTGCACAAGCTGCGTGACGACGGCGGAAAGATCCTCCTTACCGCGTCCAACAGCAGCGAGAGCATTGCCGAAGGCGCGAATCCACTGCTCGGAGGTTTGCGCGGACTGGCCGGCGGCTTGGAGATTAATCGACGCTTGTGCGACTTCCGGCAAGCCCATGCCCGGGAGCTTCGCCAGCTCTGTGAGCCGCTCGAATTGAATGGCGGTCTCTTCACTTGATCCCGTGACGGCGGTCAGGCCGTTGCGAAGGGCTTCCATCTTCCCGGAGGCCACAAGCGAACCCGCAGCGAGCGCCGCAATCGGCACCGTGAGACCCGCCGTGAGTGCGGAGCCAGCGGTGGAAAGCCCTGCCTCCAGGCTCCGTAAGCCCGTTTCGATATTCTTTATTTCTTTATTGAAGGCCGTAGCGTCGAGGCCGACGCGAACGAGCATTTCGCCAATCGTCGCCATCTGTTACCCCCGCTTTGGCTTGGCCGCGTCGCGCATCGCCTGATATTCGCGCAGCGCGTAGTAGAGATCTGATGCCGTGCGTTTCTTCTCTGGCTTGGACGCGATCAGTAAGAACTTTTTCGGCGTGATTGACCGCCGTTTCGCTGGATCGGTCAGCGCCGCGAACAGATACATGGCCGTTCGCGCTTCGTAAATGTCGCGCAACCGTAAGCGCTCCAAGTGCCGCTCCCACAGCAGGTGGATCTCTGGCAGCGAGAGTTCCCAGACCCACTCCGGGGAGAGCCCAAGATCACCGACGGCAACCGCCCAGATCTCTTCTATTCCGCCTCCGGCGTCACTTCGCCGGGGGCCTCCGTAGGGCGTTCCTCTTTGGCTTCCCCCGTTGAGATGGCTTGCGTCAGTGCTCTAACGAGTTCGCCAAGTTGGCGAAGGTCCACGAGGTCTTCCGTCTCTTCGAGAGTGGCGGGGCGGTCATTGACCAACCCCTCATGGATAATCGCCGTGAGTGACTCGATCTGCATGTCCGCGATGCCTTCGCGATTCCTGAGCAAGTCGATGCCGTGCTTGTCCCGCAAGCGCCGGATCGCCCCAAGGGATAGGCGGAAGGTTCTTTCGATACCATCCGCCAACGTCAGCTTCACGGGCGCAATCGGCCCAAGAGCGCCGTTACTCATCGCTGATATCCCCGTCGATCTGAATGGAAACCGAAACGGAAATTACGCCGTCTACCGGAGCCGATTTCCCCCATTCCGTCACGTTCCCGGCGAACACCTGATTCGGCTCAGATGGGTCGGTCGAGACCAGGCGAAAGGGGTACGCCGATGTCGAGTGAAACGCCGCCCGGAGCCGCGCGTGGGCAGGCTTCGACAAGTCCTGCATCAACGTGAAGCTGATCGTTCCGCGCGTCAGCAGGGTCTTTTTGTTGCGCGCTACAGGGTGCGGGATTCCGGCCTTGTGCGTAGTGGTGTCTGCGACACTCCACGAGCCACCGGGTAGACCGTCGAAGTCTTGCGCGCCCTCGATTTCGAGGTAATCCGGCGGCGAAGATCCGCACAGACCGATCTCAAGCGCATGGCCAAATGCTGTGATGCCTGGCGAATCGCTGCATGACATGATGGAACCTCCAGGAGCGCTGTAGCGCTCTGGTTCCATGCTGCGGCAGTTAGCGGAGGAATGTTTCGAGAGGCACGATCTCAAGCGGCCCGGCGTGCTTTGTCTTGATGTGTGCGGGGACTTCGGGGATGTCGCCCTGCACGATGTGCCGGTAGCCGTCTTCGACTGGGTTATGCGGATCTTGCGCCCGGTACCAATCGTATTTCCGCAGACGATCTTCGCGGTGGATGTAGCCCCAATGAATCAAGCGGATGATTAGCGGCAGGGACTTTCCGCGGAGGCTGCCGAGGACGTTCGTACAGTGCAGATGCCCGGCGTTGTGGCTGCGGAACGTGCCGGCCCCGTCGAGCCGAAAGAGCGACGGGCGTTGAATCGTGCTGTAGACACCGTCAACCCGCACCATGTCTGGAGAGTCCCAGAGGTAGGCGAAACGGAAGGAATAAGCGGGAGCCGCGCCGATTTCGAGAGCGCTTCTCACGAGCGGCGCATCCTCCGCGCGTAGCTCTTCATCACCATCGATCCACAGCACCCAATCCGCGCCGGACGGCCGCACGCGCTCAAGCAGCCAATCCTTGTCTCGCGTTTCGTCGAGCCCCTGGAACGTAGACGGGTAGACGGTTGCCCCCAGGGCTTCGCAGAGAGCCGGGGTGTCGTCTGTCGAGTGATCGTCAAGGATGAAGACTTCCTCGCAGAGCGGCTGAATCGAGCGAATCACTCGCTCAATCCAGCGAGCTTCGTTTTTTACCCGCAGTGCGCCAACGATCTTCATTTCGTCTCCCCCGCGTACGGATTCCCCGCCGCCCAATTGTGCGAATGATAGCGAGCGATAGGCGATGCGAAGATGTTTCCTTCGAGTGGTTCAATGGACGCCCCGCAGAGGTATGCCGCGAACGGGAGCGCTACCTGATCGCGCTCACAACCGGACGCGAATTGCCCCCCACCAGAGATCTTCGAGGAGCGTCACGTATGTTGTGTGTCTGCGAATGATGATTCCGCAAGCCCACAGCCCCCAGTGTGCAGGGAATCCCATGCCCCGATATCGCCCCATCTGCGCCTCAATCTTCGCTCGCGTGCCGATACCCTCCTGGATCAACAGGGCGCCCTCATCGTACACGCAGTCGCGCGCTGGATGCCGAAACATCGCAATGTCCCGATCCGCCGGTAGTAGCTTGATGATCTCGCGCGGGTCCATCGTCAGTGAAAAGCTCGCATCGTGATAGATCGAATATTCGACGTCCAGCAGGTAGTGGTTCGCTAGGATCTTCGGAAGGCGTGATTGGCGCTGCGGTGTGAGTGGTTCCGTGAACGGGGAGCGCAACGGGCGGATACCCACCCAGGAGCGCTCAAAGCGTCCGGTTCGTCGGTGAATATAATGTGAGGCACAGCCGGGAACCGCACCACGCCGGCGCGGGATCGCCGTGCGGTCAGGACGCTGTAAACGGTGATGCGCGGATTGCTGCTCATGGCAGGTCCCACAGGCTGACGCCGTGCTTTAGGCGAAACAGTTCGGCATTTTTCGCGAAGCTGCGATTCCCACCAGCCCGATACGTGGACGGCAACACGCCGTGCTCAATCACGCACCCATCGAAGACGCCAAGATCGAATCCGGCCTGCTTCACCCGGTAGCAGTAATCGTTATCCTCGCAGCCGTAATCGAGGCGGAACTGCTCATCCATCGGCCCGATATGGTTCCAGATTTCCCGCCGAATGTAGACGGCGATAAATGGGACCGTGTGCCGCTTTGCCAGCCGCACGCCCCCGCCCGGCTGTGTGATCTGCTCCGGGTTGCCCGTGCAGCCAGTGACCGAAGGGAACATTAATCCGCATTCCGGGTGCGCGTAAGCCGCCTCTCGCAGTAGATCGAAGCCGTTCGGCGTCAATAGACGGGTATCGTCGTTCAGCAAGATCAGGTCTTGATCCTCCGAGATGCGCGCCACGCTCTCATTGATGGCGCGGGAGTAGATGAAACGCCGAGCGGCCCCGCCGTCGGAATCGTAAATCACTGCGCACGGAAGGTCGGTATTCTGTGTGCCCTTTCGGGCTAAATCGCCATTCGCGTAGACGAAAACGCGCGTGCCTGGATCGTTCTCCTGGATGCTATCGAGGCACGCATTCATGTTCAATTCTTCGCAACTCGGAATGATCACGACAAACGGATTCATCGCTTCGACTCCTCCACGCTCTCCCGGTGCAGCTTTTCATCGACCGCACGGCGTAACCACTGGCTAACAGTCAGATCCGCCGCAAGCGCCGCTCGTCGCACCTGTTCCCAGGTCTTCCGGTCCATGCGGAAGTTGGTCATTTTGTGTTCTTCTTCGGCCATTTTCGCTACCTCCTTGACCGCCTTGCCTTGCCAGACCTAGCCACGCCGATCCAATCCAGGCCTCGACCGCCATACCACGCCCGGCCTTGCCTAGCCAAACCCCGCCGTACCTAGCCATGACCGCCGTACCACGCCGCGACTCACCGCGCCTCGCCTGGCCTCGCCATGACCGCCATGCCTATCCACACCCGGCCTTGCCGGACCTGGCCACGCCCCGTCAGGCGCAGGCAACACGCAGCCCAAGATTCGAGATTCGCTTTTCTAATCCAGTTGTGCGCATTGCCTGCACGTCCATTGTGCAACGGATAAAGCGCGATCGCAACCATCATTTTACAGCAGATAGTTTGGCGTCAATAATCGGCACGTCGTCCCATCCATCATTCGGCTTCCACCATCGGCGCTCGATATGGATGGCTTTAAATCGTGCCTCAATGCCGTAGTGCTTCCCGAAGCGCTCCCGGTGCGGATCGCCAGCGAGGTAGTAGCGGAAACTGTTGAGGGTCCAGAAGCTCACGTGCGTAGGGTCCTGCATGCCGCCCGGCCCAAGCGCATCGGGCACGCGGATGTCGAAGATTCCGCCCGGTTCCAGCACGCGCCATGCTTCGTTCATCGTCTGGATGCGATCCGGCAGGTGCTCAATGCAATCGTATGCCCGGATCTCCGCGACCGACGCATCAGGCCACGGCCAAGGCGTCGAGAGATCGTGAATCAGATCCGCCGGCGGGTAGAGATCCACGTTCACAAAGCCAACTTCATGCCTATCGCAACAGCCCAAATTCAGCCGCATCGCGAGTCCATTCTCCGGGAAGTTCGGCCCGGTCGAGAGGTTGCCAGTATTTGAGCTTCGCGCTCTTGTTTTGTGTGTTCAGCCCGTGACAGGTGGCTACCATTAGGTAGTCCGACAGCGAGAGCCGCTTTTCGCGTGGCGTGGCGTACACGAAGGCCACATCCTCCGCCGCGCTCGTCGAAGGGAAGCGATGCCGCTCCCACCAGTCGCGCCGATAGAGCAGCGAGGTCCCGACCTGAAAGGTATCCGGCTGCGAATCGTAGAGGTAAGCCGCTTGCGTGTCGCAATCCCAGAACGGCATCCGGCAGAGTCCGGTTACCGCAAGATCGCGCTCAATCAGTAGCGCCGCGCATCGCTCCAACCGCTCCGGGTGCGACCAGTCGTCGTCGTCCCAGTGCGCGATTAGATCGCCCGTTGCGCGCTCACAGGCCGCGTTTCTCAGATCGCCGATGACGCCTTGCGAGCCATCGATAATTACCAGTTCGCGGTCTTGGTAGGTTTGCCGCTCGTAGCAGCGGATCGCCATGTCTCGGAGGCGTTCGCGCCCAGGGGAAGCGAGGAGAATGCAGGAAATCTTCATGCCGGAGAGTAGTGGATGCGAAACCGGAGCACTTGCGCATGCAGTTCGGTGTCCTCTTCGAAAAACTCGTTGCGCTCAACCAACCACGATGCGCCGATGCTAACTTCGCCGATGACGCCCGAAAGCCCATCGAGCAGGCAGTAGAGCTTATCGGCAAGCACCGCAGCGCGATCCGGGCGCCGGGAAAACAGGGAAAATTGCAGGGTTTTCACCCAGACATTCGAATGTCCGGAATGCGTGGATAGGGTCTCCTGGCTGATCGTGTAGAACGTCACGTAATCGCCAGCCGGGTCCTGCTTGGCTCGGGCGTAGTAGAAACGGCCCTCGATTTCCGGCAGCATCACTGGGGAGCCGAGGAAGTAAGCGAGGATCGATTTTTCAAGCGATTTCGGCGCGCTCATGGCTTCACCGCCTGGGCTTCGATGGCGCGCTCCATCGCGACCTTGAGCGCTGCCGAGATAGCAGCCGTGCGCCGCGTGATAGTCGGATAGAAGAACGGACGCGGTTCCCGGTTGGAGCTGCCGTATTCCCAGATCGACGCGAGAGACATGCCGAGGATGGTCCCCTTTGCCCGCTTGCGCGTAATGGTTGCGCCCGCGAAGCCGCCGGAACCTTTACGGCTCACCATACCCGGCCCGGACGTTGTTTTCCACTCGAAGTAAGAGGGACCATTCGGGAGACCCTTATTTACTCCGACGAGCGCGCCGAGGCGGTTCTTGCGCCTCTCGAAAATACCCGCAATCGTCGTCTTGCTGTAGCTAAACACTGACCTCGCAACATCCTCCGGCGCGCCCTGTGCCCTTGCCGCTTGGCGAATATCTTCCGCTAGCTCATGCGCGATGGGCGCAAGTTGTTTCACGACCTCCGCACCGAATTGCGGCGTGCGGAATCCGGCAATCTTGCGCTGGAGTTGGGCCGCTCCTTGGACTTTGACCTTTTTTTGGAAAGGAGATTTCGCCATTACTTGATCTCCTTACATCGCAGAACGGCGCGATTTCTGGCGAAGTCGAGATGCTGGATATCCTCAATCTCAAGCACCGGGCCGGAATCGCAGTAAACGCGCATGGTTGGCGTGACGGTGACGGATGGGTTCATGATGTCCATCCAGCGGACTTCGACCGAATAGGAACTGATATTCGCTTCCCGCAGGGACGCCCAGGATTCATCCCCGCGAAGGGGGTAGACGTTCGCCCAACACTCGCAGATGGTTTGCGGAGTCCCGTCGCTGCCGTCCCAGTTGGCATCCGTGACGACGCGCTCTGCGGTCTTGATGCGGATGTACTCCGCAAGCCGCCCGGCTTCCGTCGCTGGGGTTCGCGAGCGCATGGCTAAGTCCGGTATTCCCGCAGTAACTGCCAAAAACCGCTTGTCGCGGGCAGGGTCGAGGGAATGGTGTTGTTCCCGCGTAAGAATTCTTCGCGATTTTCGTATCGAGCCGCCAAGTCGAGCAGCAGCGCGTGCTTGAGTGGCGCGGGCACGTCCGCAGCCGCATCGCCGAAACCTGCGAGGTATTCGACGATCACCGGCAGTCCGGTTTCGAGCGAATCGGTAGGCCAGTATTGATTTGCCCGCAGCATCACGAGCGGATGCCCACCGGGCGGTCTGCGCACCAACTGGTAAAGCGATGCCGAGACGGTCTCAGGGATCGTTTCGCCCTCTGGGAGATAAGTGATCGATGAAACGCTCTGCGCCGTGGGTGCCCACAATTTAAAGCAACCAGAGAAGCCCGGAAACCATTCGCGGACCGTCGAGGTAATCAACGGCCCGCAATGATGTTCGATCCCCTGCCGCGACGCGGTGATGAGCGCCGTGATCAGGGAATCTTCGACGTTGTGGGTTACCCGCAAGTGGAGCTTCGCCTCTGCTAGAGAGACGGGCTCCACCGCGGGCGATACAGTAATTTCATACGGCATGATGCCTTAGTTCTGCGCGCTTTCCGTGAGTTGCGCGTTCTTCGGGAAGCCGAGGAAGGTGACGCCCGCCAATACGGCTGAGGCTACGACCTCCACCAATTTCAGGCGGACGGCATCCGCGAACAGCTTGCCGAAGTGGCTCGGATCGACCTCCACCAAGTAGGTCTGGTTCGAGCCTGCGGTGAGTGCGAAGCCCGCGGCGTCCGCTTCCGCGGCAACAGCGGGAGTTTCGTCGTCCACCACGGCGATGTAGCGGAACGGTACCGCCGTCACCGTAGGCGGGGATGTTGCGTTGTCGATTGCTTCGACGGTTACGGTCGAAGTGCCAGTCGTGCCGACGCCCTTCGAGATCAGGAAGAGCGCCGTCTCGAATTTCGACATGTCGTACTCTGCCGAATACTTCGTGCCGGCAAACGCATTGGCCACCGGAGCGATTCCGACGGCAGGATAAAGTTCATCGATTTTGATCATGATATTTGCTCCTGGTTGTTTACCGCGCCGCGAGGGTCACGAAACTCGAAACGGACGAGCCGCCATGCGCCAAAGTGAGCGGCTTATCCCACTTGGGGGCACCATTCACGCGCGCCACGGTCCGGAATGCGGTTTCGTCAGTGTCGAATTTGACGTGAATCGATTGCGCCGTTTGCAGCCCGCCCTTGCGGATCAGGATGTAATCCGAGAGGTCCGCGAACAACACGTCTCCCACTTCGCCAGCGGCGGAAGTGTGTTCAATCACCTGGATCGGGCGACCGTAGAGCATGCCGTAGGGGGCGTCCGCAATGCGTCCCGGCGGAACAAAAAGCGGCTGTCCGCTATCGCCGGATGCCGTGGTGGTCATCGTCAGAATCTCAGCCCAGATGGTCTGATCGATGTACCACGTAGCCGAACGGAAGTTCGGTGCGGCCATCTTGCCGACCATCTTGGCGACGTTCTTCCAGACAATCGAATCCGCCGCCTGAGCGCTCTCTTTCGCGACCGTGATCAGGCTCCCGGAGTTCATAATGCCGAGCGGCATGCCGGCGCCGGGTCCGCGGAAGATCGCGTTGTCGATTTCGAACGCGATCTCGTCACTAAATGACTGCAACAATAGCGACCCCATAAGGGCGCGATCCTGTAGTAGTTCATCGGTCACATAGCCGAGCGCGGCAATCTTTTCGAGGCTCAGCTCCCACCGCTTGAAGCCTATCTTCGATGCGAGCTTCGTTGCGGCTTCTGCGAGCCAGTAGGCACGGATTCCGCCCCAACGAGAGCCCCGGGCGCGGGATTCTTCATCGACGTAAGGGATCTTGATGCCGTTGAAATTCGCGCCCACGGGGAGGTTGGTGCAACGTGGCGCGAGCACGGCCTGCGCTTCGACACGCTGCCAGATTTCGGTCGCAAACTGCGTATCGACCAGGAAGCCGCCATCGCCGCCCATGCCTTCGTTTTGGCCGGATGCGCGGGATTCCATCGAACGCCGCAAACGCGGATCAACTTCGGCACCGCGGTTGGAGAATGCGCTCCGCACGGCACCCAAGTATTCACCAAAGGCGTCAGTAACGGGGCCATTATCCACGCCCCAGGGCGCATCTTCCCGGTTGTCGCGCACGTTAACCGATTGCGTGGCCGCTTCGGTTACGTTCATCGCGGCGCGGCTTTCGTCCATCCGCTTGGCCGTTTCGGCCTGCAGTTCGAGTAGTTCCGCCTGTTCGCGAAGGTCCTTCGCTTTTTCCAAGGCGGCGCGTCGCACTTCGGTTGTGGCGTCCGCGGGGATGCCTCCCAGAAGCTCGCTCGCCTCCTGATTCCGTTTGAGCGCCTGAGCGCGTAGTTCTTGCCAAGTCATGGCTTATCTCCTAAGTCGAAATTCGGCGGCCTGGATTTCGAGCGCCAACCGGGCGGCTTCGAGATCGAACGCGGATACGTTCACCGTCGAAGTGCTGGCTGGAGTTTCTTCGGAGTGGACTGCGCCCGGCTCCGTATCCCGCGCGGCTGCAGCGCGGAATTCGTCTCTCTTTACCCCTGCGAGAGATCGCAGGGAAACTTCCGTGTCTTCATACGCTGGAAATGTCACCGGCGAAATTTCATAGAGTCGCAACTCAAGCAGGGTGCGCGTGAGCCAGTCTTTCTCTTTGTCGTATACCCACTGCTCTTTCACCACCCGGAAGCCGAACGACATCTGACTGACATCGCCCCGCTCAATCGGGGTGAGCACCATATCACGCACCAGCTGCGTATCCGGGGGCGTGCCGTCGAAGCTCAAGCCCTCTTTATCCTCAGCGAGGGAGAGGGTGTTGGATGTCGTGCGGCCCAAGACGAAATCGGTGTTGTGATTCCACAGCATCCGCACGTCGCCATCTTTGAGGGTCTTCGCGAATGCTCCCGGCGCGATTCGTTCGGTCATGCGCCAGTCTTGGAATTCTGCGTCCCGATTGAACACGGCGGCGTATCCAACCAGATGTCCCGCCTGTTCCGGCGTCCGCTCGCGAAGCTCGAAAGTGGCAAAGCGAACCTCGAACTCACTCCGCGTTTTGTTTCGTGTCAGCATCGGCCCCGCTCCCGCCTTCATCATTGCCCTGACCGCCCGCAAAAAGTTTCCCAGTTCCGTCGATCAGGACCTTATTGACGGGCAGCGAGTAGACGTCGCCGTTCTCCACGCCAGGGAAGCCGAGACGGCGCCGTGCTTCGTTTTGGGTAATGACGCCGGAGGTCCAAAGGCGATCGATGCTCAGCGTTTGCGTCTTCAGGTCGCCACGCAACAGGCCGGAAACATCGTGCTCCGCGTAGATATCGGTCGCCGCGACGTTGCCACCGGTGATAACCCGGTTGACGGCGGTCTCCCATCGCCGGAGCCAGACCAGCATCGTGTACTGCAGGAATCCGATGGTTAGATGCTCGATACCGGAACCCCAGGATGTCGTTTTGCTGGTGACGCCCGCAAGGACAGGCGGCACACCGAACCACCGGCAGGATTCATGATCGGAGTAATCGAGGGTTTCGAGGAACTGCGCGTCTTCGGGCGGGATGGTCAATTGGTCGAACTTCATCCCCTCCTCGACCAGGAGTAACCCTAAGCGGTTTTCGCCTTCTAATTGGCCTTTGAAGCTTTCTTTGAGGTTGTGACGGGCGGCATCCGAAAGCTTGTTCGGTGCGCTCAATAAGCCCGTCGCCCGTGCGCCCCGCCGGAAAAACTGGCCACCAAAACGGCGGGCGGCCGTCGAAGTCCCTACCGAATTAGCGGCATATTTCTGAATCACAGAGATGCCGGTGAATCCGTTCTCCGACGGCCCCATCACGTGCAAAATATCTTTGGGATCGAAGGGTACCGGCTCACCCGACGAAGGGGTCCAGAGGTAGCGATCCCGCGTCGAGCCATCCTTTAGCGTTTCGAGAATCCGCTGTGTCTGCTGCGGGGGCATTCGCCAGAGGGCAGCGGGCTTCATTGCGCCGTTGCGCTGCACCCAGGCATAACCATTGCCCGTTGTGATCGCATCCCGCGTCAGAGCTTCGCGCGTGTGGATGGCGGACACACCGGGAGAGGAGAAATCGTGAATCAGCGGGTAGAGCGCGTGGCCGCGATACGGCACGCGGTCATCATCGCCATCGCGCCGATAGACATGAAACGGAAGAGAGGCGGCGGTTTCGGCGATCAATGAGATACAGCGGTAAATCGTCGAAAGGTGCTGCGCGCTGGTTGTCGAAACGGGTTCACCGGACCATGATGTACCGTCAGAATCGCCATTTAGGAAATCGAGGAATGCATCCCAGCGCTCAAGCATGGGAATACCTGCCGCCCGCTGAAGCCAACGCTGTACGAGATTTGCCATTTAGAGGATCATCAGCCCTTGGCTCTCATAAATCGAGGGCGCATCATCCATCTGAATGGACAAGCCCCTCGCCATAATCATGGCCACGATGCCGTCGATCTTGTTTCCGGCCAATTCCTTACGAGGGTAGATGTTGTCTTTCACATCGACGTGGCACACGACGTTCGAGGCCATCCACTCAAGGCAGGGATCTGCGGGAAACTGAATATTGCCCGTTCTCACGAGACCTTCGAGATCCTTCATCGGCTCCGACATGTTTTTCACGTTCTGCGGGTAGACGACAATCGGCAGTCCTTCCGTGAGTAACTCTTGGGTGATCTTGTGACCCTGATACGGATCGAAAGCGACCTGCTGGACGTCGTATTCGCGGCATAGCGACTGGATGTACTCCTTGATGACCTCCTGATCCGTCATCGCGCCTTCCGTTTCCGTCAGCCATCCATCCATCACCCACCCTGGTAGCTGTGCCACATCGCTCGATTCCACCGCCTCCGAGGGCAAAAACCCCCGATGGAACACCGTATGCACCCCATCTCCACCCGGCTGGAACCATACCACTACCGAGGCAATATCGATCTTTGACGCCAGATCCACAGCGACGAAGCACTTGCGACCCGCGAAATCGGCGATATCGAGGCCCGGCTTTTCGCACCTGGTCCACCTGAGCATGTCCATCCAGGCGGTATCGGCGGAAACCCAGACGTTTAAGCGCTTCGTCAGGAAATTGTTTGTGGCAGACGATTGCTGCTTCGCTTTGTACGCCGCCTGCGCGATATCATCCGGCATCACCGAAACGCCGTAGTTCGGGTTCGCTTTTCTCCAGGCAATCTCGACGGTCCAGTCGTCTCCGGGGTCAATGGTGTAAATCAGACCAAAGAGCGTTTCATCCTTCGCCACGCCGTTTAGGACTTTGAGCGTATAATCCCGTTGCTCGTAGCAGATCCCGGCGCGATTCATCCCGGCGGTTGTGATGGCAAAGAGTAGAGGCTGTTCACGGGAGCCCGTTGCGGTTTCGAGCACGTCGTAGACTTCGCGCGTGGGGTGCGCGTGTAACTCATCGATAATGGCGCCGTGGATGTTTAGGCCGTCGAGGGTGTCGCCATCGGCGGATAGCGCCCGAAAGACGGAACCCGCCTCCTCTTGCCAGAGCATGTGAGCGCGAACGTCGATACCGAATGCGGCCGTCATCTCGCGATCCGCTAAGCACATCTGGCGAGCGATGGACCATACGATTTTCGCTTGCTCGCGAGTCGTGGCAGCGGCGTAGACTTCGGCACCCGCCTCATCATCGCAGACGAAAAGATACAGGGCGATGCCGGCCGCAAGAGTACTCTTCGCGTTCTTCCGCGGGACTTCGATGTACGCCCGGCGGAATCGGCGTAGGTTGGTTTTCTTGTGATGCCAGCCGAAGATGTTGCAGACGATAAAGCACTGCCAATCCGCGAGCCGGATACATTCCCGCCGGCGCGCCCAGACGCCCTTGACGTGGCGCAGGCCTTCGATGAATTCACACGCGGCGTTGGCTCGCTCAGTGACGAAGACGAATGGGAAGCGCTTCCGCTCTAGATCGTGCAGGAATCGGCGGCAAGCGCGGATGGTAGGTTTTGCCGCGGGGATCTCTCCCGCTACGATACTTTCTGCGTACTGCTCTGCACGGCTGGAATAGTCAAGAACTTGCGCCACTTGTTCTCAGTTTGTGGCGCGTCGGTCTTTATTTGTGTCCGGGAGGAAGGGGTTAAGCCAAACTCTGCGCCGAAGCGCTTCATTTGCTCCGCGGCGGTGCGGGCGATCCGGTATTGTGGGACCACCTGGACGGATTTCACTGCGCCCTTGTCATCGCGGAGCGTCATCGTGGTACCGTTTTCCGCCATCCAAGCAACCGCTTCATGCCAATCGCCGCACGCTTGGCAGTATGCCGCAAGCAGGACAAGATCGGTCTGTTTCAGCACGCCGATGGATAGTAGGATCGGGGCGATACGTTCCCATTCGGCGCGCGCGTGGCCCTGTAGGATTTCCGGGCAGGATATGTCAAGCACGGACGGCGGAACGGGCTCCAGCTTGTTCAGCGCCCGTTTGCCGGGATTACCCTGGAGTTTCGCGATTGCAGACGGCTTCGGAGCGGGGCCTCGTTTACCCATACATCCATCGTATCCCG
>ERZ761592.123-NODE-123-length-41048-cov-80.807455_pt1 | contig 41048 bp, 65 predicted proteins | sample MGYA00433095_ERZ761592 | MGnify/ENA primary metagenome ERZ761592 (study PRJEB28899, sample SAMN03785554) | bioreactor sludge metagenome | biome: EBPR Sludge; feature: EBPR Bioreactor; material: 0.22µm filtered reactor supernatant | place: Saint Lucia: Queensland... | reverse complement strand
TGAGAGGCGAGACGGTTGCAAAGCGACGCGTCTTGGTTGAGGGAGGGCATCAGCGGGGCTCCGCCTTGGCAACGGCTTCGGTAAGCCCCAGCCAAACACAGCCAGGGGCTTCCATCTCAATCAGCACCTGCACAACGTCTTCTGCGAAGTCCGCGAGCGCCTTGTCGTAGGCGACGGCGGCGTCGGCGGCGTTGGCGGCGGCGGCGGCGTTGGCGGCGGCGGCGGCGGCGTCGGCGGCGGCGGCGTCGGCGGCGTTGGCGGCGGCGGCGTCGGCGTTGGCGACGGCTCTGGCGGCGGCGTTGGCGGCGGCGGCGGCGGCGTAGGCGGCGGCGGCGTCGGCGTTGGCGACGGCTCTGGCGGCGGCGTTGGCGGCGGCGGCGGCGGCGTAGGCGGCGGCGGCGTCGGCGTTGGCGACGGCTCTGGCGGCGTAGGCGGCGGCGTTGGCGGCGGCGGCGGCGGCGTAGGCGGCGTTTTTCGTTCCGCTGCGTTCGCATTCCTCGGCCGCAGCGATCAGCGCCGCCTGGTGCTTAGGATTCGGATGCACCGATGCAGCCGAACGCAATGCCGCAGGCGTCCATTTGCGGATAGCAAGATCAACGACGCGACGAACGAACTCGCTGTCGTCCAACACTTCACGACTGCCGAGCTGCGCGACCGCCAATCGGCGCAGACCCTTGGCCCGCGCCGCGGTGCTCGACCAGGCGCTGTCATTCAGCCTGATCTTGAGCTCACGTAGCGGGCGCGAAACGCATTCCGGGTCATCGCCGTGCGGCAGGCCCATGGCGAAGCAAACCGCCGCTTCGACGCACATCTGACCGGGCACAGGATTGCCCTTGCCGTGGACAAGCCCGGCGTCGACCACCTCAAGCACCTTGGCTGCGAGGTCTCTCGGCTTCATATCATTTTACTCCCTTGGTTAATTTGCGTTTTTGCCATCACGCCCGGTACAGACCGGCGCGGCGCAATTCGTTGTTGTGGCGGGTTTCGGCGAACTCGCGTTCGAAGTCGTCTTCCTCCTGATCGGAGGCCGGATGAGGCTCAAGCTCCAGTTCTTCCGGGGTCATTCCATCCAGCAGGGCTTGGAGCGTGAGGGGAGAGTACACCTCGTAGTAGGTGCCCGTTTCCTGACCCTCGGGGACGACTAGGACGACGCGCCGGACACGGCCATCGCCAGGGCAGGTCTTCACGACATGGACAGACTGCGCAGCCCGGCGCTTGCCGAGAAGGGAAAGGCCGTGAGCGGTGCGGGTGAGGGCGTTCATCGGCTCAGCCCTCCGCCTTGCGGTGCGGGCCTCGTAGTCGATCATGCCTTCCGGCAGATCGTCGTTCGGGGCCATCTCGACCGGATGCGTGACGTGCTTGTTCATCGCTGCCCCGCCGGAGGCTCGTAGGGGCCGAGGTCTTTCAGGTGAGCAACGGAGCACTCAACGATGCGCTCACCGAGCGAGCCGTCTTTCTTGACCATCCGTCCGCAAACAGCGTAGTCATTCCAGCGACCAAGCCGCTCAACCACGAAGCGGACAGTCTCGGTCTTGCGAAAAGCTTGCTTCTCGTATTCGACCATGTGACCGACGAGCCCGGTCGCGGCCAAGAGCGCCGCTTCGAATGCTTCTCGCGCGCTTCGGGCGCGGTCACAGGCTTCGCGGGCGAGCCTGTTCGCCTCATACATTGCGGCTTTGAGCCGTTCGATTTCATCATTCACGACATCATCCTTTCGATCCAGGAGGGGAGAGCCACGCACACCGGCAGCAGCCACATGCAGGTGCGCCAGGGATGAGAGGCGAGACGGTTGCAAAGCGACGCGTCTTGGTTGAGGGAGGGCATCAGCGGGGCTCCGCCTTGCCGACAGCCTCCAACTCAGCCATCCGCTTGATGTCGGCGAGAGCCTGTTCGTTTGTCTCGTAGAAGCGGGCGGGGGAAACCTTCGGCAGCGCTTCGGCCGAACTCGCGTCCATGATCTTCATGGCGGCTAGCGGCGTATCGAAGAAGCGCTCCAGTGCGTATCCCGCCTCGCCAGCGAGATGAACGACCCACCCTGCGCGGCAATGCGTCGTGCCGCACGTGTGCCAAGTTTCCATGCTGAGAGCATCAGGTTGACTGACCGCCTCCAACACCTTTTGGTGAATGTTTTCGATGGTCGGGACGGGCGGCGGCCCAACATGCTGCGGTGAAGCGGACGGATCGCCGATAAGGCCTATTTTGGCGTACAGAAACGCGACATGCGAGCAGCCCGAGCAGCCCGAGCAGCGCGAGCAGCCCGAGCAGCGCGAGCAGCGCAAGCAGTCCGAGCAGCGCGAGCAGTCCGAGCAGTCCGAGCAGCGCGAGCAGTCCGAGCAGCGCGAGCAGCGCGAGCAGCGCAAGCAGCGCAAGCAGCGCGAGCAGTCCGAGCAGTCCGAGCAGTCCGAGCAGTCCGAGCAGTCCGAGCAGTCCGAGCAGTCCGAGCAGCGCGAGCAGTTGATACAGTCGTCGCAATCCTCAAGGCTTTCGAGGGCCTTGCGCGCCGCTTCTTCGGTGCCGAAATACTCGACGGAGCACTTGTTGCCGCGATCGTCAGAAATCCAATTCGTCATTGCAGTTCTCCGGGATGGGTGATGTCAGGCAGCGCGAGCGAGGCGCGGACGGTTGGACAGGCGGCGCAGATAGCGCGCCACGAGAAGCCGCTGGTGCAGGGCCGGGATAAACTCGCCGTGCGCCTTCCTGTCGTTGGCGAGGAGCAAGGCGCGCTCCTTGCGAAGCACAACCGTGAGCCATGAAATGGCAGTGTCGAGTGACGTGAACTGGCGGGGACGGCGATGTCCTTCGGCGAGCCAGATGAGCAGGCCGCGAGGGTTAGCGGCGAACTGACGGGCAGCTTCGCGGCAATGAGCGCGATACTCGATGATGGCGAGCCGGCGCTTCGCGGCGCGGTACGCTTCGATTTCCGCGAGGGTCTTTTCGTGAGCGTTCGCCATCTCTCGTCTCCATCCCCGCTATCGGCTGAGCCAGTGCGGTGCTTCGACACGGTTGAGTGTGGCGGGGGAAAGCATGACCTACGCTCCCCTTGCCTTGATAATCGCCGAACGAACTTCGACGATTGCGGTAACGCCAGCCTCGCTTTGCAGCGATGCGCCTTCGACCGGCTCGCCGTATGCGGAAACCAAGGCGCGCTCGGCTTTCTCAAGCGCAGCCAGCAGCTCAGGCGCGGCGGCGATCAGGCGGGCGTTGGCGTTCGTCTCGGCCATGAACGCGTCGTGACTATCTCCGGGGCTGTAGGTGCTCCGGGGCAACCATGCGACCTGCTTCGCACAGATACTGTCGTAAGCAGCGGCGCCGAAGTTGCGTTGTCCGATGAGCGTTCCCTGAAAATCCTGCTGGAGAACTTCCCAAGGCCCCGGAGTGTGCTTCGCCATCTCTCGTCTCCATCCCCGCTCGGCTGAGCCAGTGCGGTGCTTCGATGGAGAGAGTTTCACCACGAGTGAAAGATCAAGTCAACCTTAAAGTGACTGACAGTGAAAGATTTCGCGATCCGATGCGATGCCAGTCGAATCGGGTTAAGTGGCTTGGGGGTGGGAGCGGCTGTTACGTGGCCCAGAAAACCATGCGGGACATGTAGCAGTGAGACGTGCGGAATTCCGATAGTCGGTCGCACAGATGGTAAAACCGAAAGCCTTCGGCCCGCGTTGGCTTCGATGAACTGTACCTTGCATCTGCCGAATGCCGCTGTGTTCCCTGCGGCATCGAACAGTATCCAGACGAACGCGGCCGCAAGAAACAGTAGCGTTATGCCGACCACTCTTATCATGGTCACCCTGCCTTGCGGAGCACTCGCACCACGTCCGCGATCTGCTTCTTCTCTGCCTGGGATGCGCTTTCCCAAAGCGACCAGATCGCATCCTCGTCGGTCGGGTTGCGCATTATCAGGGATGCAGGGTCCGTTTGAAGTGCGTGGGCGATGGCCTCAAGGGTGCCTTGGGTGTATGCGCTCTGCCCGCGCTCAAGATAGGAAAGGGTGCTAGCCTTCATGTCAATGCGGTCGGCAAGCTGTTCCAGCGTGAGGCCGCGATGCTGCCTCCACTCGCGGATGAATGTCTTGCGGTACTGCTTTCGGGCGGGGACTGCTTTTTTCATATCCCGGCCAGCCTACGGAAGGAATTCCGCACTTCCATGCCCGCTCAGTGAAATAGTGACTTGCAGTGAAATTCACTTTCAGTTAAATGGATGGGATGCAGGCAGAGCATCCCCTTCGCGCTTGGCGCAAGAGTTACAAGGTTCCCGGAACCGAACGGGTAGGGCTCAGCCAAGCTGAGCTTGGCGCCGAAATCGGCGTGGTGCCTTCTCAGATTTCGCAGATCGAAAGCGGCCTCAAGGGGTGCTCCCTCGAAACCGCGATCAAGATACGCCGGCTCGCTGGCGACGCCGTTCCCCTCGAAAGCCTCTCGATGTCGCAAGAGGCCGCCGAATGATCTCAGTGCGTCCAGCCATCCCGAACGAAGCAGCCGCAGCACCGAAGGCCGATCGCTTTCAGTGCCCATTTCGCGGCCAAGTAGATCGCGGCGCTGGCGAGGATGAGACGCGCGACAACGATATGCTCGTGCTCGTCGCCGAGCTTCTGCTGCGTGAAGAACGTGAACCTGAAAACCCCGTCGCCAAGATGTTCCACATCGGCGAGGCCCGTAACAAAAACGTCGGGCACGATGATTGGCTCGGACAGCGGGATGGCAGGCACTTGCATGGCTTTCCCCCCAAGAGTTTTCGGTTAACCGGCAAACTATCCAACTGGTTAATTGCCCGGTCAAGGGAATGTGAGCAACCGCTAACACACCTGTCCTCGCATGGTTACCGCTCCGTGAATTGCGGGGTGGCGGGATGAGCGAATCCGTAGCGGACGACATCCTGCGCGCCGGTTATCAGCGCTGGCTCCGCCTTGAGGAAGAAAAGGCCGCGATCGGCGATGACCTCAAGGAGCTTTTCGCCGAACTCAAGGCCCAGGGCTTCACACCGAAGCCGCTCCGCGAAAGCTTCCGCCGGGTTCGGAACATCGATGATGCGAACCAGCAGGAGCACGACGCCATCGTTGACCTCTACGTTGCGAGCCTCATCGGCCCTCGCGCGCGTCCCGCGCCTGCGCCGCGCGTCATGCGCGCACGTGAGGAGAACGATAAATCCTACGCTGAACTGCGATCCGCAGATTTGCGGGCGCTTGCTGAAGAGCAGGCGCGCGACCCAATTGATTGGGATGAAGTGTCGCTTCGCGAATTCCCGAGCGATACCTCGGTTAAAGTATACTTCGTTGAAGCTCCCTCTCTCGGGCTTATCAAGATCGGTTCTTCCGGAAATGTAGAGCATAGGATTGCGGCCCTCGTCAGGAACGGGCCGGCAGAGTTGACACGCATCGGCGTGATCTGCGGCGGGCCAAAACTTGAACTGGAACTGCATGAGCGCTTTGCGCAGTATCGGGTGCGCGGTGAGTGGTTCTCGAACGAAATTCGCCCTGAAGTCGATGCGCTCCTTGTCCCGGTATTGGCGGAATCCCACCCGGAAAGCGGTCTGGCAGGGCCAGCTTGCGCGCAGGACGCTGCGGCGGCGAACACCAAGCCTGCCCCTATTTTCGGTTCTGACGACGGTGCCGACGATCATCTTTGCGACTGCGCTGATCACGCGAAGCCGGGCGAATACTACCGTTGCCCAAAGTGCGACGCGGAATGGCCGGCGGACGACGACGGCGAAGTGATCGAACAGGATTCCGGCGCCAGCAAGGAGCAGGATCATGTAGATGGCGGCGCGGCGCGCGCAGACCATGCGGGTCACACGAACGCACTGGCCGGGCAGGTAGAAACCCGGACTAAAACGGAAGTAGTAGATGGAAATGCCTCGCTGGCAGCGCGTGAGGGCGAACAAGCCGCTGCACCCATTCTCCAATCGTCCGAGCCTCTCTCCTCCCAGGCAGAGACGACGGCGGACGGCTCCCCTCCTCCCGGGCCGTCCGCCACCCCTGAATACGTGCCGGCATTCATCGCAAAGGCGAGGCAGCCCCTCACGGCTGCCGAGACCCGGCCTCACTGCCAGAACCCGAAGAACTGCGCATCGTACAAGGTCGGAGTTCATTGCCACACCTGCAAGATGGCCGCCGGCCTCGTGGAGGCGGCATGATCCCGTACGCCGGATATGACCCCTACGAGGGCATCGAGGGCTACTACCCTCCCAAGAGGACCCTGCGCGATATTCCTCGTCGCCAGCGCGCATACGTGATGTTCCGGGCGGGTCAGGATACGGCCAGCATCGCTGCCTATTTCGACGTGTCAGAGGCGAGGGTTCTTGAGTGGGTCAACCTTGAGCGTTCGGATTTCTTAGGGCTGCCGAGCCCTTACGAAGGTCCCGCTCCATGACCTCACCAGTTCACCACGGGGGATCGGGCAGGCGGACCACTCCATTCTTGAGTGCCCGATCCCCCGTGTTCGGCGTGAGACTTGCCGCCGATGATCAACCTGAAAACGCGGGGCGCGCCAGCGCGATCTTGGGGCATGGCGGTTTCGCCCGCGTCAGCGGTACGGCGGCTGCCTATCAACAAACCGGACACCGTACCGCACTCAAATTCTTCGGAGCCTTCCGGGCGCTCCGAGCCCTTACGCTGCTCAATTCTTCGCAGGAGCCGGGCAGCGGCTTCACCAAGCGTTTCGAACCCTTTCTGACTGGCCTTCTCCATGCGGCGATAACAACGCATGGGGCATTCCGTTGGAACGAAAAAGTTTTTCCAAATCTGGAAAAAGTGTTGGCGAAACTGAAATGAGTACGCAGGCGCTTTCCGACGCAAAGTCTTGGCTCGATGTTCTGCATGATGCGGAGTACCGGGGCAGGAAAGACACAGACGGGGCGGCACGTTACCGGCTCGCAAGCCGGCTTGGATTGACACGAGAGCAGAAACACAGCCTGTACGCTCAGTTCACGGTCGTCGGTTTGGCGGTCGCCGGGATGGTCTATGTGTTCACGACCGACGCTGTTCCGCACGAAGCTCCTACGGGCTGGTCCTATCCGTTTAGCTGCTGCTCCTCGATCGACTGTAGGGAGGTCGCAGACAGCGACATTCTTGAAGGTCCAGACGGCTACCGCATTCGCCAGAACGGCGAGACGATCGGCTATTCCGACTCTCGGGTGAAGGACAGCCCTGACGGGGCTCTGCATCTCTGCACCGTGGCCGGCGAGGATACGGGCCGGACCATCTGCCTCTTTGTTCCGCCGAGGGGGTTCTGATGGCGAGCCCGATAAAGCGCGAGGTTGTTGTAGGTGGCTGCCGGCTGATTCTAGGCGATTGACTGGATGTGCTTCCGACGCTTGGCAACGTGGATCACGTGATTACCGACCCACCCTATGAGCAATTGATGCACAACCTGCACGCATCAACTCGACTCCGCAGAACTGACGGCGGGCAAGAGCGAAAAGTTCTGACATTCGCTGGTATCGACGCGATCCGAGAGCCTGTGTTGCGAGAGATTTCTCGGATCAACGGCGGATGGCTGCTTGCTTTCTGCAATGTCGAAGGAGTGTGGCATTGGAGGCAGGCGATTCTAACCGCCGGGCTTCGGTTCAAAACCACATGCATTTGGGTCAAGCCTGACGCTACTCCGAAGCTAAACGGGCAAGGGCCGGCTCTGGCTTACGAGTGCTTCACCACTACATGGTGCGGTGCCGGTCATGCACGATGGAACGCAGGCGGCAAGCGCGGGACCTATATTCACCTGACAAACCAGCGTGATAGAGACGGCCGGCATCCTACCGAAAAACCTCAGCCCCTCATGCGTGAGATCATCACCGATTTCACTGGCTCAGGGCAGATAGTTCTTGATCCGTTTATGGGGTCCGGCACGACCGGTATCGCCTGCGTCAAGCTTGGCCGGAAATTCATCGGCATCGAGATTGATGAACGCTATTTCGACATCGCCTGTGAGCGCATCCGCAAAGCCTACGCGCAGCCCGACATGTTTGTTCCAGCGCCGTCTCGCGACCTTGGGCACCAGCAAGACATTTTCGAGGCTAGCGCATGACGGTCCTCACAAAAGAGCAGGGCAGGGAACTGCTCGCCAAGAAACCCAAGAAGCGGAAGTACCGCAACGAGCCTATCGTTGTGGATGGCATCCGCTTCGATTCCAGGCGCGAGGCGGCGTACTACGCCGAGTTGAAGCGGCGCGAGAAAGCCGGCGAAGTCGGCGGTGTCGAGCTTCAGGTTCCATTCCCGATCCTAGGGCCGGCGGGCGAGTTGATCTGCACCTATGTTGCGGACTTCGTGTTCTTCGACCACGTCGCGGATCGTCTTCGGGTCATCGATGTCAAGGGCGTCGAGACGCGGGATTTTCGGCTCAAGAAGAAGCTCATGAAGGTCATGAAGCGGATCGACGTGGAGGTGGTGCGTTGAGCGCTGACACCTTCCGCAGGCTTGCCGCTCTTGGCCTCACGACCGATCAGATTGCCGGCGTGCTCGACCTGTTGGACGAGGTCACTTCGGCTGCGACGAAAAAAGAAGAAGATCGGAAGGCCGGCGCACGAGAGCGGTGGCACCGCTGGAGCGACAAACGCAAGGCTAACGTTAGCCAACATGAGCAAACGTTAGCTAACAACTCACATGCGGGCGACGCGCGCGGAGAAGATAATCTCCTAACTAAGAAGATATCTGGACAGGAAGAAAACAAGAAAGCCGCGCCCAAGGCGCTTTCCGATCTGGCTGCCTTCAAGAGCGACCTTGAGCAGGACGCAACCGCCGAACAGGTCGAGGCTTTCGCCAAGCACCGCAAATCGAAGAACGGCCAGAACTCGGCCTATGCCGCCAAGCTTTTTCGACGCGATGCCGAGGCGTGCCGCCTGTCGGTTTCCGACGCGATCGACACCGCGATTTCCCGGGGCTGGCTGACCGTCAAGCCCGAATATCTCGCCGGCCGAAAGGGGGCGCCACAGCTCGCCACCGCGCCGCCTCCAGACCGCGATTTCAACTCAATCCTCGATGCGATCCAAGGCAAAACCAATGTTTCACAACACCCAGGTCCAACCATCGATGGCAGCGTCGAACGAACAGATCGGCGCGGCGTTGCAGGTGTTGTTCAATTCGATGCGCTTTCCTCCCGGCGTTGACGCCGAAAAGGCCATCTACGGCTACATGCAAGCCCTTCAGGGGTTTCCGGTCGAGGCGATCGCGCACGGCATCAGGAAGTTTCTTCGTGGCGAGTGCGATGGCGTCAATCCAAAGTTTTGCCCGCACCCGCCGGAACTGGCATCGATCATTCGCGGGACCATTCGGGACAGGTCATCATCGCCGACCGGCGGCCGGCTGTACGGCTATCGGGCTCCGAAATCAAAGATCGTAGAGCCGCGCTGCACAAAGGATTGGGCTGCGCAATTGGTGGCGCAAGGGATGCACCCGCACGGGTCGATCTGGTGTCCCGGCGACCTCGGCGACAGGCCGGATATTGGTGACCTGTACGCTCCAGATTCGGAGTGGAAGCCGCCGGTCAAGGTTGGCGGAGATTGACCGATGTCACCGACCTTGAGGCGCTTCTGAGCCCCGGCGGGGAGGAGCGAGAAGCGCTCGCAATTGTGAGGAAAACGAAATGGAACAGCTACTGCAAAAGGACGAAGCGGAGTGGGGCAAGACGGCAGCGGTCTATGCCTTCGAACGAAAGCGGTTGCTTCGCCAGATCATGCGGGAGAGACGCGCCAGGTACCTGCAGAACAACGTTCCGGTCGTGGAGCGAAAAACCGTTGAGCGCGGACGGCAGCCGGGCCGGATCGTGATGCGGCGCGGGAAGAAGGTCTTTGAGGTCGCGATAGGTGAGCAGGTGATTCCGCTCCCCTATGTGACGTTCCAGCACATCTGAAGCAGGCGAGGCAGAGACATGAGCAGCACCGCCAATCGCGGATGGAAAACGCCTCCGCATCCCTTTTATGTAGACAAGGTTCCAGAGCATAAGAAAAGCATCCTCGCGATGCTCAGAGGCGACGACACTGCCCGCCATTACCGATCAGAAGCAGGCTGGAGCGGCGACGGCGTTCGCGCTCGCTATCATCCTCGATTGGGCACGGTGGGTGAGCTGATGAACACTTCCGACGCACGGCCGATTCGATGGCGCATCTCACCTCCCGAAAAGCCAAAGGATTGACGCATGGCAAGGGCGGGACGAAAGCCGGGGAAATCTGACCGATGAATTGGTATGCAGTTCGTACCGTTCCCGGCTCACAGAAGCCGCAGCGAGAGTATGCCGTCGAGACAACAGCGCTCGGTAAGGACGGCAGGCCGAAGGGCAAGGGCTACAGGATAGTTCCCAGCCTCAACCCGAACATGTCGGCGATCGAGCGCGCCCTGAAGGACAGCGGCTTCAGCTACTACATGCCAGCCGAAAAGCGACTGGTCCGCGACCGGCGCAAGACCGATCTATTCAAGACCCGCCGCTTCGCCTTGATGGTGGGCTATGTGTTTGTCCGCGATCCGCACAGCTTCTATGCGCTGCAACAGGTTCCTGGTGTGGCAGGTATCGTCGGCGTCGATGGCAATCCAGCGCCGATCCCACTACTCGACATCCTTGAACTGCGCGGCATGGAGGCGGAGGTAGAGGTCGAGTTTGACGATCAGGTCAGGAAAGCCCGTTGGCAACTTCGCAAGAAGGCAAAGCGCGATGACAAGCTGCGGCGACTGGTCGAGAGCCTGGATGCGGCGGGTACGTTCACAGTTCCGTTGGATAGCGACGTTCTCGCCGCTTGACAGGGATTCATTCCTAGGAGTATTTTCCGTGTCAAGGGCGATTTGCAGGCGACGGGGATACGTCCCGGCTGGCACATAGCGCGGAACTCCACCGCCGCGCGCATGGCGGTTTATCGCCAAAATTTCAGTTAGCCGTAGTCGGCTAGGCGGCCTCAAGCGTCGGTATCTTGCTCAGGTCCACTTCCCGTTCAGCGTGCCATGCATCATGGGCGGCCTGCATACGCAGCCAGATAGCGGCGCCATCACCGAATAGCTTGCCGAGGCGAGCTGCCACGTTGGGGGAAACAGGCTTCTTCTCGCGAAGGATGTCATAGAGCTGCTGGCGCGAGATGCCGAGCAGTTCCGCGATTTCCACCTTGGTCTTTCCGGTTGCCGGGATGATGTCCTCAAGCAGCGCTCCGGGGTGGGACGGGCAGCGCTCGATAGGACGCTTCGGCTCATACACCAACATAAAAGGAACTTCTCCAGTCAGCGCCTTGCTCTAGTGGTACTGTTCGAAATCGACGCGAGCGGCGTCTTTGCCGTCGAACTCGAATGTAACGCACCACGGCCCATTCACATGGACAGTGTAGCGGGTCGGGTTGAAGCCGTTAAGAGCGTGGAAGTTGAAGCCGGGCAGGTTCATATCTTCCGGGCGCTCCGAGACTTCCAAACGGTCAAGACGAGCAATGATGCGCTTGTGGAGTTTGGCATCGATCTTGCCGGTTTTCCCGGTTTGAAAGAGGGCCATCAGCGCCTTGTTCTTGAACGACTTGATCATGGCTTATGTAAGCCGATCGCTGACATGATGTCAAGGGCGCGTAAGCAAAAAACTTACACGTCCTCGCCTGAAATAAATCAAACGAAATCGTAGGAAATCAAAATGGCACGTGGTGGCAAGCGCGAGGGTGCCGGCCGCCCCGCTGGCGCTATCACTCAGCGCACGCGTGAGGTAGCGGAAAAGGCGGCGGAAGCGGGCATGACGCCACTCGATTTCATGCTGAAGGTCCTCCGTGATGAGGGTGCGGAATTCAAGGATCGCTGCTGGGCGGCAGAGAAGGCAGCGCCATACATCCACGCCCGGCTGGCAAGCGTCGAGCACATGGGCGAGCTCGATCTGACCATGCAGACCAAAGAACAGCGGGACGCAGCCGTTGCAGCCGCTTCGCGTGCCGACACCTGAGGACTATGCGTTCTCGCGGCTCATTTCCTACGCCGCATATCAGTGGCCGGGTTATCGCGACGCGCCACATCACCGGCTGATCGCTCGACATCTCGAAGCCGTGGAGCGTGGCGACATTCGCCGGCTGATGATCACCATGCCGCCGCGTCACGGCAAGTCGATGCTCGCCAGCGAGTTCTTCCCGGCGTGGTATCTGGGACGCAATCCGGATCACTACGTCGTCACCGCAACCTACGCGCAGGAGCTCGCGGACGACTTCGGGCGCAAGGTCAAGAACCAGATCGAGGATGCGGGTTTCGCCGCCATTTTCCCGGGTGTCGGGCTGGCAGATGACAGCAAGAGCGCGAAGCGCTTCCATGTCGAGGGCTCGATTGATGGTGGATATGAGCATCCTACGACGCAGCGTGGAGCGTTTTATGCGGTTGGCGTGGGTGGCCCGCTTACCGGGCGCGGCGCTCACCTGTTGCTGATTGATGATCCGGTCAAGAACCGAGAGGACGCGGATTCGGAGATAATCCGCAAGAAGACCAAGGACTGGTACACCAGCACGGCCTATACGCGCCTCATGCCGGGCGGTCGCATCGTCATCATCCAGTGCATGACAGGTGACACACCTGTTTTGATGGAGACAGGTCACGAAAAGCCATTGCGCGACATTCGCCCCGGCGACCGCGTGGCGACATACGACAACGGCAAGATTGCAGTGTCCACAGTCCGCAATTGGATCAACAATGGTCCTGATCAAGTGTTTTCGATCAGGATGAAATCAGGTATCATCGTCAAAGCAAACGCAAGGCATCCGTTCCTTGTGGAAGAAGGCGGTGAAAGAAAATGGCAGCGAACGGCCACGCTCAAAAAGGGCAGCGTCATCCTGAGGGCCATTGGGGCAAATGGAAAGGCATCACCTGCTCCGAGGTTGACTGCGACAAGCCAGCCAAGTGCAAAGGCATGTGTATGCCGCACTACAACAAGAGCCGGTGGGATGCAGGCGTTAGAGCGCCTTCTGTCAACCCTCGGTCACGGCGTGAAGCGCATCTGCGCCACCGCTATGGGATCAGCCTCGCAGAGTATGAGCGCATACTTGCCGAACAAGGCGGCGTTTGCGCCGTCTGCAAGCAACCTCCGACAACCAACGTCCGGTCCCATTGGGGCGGGAAACTTTGCGTCGATCATTGCCACGATGGGAAGCATGTTCGCGGGCTTCTCTGCAACGACTGCAACCTTGCCGTCGGATACGGGAAGACTGAAGCAGTCCTCCGCGCCGCTGCTGACTACGTTCGAGATCGTACAGGATGAAGTCATTGAAGTTGTCAAAAGCGGCGTTGAGGATGTCTTTGATGTCCAGGTAGACCGCACCGAAAACTTTATTGCTAACGGGCTGGTAAGCCATAATACGCGATGGCACGAGGATGACCTTTCCGGATGGCTCCAGGCCGAGCATGACCATGAGGACTGGATTGTCCTCAACCTGCCGGCGATCGATGACGACGGATGCGCGCTCTGGCCCGATCAGTACGATATTGAAGCGCTGGAGAAGATCAAGCGCGCGATCGGACCGCGTGACTGGTCCGCGCTCTACCAGCAGCGGCCGGCGCCGGAGGAAGGCGACTACTTCAAGGCGGAATGGTTCCGGCCAGTCCACAAACTGCCCGATCCGGCAACGCTGCGGGTCTACGGGGGAAGCGACTATGCGGTCACGAGCGACGGCGGCGACTACACGGTTCACGTCGTCGTCGGGGTCGATCCCGACGAGCGCATATATCTGCTGGATGTGTGGCGCAAACAGGCGTCATCTGATGTGTGGGTTGCGGCGTTCTGCGACTTGGTGCTCGCTCACCACCCGATCGGCTGGGCTGAGGAGACCGGGCAGATCAATGCTGGCGTTGGTCCCTTCCTGACGAAGGAGCAACGCACCCGCAAGGCATTTGTTGCACGTGAGACATTCCCGACCCGGGGCGACAAGGCGGTTCGGGCGCAATCAATTCGTGGCCGCGCCTCGTTGTCGGGCATCTACTATCCAGCGGATGCACCGTGGTGGCCGGACCTCCGCTCCGAGCTTTTGTCTTTCCCGACCGGCAAGCATGACGATCAGGTCGATGCGCTCGGGCTGGTTGGTCAATTGCTCGACAAGATGCTGAGCGGGCAGAGACCGAAAACCGAAACCGCGTCGAAGCGAGACGACTACCGAGCCCGCGAAGAAACGGCCTCGCCTGGCGATTGGACGGTCTACTGATGCGTGATGGCGGTTATGTCCAGGGAAACAGCGGAGCGGGCGCGATGTCTCCCGCGAGCGATGCATCGCTCGAAAGCCTCAAGCGGGCCTATGTGAACTATCTCGACCTGAAGACGGACGAGATCAAGGAACAGAAGGAAGCCCGACGCTACTACCACGGATCGCACTGGACCGCGAAGCAGATCAAGGCGTTCAACGATCGCAAGCAGCCCGTCGTCACGTACAACCGTATCGGACGCAAGATCAACGCGATCGTCGGACTGCTTGAGCGCCAGAAACAGGACCCACGGGGTTTTCCACGCACTCCCAAGCACGAGGAAGGAGCCGAGGTTGCCACGGCAGTCCTGCGTTACGTGTGCGACGAACAGCGCTGGCCGGAAAAGTCGCCGCTGTGCGGCCTGAACGGCGCGGTCGACGGCATCGGCGGCATCGAACTGACGTTGACGCAGGGCGATCGGGGGGATGTCGAAATCGGGCTCGATATCGTGGACCCGTCGTCAGTCTTCTACGATCCTCGCTCGCTCAAGGAAGACTTCTCGGACGCGCGGTTTCTTGGCGTCGGCAAGTGGGCGGACCTTGAAACGGCTGTCGAGATGTTTCCTGATCGCGAGGACGAATTGCGCGCCTCGATGGAAAGCGGATCGGAACTCACGTCGAATCCGGACCATGAGGACAAGTGGTTTTCGGGGTCTGACAATGATCGCAAGATCAGGATCGTTGACCACTGGTACCTCAAGGGAGGCCGGTGGCATTGGTGCGTGTACACCGGCAGCGTGAAGCTGGCAGAAGGGGAATCTCCCTTCCTTGACGAGAAAGGCAAGTCGTACCCGAAATACGTCATGTTTTCGGCCGCCGTGGATCACGATGGTGACCGCTACGGTTTCGTGCGCAACATGAAATCGGCGAACGACGAAATCAATCAGCGCCGATCCAAGGGCCTGCACATCCTCAACAGCCGCCGGATGGTCGCACAGCGCGGTACAACCGATATCGAGACCTTGCGCCGGGAGGCGGCGCGGCCCGATGGTGTGATCCTCTACGATCCGGGAACCGAGCCGCCGACCTTCGATGACAACGCCAAGGGTCAGGAACTGACCGGCCAGTTGAATTTTCTGGCGGACGCGAAAGCCGAGATCGAAAACTACGGATTCAACCCGGCGCTGATCGGGACTGGCGTGCAGGATATGTCGGGCCGCGCGATACAGCTTCAACAGCAGGCCGGCATCGCCGAGTTGGGCCCATATCTGCTTGCCTACAAGTCGTGGAAGCTCCGGGTGTTTCGCGCGATTTGGAACGCGGTACAACGCCACTGGACCGCAGAGCGATGGATCAGGGTCACGGATGACGAGAATGTCGCGCAGTTCTTCGCGGTGAACCAGCTCCAGACCGACCCCCGCACCGGACAGCCGGCAATCGTCAACGCGTTGGGTTCGCTCGACGTGGATATCATCCTCGATGAAGGTCCCGACACGATCAACATGCAGGCCGATGCTTACGACACTCTGACCGTGATGGCGCGGGGAGGGCAAGCGGTTCCGCCTGAACTTCTGATCGAGCTTTCGCCGCTTGCGGGATCGATCAAGAAGAAGGCGCTGGGTATCATCCAGAAGGCCAAGCAGGAAGCCCAGCAGGTTCCGCCGGCTCAACAGCAGGCGATCATGCTGGAGCTTCAGCAGAAGCAGGCGGACACCGAAGAAACCCAATCCCGCACCCTGCTCAATATGGCAAAGGTCAAGAGCGAGGGGACGCCTAACGGGGCTCCCGAGATGCCTCCCGAATTGCAGGTTGCCGAAACACTGGCCGGCATTCGGGAGACGGAGGCGGGCACGGCGCTGAAGATGGCTCAGGCGCGCAAGACCAACGTGGAAGCGTCGTTGAAGCCGCAGGAAATGCGCATGCAGGAGCGTGAGCGCCACGAGTCGCGACAGGAGCGCGTGGCGTTCAAGAACGCGGACATCGCGGAAGGGCGGAGGCAGCCGGCATGACGATGCAATGGGGAACAGCCGGAATGTGCGTGGCTGAAGGCTACACGCTCAGATATTGTCTTTTCGGCGAAGTCGTGCGTCGCGATGGTCCTTGGAGTTGGGCTCGGCACGACCGGCGCCCTTTGACCATGACTGATGTGCTTGCCAGATGGATCGCCGAAGGCCGTCCGCACGGCGAGATCGTCATCAGCCCGACCGAGAAAATCGTTGCCGAAGTGAGAAACTGAGGCAACGTGTGACAGCCGCCGCCGGGCTCTATCGGGCGATCGTGGAGCGTTACCCACGTCCAAAGTGCGCGCAGGAGCCGCCATCCTTTGAAGGGCGATCGCCGCCGCCTGGCTGAATAGGGCGAACGTACTCCCAACGAAATCGGAGAGACTGAAATGACCGGTACAGAACTGGACGCGATCCTTGCCGACGAGTCGTCGGACGAAACCGCTGAATCCGCCGCTTCGGAAACGACGGCGGAAGATGCTGGACCAGCCCGGGATGATCTCGGTCGCTTTGCCCCCAAGGCAGGCGAGCCCGATCCTTCCAACCGCGGGCCGAGAGGCCCTGAGCGCGAGGGCGCCGATCCTGTCGGCGCAGAAGCGGGACAGGTCCCGCAGCAGGCGCTCCATGCGGCGCGGGAAAAGGAACGTGAGGCCAAGCAGGAGGCGGAAGAACTCCGCCGCGAACTGGCGGAAATGCGCGGGCAGGTCAATCTGCTCACTCGTCAACGCCAGCCCGAGCCGAAGCCGGCGGAGCAGCCCAAGAAGCCCGAATACTGGGAAGACCCGGACGGCTTCGTGAATGCAGCCCTGACGCCAGTCCAGCAGCAGATACGGCAGCATACAGAACTGGTTTCGAGGCGCTTCGCCATCAAGGAACACGGTGCCGAGACCGTCCAGGCCGCATACCAGGCGCTTGGCACGGCGATGGACACCGATCCGAACGTCCGCGCCGACTATCAGCGCATCATGGCGTCGGATGATCCTTTCGAGGATTTGGTCCAGTGGCACAAGCGCCGGCAGACCATGCAGACGGTCGGCAACGACCCGCAGGCATGGTTCGAAGCCGAGTTCGAAAAGCGGCTCAACGATCCCGCTCATCAGGCGAAGATCATCGAGCGGCTGCGGTCCTCCGCCGCACAGACGACCGACCGGTCATCCCCGCCCGTCAGCCTGCCGCCTTCGCTCAGCCGCCTTCCAAGCGGCGGAAACGCCGTCGACGACGGCGACATGAGCGACGCGGCGCTATTCAGCCACGCGATGCGGTAACCCGCCCTCCAAGAGGGCGCGCCGCTACATCTGAAAGGATACCGTCATGGCCGTCACCACGGTTCAGGACAACAACAAGCTCATCAAGTTCACGCAGCAGATCAACCGTGAATTTGTGCGCGAGAACCTGTTCTCGCCCTACATGGGCACCGCCCTCACGTCCATCATCCGCATCCGCAACGAACTCGTTGCCGGCGGCGAGGTGATGAACATCCCCCTTGTCACCAAGCTTCGCGGTGCGGGCAAGGGCTCTGGTACTCTCGTCGGCAACGAGGAGAAGATCGACAACTACGGCATGCGCCTCTGGATCGATTGGGCGCGGCACGCCGTGGCCTCGAAGAAGAACGAGCGGCACAAGGATTCCGCCGACATCTTCGGTGAAGCCAAGCCGCTGCTTGCCGACTGGGGCAAGGAACTTCAGCGTGACGAGCTGATCGAGGCGTTCATGTCGCTGCCGTCCGAAACCGCCCCTGCGGGGTTGGGCTCCGATGACGGCGATCGCGTCAACGGCGTCCGCTACGAACTGGCGACGACCGGCCAGCGCAACACGTGGAACACGGACAATGCCGATCGCGTGCTGTATGGTGCTGTGACCAGCAACTACAACGCTGCTCACGCGACCGCGCTGGGTACGATCGACTCCGCTGCCGACCGCTTCAAGCGAGCGCCGTTGCGCCTCATGAAGCGTCTCGCGCGGCAGGCGTCGCCGGCCATTCGCCCTTACAAGCTGGAGGACGGTCGCGAGTACTTCGTTGCGTTCGCCGGGATCAACACCTTCCGGGACCTGAAGACCGACCTGGAAACCATCAACAAGGACGCCCGTCCTCGTGAAGCCGCGGGCCTGAAGAACCCGATCTTCCAGGATGGCGACCTGATCGATGATGGCATCATCATCCGCGAGGTCCCGGAAATCTCGTCCTACGTCACCAACGTGTGGACCAGCCTGCTCACGGCCGGCGACTCGTCGGGGCGCGTCGAGCCCGTGTTCCTCTGCGGCCAGCAGGCGGCAGCGCTCGGATGGGGCCAGATGGCGAAGCCGACCTTCCGCAAGGAGGACGATTACGGGTTCATCACCGGCACCGGCACTGAAATGGCCTACGGCGTCGGCAAGATGTTCAAGAAGCATCCGATGGATGGCACCCAGCTCAAGCAGTGGGGCGTCTTCACCGGGTTCTTCTCGGCTCCGACCGACTGACCACAGTAGGGGCGGCCCGAGGCCGCCCCGCTCCCCCAACACCATCCTGGAGAAACGGCAATGCCTCTCAACAACCAGATTCCGAACCGCGAAGCCGGTTACGGCGTCATTCCTCCCGGCCAGTCGATCAAGTCCAGCACCTCCACGGCAAGGATGCTGGAAAACGTCGGCATGCAGCTCATCACGTCGACGGCCGCCTTCGTGCAGTTGCTCACCCCGCCTTACGTCGGGGCGGTGAAGCAGTTCATCAAGACAACCACATCGTCTGCGCTGGCTCAGGTCGTCGTCAACTCGACCGCGACCCTTCAGGGCGTGACCGGCTCGACTTCGACCTATGTCGGTCGGGCGGGAGCGAACACCACGCTGACCTTTTCGGCGATCGACCAGTCGGTGACCCTGTTCGCAGGGGCAGCCAATCGCTGGGACATCGTTTCCAACGTGGGATCGGTGGACTGCTCGTGACCAAGATCGCACTCGTTGGCACCGCGCCGTCTTCAAACCTGCGTGCGCCCTATGATGATCCCTCGTGGGAGATATGGGCGTGCGGCCCGGCCAATGCCGGCGCGCTGCCGCGATGCGATGAATGGTTCGAACTGCACGACCTGAAGCCGCTGGAGCGCGACGCGACATGGACATCCTACCTGTCGTGGCTCACGCTCCAGCGGTCGGTCTACACCATCAATCTTGACCCCCGGTTTGCGGGGTTCAAGACCTTCCCGAAGGATGAGATGCTTCGGGAGTTCGGTCCGTATTTCTTCACATCCTCGATCGCGTGGATGATGGCGCTGGCGATCAGCAGGAAGCCCGACGCGATCGGTCTTTGGGGCATCGACATGACATCCTCGTCCGAATACGGGGACCAGCGCGCCGGCTGCCACCACTTCCTCCAGGTTGCTCGGGATCGCGGGATCGACGTGATCGTGCCGGACGAATCCGACCTCGCCAAGCCGCTGCCGATGTACGGCTATCGGGAGATGAACCCTATGTGGCGGAAGCTTTCGCTCCGCCGTCAGGAATTCGAAGGCCGCCAAGCCATGTTGCGCGGCCAGAAAGCCGAGATCGAGCGCGAGGAAATGGCGCTCTCCGGCGCCCTCGAAAACCTCGATTACGTCATGAAGACGTGGATTTCGTGAAAGGAGACGCGACGATGAAGATCAAATGGCATGGCGGTTCCGGCGATCTGGATGTCAACACGTGGAACGGGATCGCATTTCCGCGCGGCGAGTTCGTGGAAGTCGAAGACCCCTCCATGATCAAGACGGCGAAGCGGAACCGGTTCTATGAAGTCGAAGGTGAGAAGGACGACGTGAAGGCGGCCAAGGCGAAGGAGCGCGGCGCGGCGAACAGGCCGGCGAAGCGCGACCGCTGACAATGCAGACCAAGGAGCAGCTGGTTCTTCGCGTGTTGCGCGAGCTTGGCGTTGTAGGCGCCGGCCAGTCGGCGTCGGCAGAGGACAAGCAGGCCGTCAGCGATGAAATATCCGCCGTCATGGATGACCTCGCCTTTCGCGGCGTATGGGTATGGGGCGACCCGGATCAGATCGAGGACAGGGCGGCGATTCATCTTGCGGTGATCCTCGCCAATTCCATCGCTCCGCAGTTCGGCGATCGGCAGGACGATGCCAAGCGCCTGCTGGCGGAGACGCGCTTGCGTGCCCTCCGCGCGGTCGAGCTTTCGGGCCAGCCGCAGACCACGGACTATTTCTGATGCCGGAGATTCCGTTCCCGACCTCCACCGAACCGAGCGTCAACCCGAGCGAGAACGGTGGCCGGCTGATCAATGCCTACGCCGAACGGGCGCCGGAAGGCTCAAGAGGCAAGATCGTCTATCGCCGGGCCCCGGGGCTTCAGTCGGCTTTCTCCGCCGGCCTGGCAACGCCGCGCGGTGCGCTCCTCGTCGGGTCCGTCCTCTACATCATCAACGGCGAGAAGGCCTATTCCGTCACCAAGGCAGGGTCGACATACACCGTCCTCGAACTGACGGGAACGATCGGCGGCGATGGTCCGGTGATCATGGCTCACAACATGAAAGCTCCGACCCCCGACGTGCTGATCGTCCATTCGGGCGGAATGTCGGAAATCTCGGCGGGAGCGATTGGCGACTTCACCGATGCCGACCTTCCAGCGGCGAACTCCATATGCTTCATGGATGGTTTTTTCTTCGTCACCAGCGCTGACGGCAGGGTGTTCGCTTCGGATATCAACGACACAGGGTTCAACGAACTCAACTACGCCACGGCGGAGGCCTCGCCGGACGGGCTCGTGCGCGGCGTGCCGATCGGGCGCGATCTTCTCCTCATGGGCACGTCCACGGTCGAGTTTTGGGGCAATGCAGGCAATGCAGAGGGGTTTCCGTTCTCGCGCGGCCCCGTCGTCCGTGTCGGGCTGGCTGGAGCGTATGCGGTATCGGGGTTCGAACCGTATTTTCCGGGGTCGCTGTGCTGGGTCGGCTCCGACAAGGCGGTCTATCGTCTCTCCGGATATTCGCCGCAGAAGATTTCGACGCCGCACATCGAGCGGCTGATCAACGCTGTGACCAACGCGGCCGACCTGTCGGCAAGCGTCTATGTTGCCGGCGGGCATCCGTGCTGGGTGCTGACGGGACCGACGTGGACGCTGGTGTTCGACCAATCGACCGACAAGTGGCACGAGCGCGCATCGATCGGCGATGTCCGCTGGCGCGCAACGCTCGGCATCGAGGCGTTCGGCGAGTGGCTGGCCTTCGATCGCGACAGCGCCGCTGTGTTTCGCATCCATGACCGGGAGCGCCGCGAGGCCGGCAATCCGCTGGTCTGGGAGGTCCGGTCGAACCAGACCCACCGCCACCCGGGCCGCGCGGTGGTTGACAAGGCGTCGTTCGATTTCATCACGGGGGTCGGCGTTGATGTCGGCATTGACCCGATCGAGACGAATCCCAGGGTTTCCGTGTCGTGGTCGAATGACGGCGGTCGCACGTTCGGCAACGCCTTGCTGCGCGAACTTGGAACGCAGGGCGAAACGCGGACCATCGACGTGAACCGCACCGGCCTGACCGGTCGCGAGGGGCGGCAGTGGCGGTTGCAGGTTTCCGATCCGGTTGAGGTTGCATTCCTCGGGGCATCCCAGTTCATCCGGGATCGCGCACCATGATCAGGTTGCCGCAACGCCTACCCGACCCGACCGTTCGGTGGTGGGAGCAGAACGGAACACTGTCGCGCGAAGCCTATCAGTATCAGAAAGAACTGGATCAGTCGGTGCGCTCACTGATCCGGCCGGCCTTTCCGGTTCCGACGCCATCGTTCGCAGTCGCCAGCCTGCCCGACGCGGCGCTCTACACAGGGGCGATGATCTTCGTGCCGGATGAAGCCGGCGGTGCCGTGACGGCGTTTTCAGACGGCACCAATTGGCGCCGGGTCACCGACCGAACAATCGTTTCCTGAGGTAAAGACATGCTTGGCTCAATCATCAGCGCAGGTATTGGCCTGCTCGGATCGCTGTTCGGCGGCAATGACGCCGGCAAGGCGACGATCGATGCGGCCAACCAGAACAAGGGCCTGCTATCCGACCTGCGCGAGCGCGGCATGCGCTCGATCGATGACAGCGTCGGCAAGGCGGAGGGCTACATCCGCGACGGCATGGGCGAATTCGGCGCGCTCGACGCGCTCGGCCGCAAAGGTTCGGACGCATACGAGAACGCCCTTGGCCTGAACGGCGCAGGAGGCAGCGTCGCCGCGCGCCGGATGTTCCAGACATCCCCGGGGTACGGATTCAGCATGGATCAGGGTTTGCAGGCTCTGGAGCGTCGCGCCGGGGCTCAGGGCCGTCTCCAGTCGGGACAGACCGGCATTGATACCATGCGCTTCGCGACCGGCCTGGCTGATCAGGAGTGGGACGATTGGCTCGGAAGGCTTCAGGGAGAGCGGGCAATCAACGCTAACGGCATCAACACGGCCACCCAAGGCAGAGCAGGCGGATTCTACGATCTCGGCAACCTTGAACTCGGTGCGCTGGACACGCGGCTCGGGCTGGATACGGGCGTCCTGTCCGGCATGATGGACGCCAACAACATGGTCGCGGAGGGCGAGGAAGCCAACTATTCCGAGAAAGAGAACAAGAAGTCGAACATCTTCGGATCACTCGGCAAGCTCGGCGGCTCGATCGGCAACGCCGTCAGCGGTCGGGTCGGCGGCTTGAACAGCTTCATGGGGCGTCTGTGATGGCGATCCAGCTTCCTCAGCGCCCGCGCATTCCCCTGACGTTCTACAATCCCGGCAAGGCCGCGTCTGATGGCTTTGACGAAGGCTGGGAGCGCACCAAGAACGAGATTTATGAGAACGATGCGCCGGGGCTGTTTTCGCGGGCTCTCGACCCTTACTACGGGCAGGCTGGCGGGCAAATGTCCCTGTCGGCGCTCGCGCCCCGGGAGTCGGCGAGTGACCGACCCACGCAGCGCGTTGCGCAGGCTCATGGCGACGGTGATCTGCGCACAGGTATTCTGCAAACAGCGGCGGCGCTCGGCATCAATCCGCTCGATCTGGCGACGGCGATATCCTACGAAACCGGCGGAACGTTCGATCCGACGCAGGCAGGCCCGACGACGCAGTGGGGGCAGCATCGCGGTTTGATCCAGTTCGGCGAGCCGCAAGCCAAGCAGTATGGCGTTGACTGGGCCAACCCAGTCGCTTCGCAGCTTGGCCCCAAAGGTGCCGTTGCGAACTACCTGCGTGATACCGGGGTACAGCCCGGCATGGGGCTGCTGGACATCTATTCCGCGATCAATGCCGGCGGAGTGGGCAGATACGACGCCAGCGACGCGAACAACGGCGGCGCTCCGGGAACCGTGCGCGACAAGGTGGAAAAGCAGATGGCGGCTCATCGCCAGAAGGCAGCGGCGTTGCTTCGCGGAGAGAGTGGCGGCTCCGGGGCTCAAGCCGGTCTTGAAGACCTCACGGCGGGGGATGGTTACCTGGCGGCCGGCCAGCAATCGGGTGGCATTCCCGACCGCGACACCATGCGGGAACTGTTCGCCAACCCGCAGACGCGACCGTTGGCGATCGAACTCGCAAAATCGCTGATCTCCTTGAAGGAGGACGGGAACGATCCCCTCAAAAAGCTTCAGGTTGAAAAGGCGATGATCGAGATCGACGCCTTGCGCAATCCGAGAATCGCACCAACCGACGACATGCGGGAGTATGAATTCGCTCGACAGCAGGGCTATCGAGGGAGTTTTCAGCAGTTCATGACTGACATGAAGAGGGCGGGCGCGAGCAACACCAGCGTGACGGTTGGCGGCGAACCTTCGGACGGCGAGCTGCGCAAGGGGCTCGACAAGGCTGAAGCGGAGTTGTGGGGAGAATACAAGAAACAGGGTGCGGTGTCCGGCGGCATGGGACAGGATTTCGAGGTCCTTGACGAACTGATGAAGAGTGCGCCGCAGGGCATGTTGCAAGGCCGTCTCGCTGAAATGTTCCCGGGTTTCTCATCGGCCGGCGACGCCTTCCAGTCGATCGTCAAACGCATCGCGCCGACTCTTCGCGCGCCGGGCTCGGGCGCAACGTCCGACATCGAATACGACGGCATGCTGAAGTCGCTTCCCGCACTGCGCAACAAGCCTGAAGCGAACGTCATGATCGGCGAAATCATGAAGGCGAAGGCCGCGCTGAACATGCAGCGCTCCGACATCGTCACCCGGTATCAAACCGGCGAGATATCGGCGTCGGATGCACGCCGCATGATCGGCGAGATCGACAAGCGCTCCATCATGACGCCCGAAATGAAGCGCGCCTTGGCCGGCATCGGGCCGGCCGATACGACGGCGCCGGTAGCCGGCGATGTTGTTGACGGCTACCGTTTCAATGGCGGCAATCCGGCAGTTCAATCGAACTGGGAAAAGGCTGACTGATGGCCGGACCCTGGGAAAAATTCCAGAAGAGCGAAGGACCGTGGACGAAGTACGCCGAGCCGCGCACAGAGAGCGACGGGTCCATGTTGCAGGACATCGGCAGTTCGATCGCCACCGGCCTGCGTCAGGGGATCGAGGCGACCGTTGGCGGCTTTGGCGACGTGCGCGAGATGAATGCTCGCGGCATTGCATGGGGAGCCGAAAAGCTTGGGGCGTCACCCGAGACAGCCGAAGCGTTAGGCGACTGGACGGCGCGCGCAATCAATCCCGGCACGGCACTGGCGCCAACGACCGGGCAGTTGCAGGAGGCCGTGACAATCCCTGCGATCGGAGAGCACTACGAGCCTCGGACCACGGCCGGGGAATATGCGCGCACGGCAGGAGAGTTCGCGCCTGCCCTGGCAACCCCTGGTGGCCCGCTTCGGCGGCTAGCGTCGACGCTGGTCCCCGCGCTTGCGTCGGAAACCGCAGGGCAGGCGACCGAGGGAACGGCATATGAAAAATATGCCCGCGCCGCAGCCGCCCTGGTGGCGGGTGCTCCGGTCGCTTTCTTCGGCAAAGGCGCGCCGGCAAACCTCGTCGCGAAAGTCGTCAAGGGCGCGACACCACAGCAGCTCGATCAGGCTGAGCATCTGTTTCAGGAGGCAAGAACCGCCGGCACGCCGATCACGCGTTTCGAGGCCGTGCAGCAGGTCACGGGCGGCGCTACTCGCGCGGCTGACATGCAGCGCGTCATCGAGGGGCAGGGTGGATTGAGGGAGTTCTACGCGGGTCGTCCGGCTCAGGTAGAGGCAGCCGCGCGCCGTCAGTTCGATGCAGTCACTCCCCCTTCCGACGCGCCGCACACGATCGGCGCTGAAGCCGGACGAACGGCGGAAAGCGTGATTGACGATGCGCGAGGCGCGATCAACCGGACGACCGAGCCATATTATACCAGTGCGAGCATCGAGAGGCTTTCACCAGCCGAATTCAAGAGGGTCGAAGCCGCGCCGGGTTGGGCGGAAGCAAGGGCGGCGGTGCGCGGCGATCCCCAGCTTGCCCGCTATGTAGAAGGGTTTCCCGACGACAGCGTCGGCTTCCTCAACGAGGTCAAGAAATACCTCGATACGCAGGCCGAAAACGCAGCCGGGCCGGTCAACGCGCAACGCAACATGCAGCGTTCCGCCGGCTATGGGTCTGACGCCGCCGTGGTTCGGCAGGCTGCCGAGCGCGCATCTCCCGATTACGAGAAGGCGCTACGACTCCAGCGCGAATTGCGCTCCCGGTTTCTGGACCCGATATTGCAGGGACCAATCGGAAAACTCGCACAGAAGGACCAGACGACCCAAGACGCGATCAACGCATTGTTCCCGCGCAATCCTCTGCCGAACTCGGCTGGCGAAATCGGGCGCACGGTCGCGCTGCTGACGGAGCGAAATCCGGGCGTAGCAAGGCAACTGGTGCGGTCTCATATCGAAAGCACGTTCAATCAGGCGGTTCGGGAACTGCAATCCGGGGCCAATCAGTGGGGCGGGGCTGGCTTCACGGCGGCCCTACGGGGCAATCCGCAGCAGCGCGCCAACCTTCAGGCCGCAGTTACCGCGCTGCCCAACGGCGAGGATCTATGGAAGGGCTTCGACCGCTTCCTGAATATTCTGGAGGCGCAGGGCACGCGCCAGCGCGTGGGCTCTCAGACCGCATTCAATCAAGAAGCACTGCAGGACCTGAAAGCAGGCAATCCGCTAGGAACGACCGCTGCGCTGGCTGCTGGAGGAGGGCTCCAGTTTCCGCGCCGGGTGATGGATGTTGTCGATCGTTGGCGGCTCGGCCGTAATACGGATCAGCTCGCGAATCTGATCACGGACGAACGGGGGCAAGGACTCTTCGTCAAGCTCGCTACGGCGCGAGACGACAAAGCGCGTAACCTCGCCTTGACCCTCGTCAACACGGGGAACGTCTACCGGCGTCCTTCTGAAAAGTCCGACAAGCCAAGTCAGCGCCATTGACGCGCCATAGGCGGCCGAAAAGGCGGTCGCGCCGATGACCATGCCGTTGTCGGTGATATCGAAATAGATGTTGGCGAAGACGACGGCGCCCGCCGCAACGGCCTGAAGCACGTAGTGCAAGAAGTTCATAGCGCCAACTTACCTCACATTCCAAAGGATTTGAAGCCATGGCCCTGACGTGGTGGATGTCACGCATCCCGCTACTGGACGAGAACGGCGAGCCCTATTCGGGGGCGAAGGCATACTTCTTCAATGCCAGCACCACGACCCCCCGCTCCACCTACACGGATGCTGCGCTCTCGATCCCGTTCGACCATCCTGTGGTGGCGAATGCCAACGGAGTCTTCCCGATGGTCTACCTTCAGCAGGGCGACTATCGGCTGAGGATCACCGACGCCAATGATGTCACGCTCTCGGACGACGACGGCATTTCTACGCCTCTCATTGGCGTCGAAACCGATCCTGGCGGTGAGACGGACGTGAAATTGTTGTTCCGGACGGGGATGCTGGTCCCGTACTATGGAACGGCGGCTCCCTCCGGCTGGGTCCGCGCAAACGGCCGCACCATCGGCGATGCATCGAGCGGTGCGACGGAGCGGGCGAACGCGGACTGTGAAGACCTGTTCGAGCATCTGTGGTCGGCGGACAGCAGCCTCACGGTTTCCGGTGGGCGCGGTGCGTCGGCGGCGAATGATTGGGCAGCCTCGAAGACGATCGTCCTGCCCGACTGGCGAGGCCTCGCAATCATGGGCCGCGACAGCATGGGCAATTCGGCGGCGGCCAACCTGCCGGTCGACCAGGTGACTGGCGGCGATGCCGATGCTCTTGGCAAGAAGGCCGGCACCGCGACACACACCCTGACCATTTCGCAGATGCCCGCCCACGACCACACGGGCGTCACCGGGACCATTCCGGCACACAACCACGGCTATCAGATTCGCGGCGTGACCGTCGCGGATACGGGCACGCCGGTCGGCAGCGTAGCAGGTACCGATGTCCAGAACTCCACGACCAGCACCGAGAACGCACACAACCACACCATCGCTTCGCAAGGCGGCGGAACAGCTCATCCCAACGTTTCGCCCGGCAAGCTCGCAACAATCCTGATCAAGCTCTGAAGCCGATGTACCAGATCGATTTTTCAGCGGTCACCGACGCCGACTGGCTCGAATGCGTCGAGATGATCGACGCGGACACGAACCTGCCCGACGACAGCGCGCTCGCGATGGAGTTCGACCTTCGTGTGATGGACGAGTGCCAGAACGTGATGCTTGCCGCATCGACCTCCGCCGGGACGATCGAGCGCCCAGCCGACAACATGATCCAGTGGCGTTTCACGTCGAGCCAGATGGCCGGGCTGTGCCGCCGCAAGACCTATGACGTTTCGTGCCGAATGATCGATGGCGACGAACTGACATCGCTTTTCGTCGGCTCACTGGCCGTTCTCTGAGGACATCACCATGACAGCTCGCAATATCCGGCTGCGGAAGCTGCCGGCTCCCCAACCCGTGCCTGGCACACCCGGCGCACCCGGTCCCGTGGGACCACAGGGTCCTGCCGGCGCGACCGGCCCCGAGGGACCAACCGGCCCGGCCGGACCTATCGGCCCGACTGGCCCCGGCGGCGCTGGCGACATGACGGCCGCGAACGCGCTTTCCGAGATTGCCACCCTCGGATTGGAGGCCACCGCGCGGGCAAATCTGGAGATCGGCTACCAATTGATCGACGTGCAGGTTTTTGCGTCTTCCGGCACATGGAACAAGCCTACCGACTGCGAAGCCGTAGAGGTATTCGTGGTTGGCGGCGGTGGCGGTGGCGGCGGCGCTGACGGTAACACGTCGGAGGCTTCAATAGCAGGCGGCGGTGGTGGCGGCGGATCGGTATACAAATTCATCACCTCGGGCATCGGCGGCACCGAAGCTGTTACAGTCGGAACCGGCGGGGCTGGCGGCATAGCCGGTGCTAACAATGGCTCCACAGGGGGGGCGTCATCCTTTGGCGCACATTGCTCGGCCACGGGTGGCGGTGGCGGTGAGAGCGTCGTAGCCGCATCCACAGCAGGCTGGCGCATCGGAGGTAGCGGCGGCCTCGGTTCCGGTGGAAACCTGAACATGTCCGGGGGCGCCGGAGATGCAGGCTTTCGGATGAGCGCCAGCCAAACAATTCCCGGAAAGGGAGGGGCAAGCGGGCTTGGCACTGGCGGTGCCAACTTCGCGAACAGCAACAATGCTGCCGGCAACAATGGAGCACTGGGCGGCGGAGGTAGCGGCGCAATAGCCGTCAACTCTACGACCGACCGCGCGGGCGGAAACGGGGGCAACGGCGTGGTGATCGTTAAAGGGTACAAGCTGTGAGTCTGATCCAACGCCTTATCGGCCCCTTCGAATTGGGAGGGGTCGATACACAGCCGGCGATCTGGCCGGTCGGGGCGTATACATTCGCTCGATATCCGTCGAGCCTGTTCTCACACGGAGCAGCCGGGGCGTGGGATTCGAACTCCGCCTATGCACCGACCGCCGCCAGAAACCTTGATGGCACAACCTATGTCGACGGAGACGGATACTGCTATGTCTTCTATTCGGGATCGCTGAACGACGGCAATGAAACGGACCGAACCGGGCTGTTCAAGACGAAGGACTTCCAGTCGACAGTCCGCGTATCGAACTCGGCGCCGGTCATCAATCTCGGCGGGGTCGGTGACCCGGATCGGGGCGATGCTCAAACCACAAGCGTAATCCACGACGGCACGAATTTTCATGCATGGTACATCGGTAACGCGACGGCTCCGGGGGGCGGCGCAGACAGCTGCACTATATGCTATGCCACGTCCGCTGACGGCATCACTTGGACGAAGCATGGTCGGGTGGTGAACGTTGGGGTAGGTGATGACAGTGCCGATATTTATGATCCCAAGGTCATTTTGAAGGATGGCACATTCACCATGGTTGCATCCGGACATAACGCTTCCGGCCAACTCGGCATGATGAAGTACACGGCATCGAACATCGCCGGGCCGTGGTCGCGAGCTTCGACCAGTTATGTGTTCCGGCCTTCAGCCAACATTTACATGAGCGACTTCTGGTTTGAAAATGAGGCTTACAACATTCTCTATGCGAAGCCTGACGGCGAGGGTTATCTCTTAACCTGGCACGCCACGTCCGCTGACGGCATCACTTGGACCGAGCGCAGACAGGTGGCCGGGCTCAATTCCGGCGGTGCATGGGATCGCGGGGCGAAATACAATTGCGCATTCGTCCGACTGGCGGCCGGTAGCGCGTTCTTGCTTTTCAATTGCAACGCATATGTGGAGGGGCTTGGTGTTCGCCGTATCGACCTTGGCGGCAGCGCCCCGACCATCACGTCATCGCAGACGACATACACCAACGTGCAGGGCCTGTCCTTTCCGTTCACGGGCGCTCCGCTTCCGGCGTCATCGAGCGCATGGGTCGGTGTGTACCCGGCGACGGGCGGCGCGCTGGTCAACTGGCGATGGACAGACAACACCCAAGTCGGAAGCGGCACCGGAGGGATAGCAAGCGGCTCGGTCAGCTTTCCGGCAGACACATTCGATCCGGGAAGCTATCTGGCGAAGCTGATTTTCGACGGCAACACGATCGCCACCGCAAGCTTTGCAGTTTCGAACTAGATTGTTATATTGCGTTCATGATCGTGCGCGCGAAATTCTTGTTGGAAGACGGCCAATCCATCCTTGCCATGGACGAGCATGGGCGGACGCACACGACATCACCGAACGGGACGTTCCGCATGGAAGCCGACATGGATCACACCATACCCGGCTTCCTCGCTGCGGGTGGCGAGATCGAGCCTTTCGACGGCACGTGCGAGTTCGGCCCCGGTCCCTCGCTGAAGACGGTCCCGCAAGCGATCTTCTAGGCCGCAAAGCCCCTTCGACCCGGGAAGCCCCGCAGCCAAGCCCCTCTGGCGTTTAAGTTTCCCCGGGCCCCTTTCTAGGGGCACTGCTGGTTTCGCTGGGCCGCCTGAATGGCGATCACTTCGCCCTTGTGCTGCGCGACGAGCCCTTCCCTGTCCGACCCGCTCAGGCTGCTGACCGGAACTCCGATCAGGAACACGCCCAAGGCATCGCCAGTCACGGCCTGCCGCTGACCCGCTTCGACCTGAGCCAAGGCTAAGGAAGAGCGCTGCATTTCGGCGGCCAGCTGCGCGCAGGATAGACCGCTGTAAGCATTCACCGGCATCGACATAGGCGCGATGCTCTCCGGGTTCTTTGCGCAACCCGCCAGAGAAAGCACTGCGACAGCAAATACAATCCGCTTCATCCGTTAATTCTCCCCCGATCCCTTCGCCATGAAAGCAAAACAGCAATCCGCTGTCGAGCGGGATCGACATCGCGCCTCCGGGCGGAAAGGAACCGCCATGGCATGGCGACTTGCCAAATCGCTCGACACGCTGCGCTCGCAGATCAATGAGCTTTCGCCGAACCGCTCGAAGATCAGCGACGGGACCAAGGGTGACAACGCCCATTCGAAACGCAAGTCAGACCACAACCCGAACAGTCGGGGCGTGGTGCAGGCGCTCGACCTCACCGATGACGAGAAGCACGGAGTAGACAATCGCCGGCTGGCGCAAGCCCTTATCGACAGCCGTGACCCTCGCATCAAGTACGTGATCGCGGATGGCGAAATCTGCTCTGGTGCCGGTGGCCCGTCGCCGTGGAAGTGGCGCAGGTACACCGGATCGAACTCGCACCACCATCACGCTCACATCTCGGTCGCCGACGCTCCGGCGCTCTACGACGACGCCAGGTCGTGGGACCTGTCCCGCTTCACCGTTGCCCCCTCGAAAGCCGCGAAACCTGTCACCCGGCCGGCCAACCCGGTCCTCTCCCTCGGGGCCAAGGGGCCGGACGTGGAGCGGCTGCAAAAGCTGCTGATCGGCAAGGGCGCGAAGATCATCGCGGACAGCGACTTCGGTTCGAAGACCGAGGCGGCCGTCAAGGCATTCCAGCGGGCTAACAAGCTCGTCCCGGATGGCCGGGTCGGTCCGTACACCTGGGCTGCGCTGGCGGCCTGAAACCCGGGCCCGGCGGCTCCGGGCACATCACGAAAGGCAAACGACCATGAGCACGACAATGCGAGCCAAGGTGAGGATCACCAGTATCGCCGCTGGCGAAGCCTACGAGACTCTGACCTTCAACTTCCCCTCCAAGGACGGCGGATATCCGGCAGACGGGAGCGACGAAGATCAGCAGTTCGCGAAGTTTTCTCCATCCGGCCAGCTCTCGCTCACGATCGCCAACCCGAACCTGCTCGGCAAGTTCGAGATCGGCGACACGTTCTACCTCGACTTCAAGCCGGTCGGGTAACCAGCCGCGCCCGGGCAATCCCCCCTGAAAGGATCGATATCGTGAACTCCAATCTCGTCCACAACATCCTCAACGTCGCGATCGCGCTCACCGCAGGCGTTACCGCTGCGCTGCTGGCGACCGGCTGCACCACGCTTCCGACTGGCGGCCTCGAATGCTCGGCGTCGTGGATCGACCCGACCTACACCACCGTCGCCGTTACCGGCATGGGCGTCCTCAAGAGCGTCATCAATGTCGCCCGCGACGGCTTCGGCGGCCTGTTCAAGAAACAGCCTCCGGTCCAGTCATGACTGGCACCGTCTTCGCCCTCCTTGCCGGAGGCCTGATCGTCGCGGTTCTGGTCGCTCGGGCCTTCGCGCTCGGGCGATCGGGAGCACGATCCGCCGCAGCGGCCGAAAAGGCGGCAGGAAGGGCAGCAGCAGCCGAGGAGCGGCTTGAGATGCATCGGGAGGCCACCGACGTGGAAAAGCGCGTCAGCGGCCTCTCTGATCCTGATCTCGACGCGGAGCTGGCGAAATGGTCAAGACCGCCGCGCTGATCGTTATCCTTGCGCTGGCGGGGTGCGCAACCTCGCCGGGGCCGATCGCAGACCCGCGCGCCGTGTGGTGCGCGGAGAATGATCCGATCCGGCTTCCGGTCACCGCAATCGCCACTCTGTCGCGCCCCGAGAAGGAAAGGCTGCTCGCCTACCTGCTCAAGGGCGAGGCTTGGTGCGGCTGGAAGCCTTGAAGCAAAGCAGGGGCATCGCAATGAAAGACCAGGCGCAACCCGTCAACGCAATGGCCGAGCTTCCACCGGAGACGAGGGAGTTCCTGGCCCGGCTTCGCAAGGAAGACCTCGAAACGCTTGAGGACGGGGTTCGGCTGGTCAACGCGATACGAACGGTCGGCACGCTCTTCAAGTGGCTGATCGTCGGCGTTCTCGGCTTCGTCGTCGGGACGGTGCTGCTGTGGGAATCGCTGATGAAGATTTGGGGCTGGATACGGCCCGGCCTGTAGTGGCAGCCCTATCGTCAGTGCTGCGTTGGCTCATCGTCGGTTTCAGACGGATGCCGGCCTTCTGCATGGCAAATGCGTTGCAGCGCCCAGAACTCGCACCGGTCATCCTCGCCCTCGCACGGGACGGTGAATGGACCATTCCGGCCGATCCACCATTCGGCGGTGTTGAGCCGACCCTTGCCTTCCATTGGGTGACAACCCCAGCGCCGAAGCTTGGCTTCCCATTGCCGTCGGGGCAGGAGCCGGTTCGCGATCAAGAGCTAGTGCGCGTAGACGACGTATTCTTTAGGTCCAGGAACGAACCGCTTTGGCGGCACTATCCCGTTTTCCTCAAGGGCAGCACGGACGTTCTCCAGCGGCTGAACGTCAACGTCCGCGTTGAAGCGATGCGACAGGATGACCTTCAGGGCCTCTGTCACATCGGCAAGAACACCATCGATATCCGTGTGTGAGAGCACCAGTCCCGGCACTTCTTCGCTCCATGCGCGAAGGCCGCCATCATCCCGCTGCTCAAAACACACTGTTACCTTAAAAGAGCGGTCGCGTGTCATCTCGTCACCCATTCGGGTCCCCCGAACAGTCCCTCCCAGAACGGCTCATATACGCATTAGGTTTCAAAAGTGTCAAATTTACCTATTGCAATGCAGCATTGTGCCAGGCTGGAACCGCGCGAGACATAGGCGTTCATCACGCGGGATCGAACGGTCAAGCCGCCGTAGCAGATCACCGGATGGTCCGGTGATACCGGCGTGGAGCCGGGCGGCAGTCCGCCGCAACTCCACAAACACCCCTGTTGACCTTGCCCGCCGCTCCGAAAGGGGTGGCGGGCTTTTTGCTCTTTGCTAAGCTGAGGTCAATGACCGTGGCCCCGATCACCATCAAAACGCTCGGTGACCTCCGCCGGCATGGCGGGCGGCTCTTTGCCAGTTGCACCGCCCAATTCTCAGGTCACGGCGCGTTTCTCGACACGGACAAGCTGATCGCCCGCTTCGGTGAGGATTATGTCTTCGTCGGGGATACCCGGATAGCGGCGGCTTGCGTCTGCAAACAATGCGGCCATCGAGGCGCAACGATCACCTTGCATCCGAACACCAAGGTCACCGGGACGAATCCGTACCTGAAGGCGAAGGGCGGCTAGCGCTTGCCCGGCATCACTGCCGGCACAATCCCGAGATACGCTGCCAGGACCATCAGCCCCAGCAGGACGATCATGAGGGATATGTCGGTGCCTCGGGTCACCTGTTTTCTTTCTTGAGCGCCTTCCTGCGTTCATCGTAGCCGGGGAAGGCCTTCTCCAGTTCTTCGCGTGAAACAGTGCGGATTCTGGTGAAGCCTTTTTGCAGCCAGATCGCCTTCGCCTCGTCAAGATTGCGCGCTTCAATCGGCCAGACCAAATCCTTCCACCCTTCTTCCGTCATGTCCTGGTTCCTCTGATGGCGGCTATCGCGGCTTTGCAATGCGCGTCAGCTATCCTAGCACAGCGCTCACGTTCCGCCATGATAGCGCGGGCGATGTCCTTGATCGATTCCGCGCGAACCGCAGCGTACGAGCCGAGCGAATCCTTGCAATTGCACAGAAGGTTGTCGAGCGCGTCTTCGGCCGCCTGCATCACGTCTTCCGGAATATCGCTCATTGCATCGCTCCGGGTCCAGGCAGCAGCGAAGGCATGCTCTCCGATTGGTAGGCTATCGCGATCTTAGGTCGGACATGCTCGCCGACCGTCAAGCCGTCCGGCATCTGGATATGCGCAAGGAAGGCGTCGTCAAAGGTTTCGATGCCGGCCTCTACGCTTTCCAGTTTGGCCTTGATGCACAGGAACAAGGCTCGCCATCGCGAGCGGCAAGCCTGCTCCCAAGCCGCCAGCGCCGGAGCTTCGCCCCGGTCTTTGCCGGTCGGCGTGACTCGGTACTCGCGCGCGCCTTTATCCGGCAGCGGGAGCTTGAAGACGATGCGCCGATCCTCCATTTCGAATGCGATCATCGCGGCCGCAGTGGTTTCGAAAGAGGCGAAACTGGTCGCGCCGTACTTTCGGATAACAGCCTTGATTTCCGCCTCCGTCTTTGAGACCGAGACACTGGTGTCCTTGGCGTAGCTCATTCTCTCGCCTCCATGTAAGGAGTGGACGACGAAACACTGTGCCGGTTTTCGTGCGTCCGATGTCCACCAAACGTTCCGCGATGTCCGGGATTTCCGGATCGCGCAATGTCAATGATTTCAAGGATTTGAGGTGGCTGGGGAACCTGGATTCGAACCAGGACTAACGGAGTCAGAGTCCTCAGCTTCATTCCTTGAAGTGTTTGACAAATATACATCATTGCCGGGGTCGTGAAGGTCATCTTGCGAGAAGCAAACCACCGAGTGGTTTACGCCCCTGGGCGACTGTCCACCGAGAATGAACGGGATGCCGCCGCCACGCATATGGCCGAACAGCATCGCTTCGGAAACGCTTGGAGCGTTGACCGGAACAGAAATCAGATGCAGTCCACGGTCCGCCAAAAAGCCCTTCGTGAAGGCCTCGAACTCTTCCGAGTTCATGTCGCGGTGAACATGCGGGAGCTCATCACGCTCGACCCCCAGCACGCAAGCTATTGCCGTCCTGTTGCAGTCGCCGAAAACCCCGTTGGCCGGATCGTGACGATAGGCTTGTTTTTGCCTGCGCAGGTCGCTCAACGCTCACCTACCCGGAGAGAGGCTGGCTCCTGTGGTGCAGGAGAGGCGGGCGGGGGTGCCAGCCAGAGGGTAGCTGCACGGAGGGCTGCTACGTCGTCTCGAATGTCACGAAGAAGTCCGAACTGATTCTCGCGTCGCGAGCCGTCGCACATGTGAAGGTCGATGCTTTTGGCCGCCCACAGGTCTGTCAACCAAGCATTGAGCCTGTCGAGATGGAAGCCGGTTTCATGCCTCTCGCCCGCCCACGCGGGGACGGGCTCAGGCGCTCCATTGGCGGGAACGGAATGGGGAACGATGATCAACGCTTCGTCGTCTTCGCGATGCGCCGCCTCTGCATCCTTTCGCCGAGCATAGCGGGTTGCTTCATCGCGGTTGCTGGTCCAATCGGGCAAACCGTCCTTCCAGGTCCGCCACAGTAAGCCGGTGCCGTTGCCTACGATCCAGCCGTGAGCCACCGGCTCCCCGCCTTCCACGCTGGCGGGATGCGCCTCCCCCGTTGTGGCGGGAGCGAGGGCGTACTGCACAAATTGGTCGTGCGTCATCGGCGCATGAGCGGGCGAGGCGGGTTTGAAATTTTCCACCAGAGTTAGGATGCGATTGCATGCCAAAAGCGCAGAGCTGTGGCGTTCAGCTTCGGTTGAGAAATCTCCTGTTTCCTCGGTATCGCCTTGCGACGCATGCCATTCCATCTGATCAAGACAATCGCGATGGAGTTTTTGATAACCGTCACGAATCGCGGCTATCTGATCAAGCAAAATGTCAGGTGCGTTTTTCCACTCCAGCGCCTTCACCACCCCGCTCGGCTGAGCGGAGAGGGCGGCGATGGCTTTCGCAAGCGCACCGGGGGCGACGCCTCTCATCGGGTCGCCCTGCACAAGAAGCTCTTGAATGTCGGCAGGTATGCCGGATTCCGCCAAGGCGACAAGCGGAGCAACCAGATCAACAGTCGGCATCGAAATCCCTCCATTCGGTCATTTCGTCGGGCTGGCCGTCGTCATCATCGATGCCGACGAGGTAGCCGCCACACTGGCTGCACGTTTCAGTGTCCAGCATGACTGGGTCGCGCTCGATGCGATGGCATTGCTCGCAGAACATCGGCTTCACCGTCCCGTCTCCTCGGAAAGGCGGGCTTCGGCCGCTTCGGCGCGGGCCTTGAGCGCGTGCAGGGCTTCGATGATGGGTAGCGCACCATTCCAGTTGCCGCGCTCGCCCGTCGCGCCACTGGCGGCTTGGTAGGCCTTCTGGATGGTGGCGTTCGCGCCGCGAGCCTCCATCGCGTGACAGATGGCTTCGTTCTTCACGCGCTCGAAAAGGTTGCGGAAAGCATCCCTCTCCCGCTCCAACACCGCACATCTTGCCACCGCTGCATCGCGCTCAGCGGCAAGGGAGAGGATGCGATCGGTAACGAGTTTTTCGACTAACGTTTCGACGCATCGGGCGTCTTCGTTGTCGTTGACTTGACTGGCAGCGTCGATGGCAATCGTTCGTGCCTGCTGGCGGGCCAGCTTCTCCCATTCCGGAAGGACGGGCTTGTCAGGGGTTGGCGACTGTGCAGCGGCCCCGGGTGTTGAGAGGGCGCGGCGGTTCCATGCGGCGACGGCGTCGGTTTCAGTCTCACCCCACGACGAACTGCAGCCGCAACCGCGCGGATCAGTGGACAGGCCGGACGCATCACATACGACGTGGAGGCCCCACCGCCACGCAGGACCACCGTCATCGGGTGGGAACATATACTGCTCAACCCTCGCGAACCGGCTCTCGCCACAGAACGGGCAGGGTTTCAGCGCCTCGCGCATAGCGTCAGTCATGATCGCCTCCAAGGGGTTGCCAGAGATTGTTGCCACGGCTTTCAACCGTGCCGTCGAAGCGCTTCTTGAGGCCGCTTGCCTTGCTGCCCGGCATCGGGCGGCCTTTCGGCTTGCTCTTGATGCCGCGCGCCCTGTCTTGCTGGCGAAGGGTTTTGGCCGCGACAGGGATGTCGTGATGGAAGGTCTTCACCCGGTGGCACGGGATGCAGATCGCGGCACAATTCGAAAGGCTGTTGTCCTTGCTGTTCGCGTCCAGATCGATGTGATCGAACTCGACGCCGGCAGACAATGGCGCGTTGCAGCGCTGGCCGGGAAGCAGGCCGTACCATTCGCCGATCGCTTCGCAGAGCAAGCCGGAGCGGCGCAATGCCTCTCGCCTGGTTGGCTTGGTGAATTCGCGGCGGGGCATGGTCAGACGACCTCCTCGGCTTTGAAACCGGGATGCTTTGACGCCATGTGGCGGGCCATCTGCGAAACAGTTCGATTGCAGCACGGGCAGACGCCGGCCGAAGCACGGTTTTTCAGGCGCGTGATCTGGCCTTTCCTGGCGGCGGCTGTCTTCTCGGCGTCTTCACGCCGTCGCCGTTGGCGCTCGATCTCGTCTTCCCGCTCGGCGATCTGCTGCTTGAGCAGGTCGCGCTCGCGGCGGACGCGATCATGTTCATTTTCCCTGTAGAAGTTGTTGTGCCCGTCCGGGCAGTAGAACGTGGCACCGTCTTGACGCCGCCGCCTGATGAAATCCTCGGTCATGCCGAAGGTCATCCCGCATGCGGCGCAATCGATGAACTCCACGATCACATTGTGGCTGAGGATACGCGGCATCACGCCCTCCCTGACTGAGCAGGACGGCCGGCAAGCACGGCATTGACCGCCTTGATGCGTTCTCTTGTGATCCTGGCTGAGCCGGCCTTGTGTCCCTTCCGGTAGATCGCCTGCTTTTCAGACAAGGCTTTCAGGATAGGGACAGCCCGGCGCATAGCCTTCCGGGAGCGCCAGTTCTGCCACTGGATGATGGTGCGGCGGATGAGAGTGGAGAGGGTCATGCTGCGCTCCTGACGTTGGAAGCAGTCGCACCGCGCTCGACGCCAAGCAGATCATCAATGAAGTCGAGAACGTCGCTCTTGCTCGCCTGAAAGTCCTTCGCGCCCATTGCCTTCATGGACTGGCTCTTGGCAGTCCAGACGCGCACGACCGCCTCACGAACCGTGACAACGGCAAAGTCGTCCATCGGTCTGATGAAGGCTGCGACACGCTGCGCTTCCGCCGCCGTGGCGCACACAATGGTGCGCTCGTCACGGTAGCCCTTGAACACCAAGGCGCGCTTGCGCAGGTGTTCCGGCGTCGGATACTGCTCCAGCATCAGGTCTGGCAGATTGCCGTGCGCCCCGGCGATGTTGGCGAAGAAATGATTGTGGCTGACCTTCGAACGGTCGTGGTGCTCGACCAGCTTGTAGGTTTCGCCGATGACAAACTCTTGGTCTGCCTTGCGCGACCAGAACGGGGAGGCGGGCACCATGGCCTCGCCATCCCACTGGAAGATGATAGGGGCCGCGTTCATGGTCAGCCCGCCAGCAAGCTCTGGACGAGCTTGTTCTTGAGGATTTCGCCGCGCGGCTGGCCGTAGCACCGAACGCGCTCGACCATCTCGTGCAGATCGTCGTTGAAGGCGTCCACCGCCGCCGACAGTGTCTTGATGTAGGTGTCGTCTCGCGGAACGCGGACGCGCATCATCGGCAGGCGCGGCCAGTAGGAGACGAAATCCCACCACTCGCGTTCAGCAATCCAGATATTGCCCTGAACCTGAGCGCGATGCTCTGGCGGCAGATCGTTCCGCAGCAGGCGCTCTATCTGAATGTGCGGGAGAGCGGTCTTGATCTCCAGACCACCATCCTCGCCGATCAGGCTGTCAGGGCTACCGCCCTTGTTACCGTTGCGGATGAAGCCGACGCGCTGGGGCTCGGCATCATAAATGAGGGCGTAAGTGTTACGAGCCTCGTCCTCCATTTCCTTGCCACGCTCCATGTGCGCGTTGGTGTACGAGTCCATCGGCTCGCCGGTGAGGAGTTCGCCGGCCAGCTTGCGCATGTACTCGTTGCGGGTTTTGCCTTCGCCCTTCGCCAGCACCGTCGCGAACTTTGACGCGGTCGGAATGCCTGCCCGGCAGGAGAACCATTCGGGTGAACCCTGATCGCAGTCAAAAACCTCGATCATTGCGCTTGCCTCTGCTTCAGATGAAGCTTCGCATTGGCGAGAACATCGCGACTGATATCCTTCGCTTTGTACACGATGAATTCGAGGTAATCGGTCGGCACATCCTCCCACTTCTGGCCTTTGTGCTTCGTGAGTGGACAGCGCGGCAGGAGGGCTGGGCCATTCGACCAGCGCACCATCTGCTCAAAGGATAGACTCGGTTCGGTCTGGATGATCTTTTGCAGCAGAAGTGCGCAAAGATATGCATCCGGCCCTGCCCGGTGAGGCATTGCCAACTCCTCGCGCGTCGGCAGACCAAGGTGGTACCGCAGGAATTGAAGGCCATGGCTGGTCACGTCCGGCCAGACGCGCAAAGCTACCTTGTATGTGCAGATGAAGGGTGTTTCGGTAGGGAAGAAGCTGCGCTCATAGTCAGCGTTGTGGGCCGCGAAATAGTCTGACGATCCCAAATCCTCAAGCGAACCAGATGCACCGCTCACCATCTGATCGGTGATGTGATGGATCGCCATTGCCTCGTGAGGGATAGGACGCTCAGGATTGCAGAGAACCGCCTCAAAGCCCGATACGAAAGCGCCTCCGTTATCATCGTCTATGTCGAGATCGCACCAGCCGATCTCCACGATAGCGTGACGGTCCGTTTCCGTCGGGATGCCCGTCGTTTCAAAGTCGATGCAGCGAATGATCATGGCTTTGCCGCCATGTTCGCTTTGCGCTCCATGAGGATGCGCACTGCGTTATCGAAGTCGGCGACACGGATTTCGGCGAGGCTGTTTACCCCGCCCAGCCTGCAGAACTTCTCAATGTTCGTGCGCGTTTCATCGATCAGGCTTTCCAATCGTTCGCGCTGTGCCTCGTTGATGAATTCAACTTTCGCGTCGGACGACGCCTTGCCGTCGTCGTCGTTCGAAACGGACAGCCCAAGCGCGAGCTTGAGCGTGTAACGCTGGAGGTAGGTAACAGCCGAGGCGATAGCCTGGAGGCTGTTCTTGCCGCCGCTCGTATCCGCGCCGGCCGAAAGCGGGGTGCGTGTTGAATGACCGTCCACATGCTCCAGCAGGCACGTCACAGTGATCGGCTTGTCAGGACCGTTGTCGCTTTCGAAGCGATAGGAAAGTCCATGCTTCGTCAGGATCGGCGTGACTTGCTCCTCGATGCCGGCGAGGTCTTCGTGACGGTAGTGGACGCGCTGCTTTCCCTGCGGGGTATAGTCAACCGCCCGGGTCTTCATGATAGGGCGGATTTCCGCTTTGGCGGCGGCGACGGCCTTGGTAAAAGCAAGCTTCGCGTTGCGGGATTCCTCGCGATCCCGCAGGTCCATCATCTGCTTGAAAATGTCCGCCGAGACACCCATTTCGAGGGCCCGTCCGACCATCTCCATGGGCGTCATGGCGACCACGACGCTGCCGGCCGGCTTGGTCGGTGCGGCTGCGCCGCCGTCATGGTCGATCAGGGCTTGCGATACGGCATTCATCATATGATCCTTTCAATCCAGGAAGGGAGAGCCACGCACACCGGCAGCAACCACATGCAGGTGCGCCACGGGTGAGAGGCGAGACGGTTGCAAAGCGACGCGTCTTGGTTGAGGGAGGGCATCAGCG
>ERZ761592.122-NODE-122-length-41217-cov-21.630193_pt1 | contig 41217 bp, 56 predicted proteins | sample MGYA00433095_ERZ761592 | MGnify/ENA primary metagenome ERZ761592 (study PRJEB28899, sample SAMN03785554) | bioreactor sludge metagenome | biome: EBPR Sludge; feature: EBPR Bioreactor; material: 0.22µm filtered reactor supernatant | place: Saint Lucia: Queensland... | reverse complement strand
CGCGAACCTGAGCGACGCGAACCTGTACGGCGCGAACCTGCGCGGCGCGAACCTGAGCGGCGCGAACCTGCGCGGGATTACTGTCGCTTGGTCCAGTCATCAAGTCATTTCGGAATTACTGCGACGCGAGGCGGCTGGCGATCTGCAGAAAGAAATGCTGGCGGGCTACATCCTGCTTCGCACGGATCTCTGTTGGGAAAATTTCCTTGCACTGGATCTCGATACTAAGCCTTGGGCCTTGGATGCATTACGCAAGTACGTTAAGGACGGCGACGGCGCGCCGGAAGTGCTCCGTACAACACCGGAGGAGGCATCCCAATGACACGCGAAGAAATCATACGGCGGGCGCAAAAGCTCACCGCCTTCAATGAAGCGAACGCCACGCCTCAGGAAGTCGCGAACGCGGCGGCGGCGCTCAAGAAGCTCATGGAAAAGCATCAATTGTCCATGATGGATGTTGCGGCCGGAATCACAAGCGAAAAAGTGGGCCGGGAAGAGATCGACGGCGGCTACACCAAAAAAACTTGGCAATCCGTCCTGGTGAATTCTATCGCCAAAGGCTTGGATTGCAGTGTGATCAGCTATTACGACGTAAGGGACGCGAAAGGTGTTGCCAAGAAGACGGTCACGTATTGGGTCTTTGGTGTCGAGTCCGATCTTGTCTTCGCCCGGTATCTTTACGATGTGCTTTCCAAGAAGTTTTACGACATGGGGACTGAATACTGCAAGGAGGAAGGTTACTCAGGCGCAATGCTTATTTCCGCTCGCGCGACATTCATCATTTCCGCAGCAAGAGCCGTTCGTGACCGCCTTATCCAACAGCGCGGCACACCGGAAGAAACCAGTCTCACGAACGCCCTTGTCGTATGCAAGGGCAATTCCATACCCTGGGCTGCGAGGTCTGCAGTATCGACAGCGTGAATCATCAAAGCGTGTCGCGTGTTCTATACGAAAGGAGGCCGGTTTGACCATGCAAAGGATTTTGAGTTTCGACATCGAACTTTCAAACATTTTCGACTTGAAGCCCGGTGAGGATTTGGATATCTATGCGCCCTTTCAAATCTCCGTGGCGGCTACTGCGTACCATAACGGGGATTCCAAACCGTGGTTTTCTCGCTCGAAATCCGGGCGGTATTTTGAGTCCATCAGCCAAAAACGCGCCCGTGCCCTTCTTGCGTACCTCGATCAAGAGACAGACGAAGGCACCATGGTTTGCGCATGGAACGGTTTAAGTTTCGACTTGCGCTGGATCGGCCACAATGCGGATGACATGGAGTTGGCCGCAAAGGTCGCATTGCGAATCTATGACCCAATGTTCCAGTTTTTCAATCTGAGGTGTCACATGGTCGGTGTGGCCGCTGTGGCGGATGGTATGAGATTACAACAGAAAAAACTCATGCACGGCTCTGAAGCTCCGCAGAAATGGAAAGACGGCCACCATCAAGAGGTAATCGACTACGTGATCGGCGATTGTCAGTTAACCAATTCGATTGTGGCGAGCATCCAAGAAAAGGGCTACGTCCGATGGATAACAAAAAAAGGCGAGCCCTGTATTCAGAAGATGCCAAAGCTGATGACTGTCCAAGAGGTCATAAACACCCCGCAAGCCCCGGTGCCGTCATGGATGGACAACCCTAAGCCGAAGGCCAGTTTCTATGACTGGTTTCCACCGAGCATTAAGGCTCAAGTGTAAGGAACTCGCTATGACCGCCCAATCCAACACGTTCAAGAATCGCGTGAAAGAATACCGCACGGTTCGCGCCGGCGATCTGAAAGCGCATCCCCAAAACTGGCGTGTGCATCCCGAGCGTCAACGGGCCGCTATGCGGGACATGCTGACCCGTGTGGGGTGGTCAGACGCCATCCTGTGTTACGAGTCCCCGGACGGTTTGCGAATCATTGACGGGCATTTGCGAAGCGAAATGGAGCCAGAGGACCAAGTGCCTGTCCTTGTGTTGGACGTGACCGAGGACGAAGCAAAAATGATCCTGGCTTCCATCGACCCGCTTGCAGCCTTGGCCGACAAAGACGAGGACGTATTCAAGCAACTGGCCGCGGAAATCGACTTGCAGGAAACTGTCCTTGGTTCGTTAATCATGGACCCGGAAGAGGAACCGGCCGAACTGACGGACTTCGACACGACGCCCCCGCCGCGCATGGCATGGGTATTGATCGGGGTGCCGATTCAACGATACCCGGAGATCAGTGACCTCGTGGAAGGCATTGCGGCAATCCCGGATATCATCTGCGAAGTGAGGGCGAGCTCATGAGCGCAAAAAGCGACAACTCCAATCACGCCGGCAAACTGGAATTGCGCCGTTACTTCCTACGCAGATATCCACCCGTCAAAGTGTTGGATTGTTGCCAAGGCGAAATGGTTCTTTGGAGCCGGTTGCGTCAGGAATTCCCGTGCACGTACATGGGTTTGGACGTCAAGGAAAAACGTGGCCGGTTGAAGCTGAAAAGCCACAGGCTCTTAGAAAACAGACACTTGGACTTTGACGTGATCGACGTTGATACTTACGGTAGTCCATGGAAGCACTGGTTTGCACTGTTGCCAAATCTATCCCGGCCAACAACCGTTTTTCTAACGGCTGGTTTTTCTGCCGCTGGGGGCGGCGTAATCTCAAAAGAGCAGTTGCGTGCACTTGGTATCGATGGATTAAAGCATTTTAGTGAAACAAGAACGGCGTTTTCGCTTGTTCTGAACCCTTTTTCGTTGCACTACTGCATCGCTCAGGTTACGCATTACGGACTGCGAATCATAGAGGCCAGAGAAGCTTTACACGGGGGGCGTTTCGGCCACACCCGCTACATTGGCCTTCGCCTGGAAAGGGCATAACACCATGAACGAAACAGAAATCGCCTGGACCCAAGTAACGTGGAACCCGGCCAGCGGATGCGAAGAAGAATCCGAAGGCTGCAAGTACTGCTACGCCAAAACCTTGGCCGAAAATAAGCGCGGTACGAAGGCATTTCCAAACGGCTTTGACCTCACCATACGGCCGCATAAGCTCAATGAGCCGAGAAAACTCAAGGATCCTTCCCTGATCTTCGTCAACTCCATGAGCGACCTGTTCTGGGAGGAAATCCCGGACAACTACCGCGATCAGGTCTTGGACGTCATCGAGGACACTCCCCGGCACCAATACCAAGTGCTGACAAAACGCGCCCCGGGTCTCTTGGCCTACTCCAAGCGCCGGAAGCTCCCCTCGAACTTCTGGGCGGGGACCACCATCGAGAATCAGCGCAATATCAACCGCCTGGACATCCTGAAGGAAGTGGAAGCCGAAATCCGCTTCATTTCCATGGAACCGTTGCTTGGTCCAATCCAATGCGACATGTCCGGGATCCAGTGGGTCATCACAGGAGGCGAATCCGGATTGCATCTGTCCCATGAATCCATCTGCGAGAAACGTGCCCTGGTGCGCTACGTGGATCGCAAATGCGTGGTCCGTGAAGATAGAATGTCATGGGTTCGCGACATTCGCGACGAATGCGCACGGGTTGGTTGCGCCTTTTTCCACAAACAGTGGGGAGGCCACCGCCCAACGTCAGGCGGAAGGATCCTTGATGGCCGGACCTACGACGAGTTTCCGCGTCTCCCGGCAGAAGGCGCGTTCAACAAAAAGTTGAGTAAAGCGGACATTGTGAACGCTTCGAGTAGCAGTTCGAACAGCCAAATGGCATTGGTGTAGACGATATGCCGCGTACAGGAAGGCCAAGTAAATTTGACGCAGAAAAGGCGGCCCGCATTGTCGATTTGATCAGGGGTGGAAATTATGCCGAAACCGCCGCCGCCTCCGCAGGTATATCCAAAGTAACGTTTTACAACTGGAAACGCGAAGGGGCGCGAGAGCGGGACAAGCGCCAAAATCCGCGTTACAAGCCAAATCCGAAAATGTCAGGTTTTGTTGAGTTTTTGAACGGAGTAGAAAAGGCCGAGGCGGAATGTGAGGTCCGGGGCATCACTCGAATTCAGCTTGTGGCCCGCGAAGAATGGACGGCCATGGCGTGGTATTTGGAGCGTAAATTTCCTGCCCGTTGGGGCCGTCGAAACCGCGCCGAAGTGCCAACATCAGAGGATGGCGCCGCGCAGGAAATCACACTGCAAGATATACTTGGCGTGCTGAATTTGAAGAAGCTGACCAAAGAGGAGAGGGCTCAGCTTGTCGGTCTCTTACGCAAATGCGGACCATAAGTCGTCAAACACGGCAATCTCCCTCGCGGACTACATCGAGGCCGAAGACTCCCTGCATTCGTACATCCGGCAAGCGTGGCACATTGTAGAGCCCGGCCGGCCCTTTGTCGATAACTGGCACATCGGGGCCATGTCGGAATGCCTGGAAGCGGCCAGCCGTGGCGAAATCCGTAACCTTGCGCTGTTTGTTCCTCCGCGCGGCATGAAATCCCTGACGGTCGATGCTTTCTTTCCTACGTGGATTTGGGGCCCGCAGAACCGGCCCGAAACCCGATGGATGTTTTCCTCCTACGCTGACTCGCTGGCCGTGCGGGACAACGTCAAGCGCCGCGACATCATCCGTTCGCCCTGGTTTCAACATCACTGGGGTAGCCGGTTCAAGCTGAAGCTCGACCAAAACCAGAAACATCGGTTTGAGAACGATCGCGCCGGATTCAATCTCGCCGTGGGTGTCGGCGGGTCCATCACCGGCGAAGGCGCCGACTTTCTCGTCACAGACGATCCCCATAAGGCCGATGAAGTCGAATCGGACACCATTCGTACAGGCGTTCACGACTTCTGGGACTACACCTGGTCCACTCGTGCCAATGATCCGCAGTCCGTCGTGCGCATTCTGATCATGCAGCGGTTACACCCGGACGATCTTTGGGGGCATATCCAAGAGAAGGAAGAAGGGCGCTGGACGGTTTTATGCCTTCCCATGCGTTACGAGCGTACCGCGTACCTGTGGCCGTTGTCGTGGCCCGATCCGCGCCAGCAGGAAGGCGAATTGCTTTTCCCGGAACGGTTCCCGGAAAAGGAAGTCAAGGAGCTCGAAGAGACGCTTGGTAAAAGCGGTGTTGCATCCCAGTTGCAGCAGCGGCCCGAGGTGCGGGAGGGCGGCATCTTCCAGCGTAGTTGGTGGAACGGAAAGAACCGCTATGTCTTCACGGAGCGGGCGCATATCAACCGGACATTCCAGCGGTTTGGCTTCATGGACGTGGCCGACAAAGTAGGCGCGGACAACGCATGGACTGTGAATCTCTTCGTGGACGTGCTACCCGAATACCAATTGCTGTTGCGGAACGTCTACCGGAAGCGGCTCGACTTTCCGTCCAAGGTCCAACACTGCAAGGACATCATTACCGCGGAAAACAGGGACGGAAAACTGGCCGGGTTCATTATCGAGGACAAGGCAACGGGCGTTGCGCTTATCCAGCAGCTTCAAGCCGAATTGCGCCCGGACCTGGCAAAGCTCGTGATTCCGTTCAATCCCCAAGGCGACAAGCCCACACGCGCAATCAACGTCTCGCGTTGGTGCGAACGCGGCGGGTTTTGGTTGCCGTACCCGCACCCGGAGTGCGAATGGCTTCCCGTCTACGAAGACGAGTTGTTCAAAGCCCCGGCGTGCAAGTTTTGGGATCAGGTGGATACAACCTCCATGGCGCTCAGTTACCTCTGGCACTTCCTGGAAGCCTGGTGGCAAGGCCACCGCGCCATTTAGCACACTGTCGCAAAAGTCGCCACTTCCTGATAGTATTGTTCCGTTGGCTTGAACCCGGAGACCCAAGGCCATGGGACTGTACAAACGCATTCAGGAGGTTTCGCGCGCCGCACAAACCAGCGTGTTGCGTGTTGGACAGCGCTACCTGTATCTCGCGTTCGAGAGTTACTACACCTACACCCAATACCGCGATCAGAACGCCCGCGCTTCCGCTGAAACGACATCGAAGCCCCTCCGCAACCCGGTGAACCGTCTCGTGGAATTCTACGTGACGCTCATGTGGCCGGGGCCGCTCGATGAATCGTTGCCCATCGTGGCAGACGATCCCGATCGCGGCGACAAGCTCAAAGAGGCGGTCTATAAGATATTCCGCTGGTCGAATTGGGAGCTCAAAAAAAACCGCATGGTGCGCGTCTTCGTCACATCCGGCGAAATGATCGTCAAGGTCGTGTCGAAGAAAAACGAGGATGACGTGTCCGAGCGCGTCTACTTCCAGCCCATCGAATCAAAGCATGTGCCCGTCATTGAAACCGATGATCGTGGTTTTGTGACGTACATCCGCATCGACATTCAACGCGAAGAACGGCAGCCGGACGGATCGACCAAGACCTTTACCTACACCGAAGTGTGGGACAAAGAGGCCGAATTTGCCAAGCGGCTGTGGAAGCATGAGCGCGATTACGGTTCTGATCTCAGCATGCTTGGCGAACCCGTGGAAACCATGACCTTGTCTGACGCGGGCGTAGGTGATTTCCTGCCGTTTGGATACGCTCAATTCAGGGATATCGGCGAAGTGCGCGGCATCAACGCATTTCAGGCCGCACTCGACAAAATAGACGAAGCGGACGCCGTTGCGTCCAAGCTCCACGCCCTTGTGTTTCGGGGCAAAAACCCCACCTGGGCGTTGCAACGCAGTGGCACTGACAAAGACGGCCGGCCATTACCCGCCCCTGTGATTCCGGCCCGATCCACCAGTGAAACGACGGGCAATGGCGTGGTCGAATTCGGCGGGGAAAAGTTCATTGCCGTGAACGGCGAAGTGAAATGCCTCGTGCCGGATATTCAGCTTGGCGATGCGCGTGAGGTATTGAACGATCAGGTGGAAGAAATCGAGAAAGACCTTCCCGAGCTTCAGTACTACAAGGTCATGCGTCAAGGCGATCAGATCGCCACGGAAACGATCCGGCTCATGTTGGCCCCGGCAATCTCACGGTTGATTGAGGCGCGTAACAATGCGGAGGCGTGCTTGATTCGCGCCACGCAGATCGCATTGACCATGGCGCAAAACATTGGATTACAGGGGTTCGAAGCATCCGCCATCGGTACGTACCAAGGCCGTGATTTCGATTTCGGATTCGAGCCCCGCGAAGTCCTTCCCATGACGCCCATGGAAAAGGCAGCGCAAGACAAAGCGGAGGCGGAAGCCGACAAAGCCCGCATGGACATCGGTATTCCGCGCCGCATCATCCTGGAAGAGCGGGGATACGACGAGGAAGAGATCGCCCGCATGGACCAACTCAGGGCAAAAGACGAACAGAACCGCACATCCGCCGCGGCGCTGCTCATGGATTCGGCCATGCGCCAATTCAACAGCGGAGAGGCCAACTAATGGGTAAAAACGCTACGCCCGACTTCGTGATTGAGAATCGAGCGAATCCCGCAATGTATTTGAGCGAATGTCCACTTTGTATGCCTGTCGAGCGAGTCGATCCGCTTACTGGCGAGTGCCCGTGTTGTGGCTGTGTGGACCCGAGTAATCTACACCCGTTTCGGTCCTATTGCATTGATTCATTCTACAGCGCACAGCGGCCAGTGCTCATTATGCCGTGGAGCAAACCCCCGGAATCTATTTTGAGTCTGCCGACCGAAGAAGCCCGGGTGGCAGCTATCGTTGCGGCATCGCAAATGATCAACGCAGGGGATTCATTCCATGTTCGCCGCCGTGACGTGAAGACGTGGGGTTGCCCGTTTTACTTCGTGCAGACCTTGGATTGGCGCAGAGCCCACGACGATGTTAGAGGCTGGATTTCATGCATCGTCCTTGCCGGGTGTAAATTGAAGCTATTCAACCATGCCTGAGATCGACGTACCCGATCAGATTCGCGGTTACAAGGACGAACTACTCCAAGAAGAAACGGAGACCGTTCGATCGCTCGCCTTGGTCTGGGCGGGGCTCGTGTCTTCCATGCGCCCCCGTATTCGCGCTCTCGCGGATCGCATCAAACTCTTGGCCGACCAAGGCCGGGAACCCTCCCACGATCTGATTGTGCAACAGCGGCAATTCACGGCGGTGTTCGAGGAAGCGGCCTCCAATTACGACGCCTATAGCGGCTACGTGGACGATCTCGTTACAGCCCGCAAAAGCGGCGCCATCGATATGGCCATCGAGAATGCGGAGGAAATCCTGACGGCGGCCGGGAAACCTCCGGTAGTGGCATTGGCGGACGTGGACGCCCTCCAAACGCTCGCTACCCGGCTCGCCAGTGACAACCCAATCCGTCAAACCATGCTGGCCCGATACCCCGATCAGTGGCTTGCCATCGAAAAGGCACTGCAGGACGGCATCCGGGCCGGGTTGAGCCCGCAGGAAATTGCGGCAAATATGGTCAAGGCCACGGACGTATCGCTAAACAACGCCATGCGAATAGCCCGGACAGAAATCGTAACGGCCTACCGCGAAGCCGCCCGGGAGTCCTACAAGCAATCGAAACAGGTCACCGGTTACAAGCGCATGTCCGCCCTGGATATTCGCACCTGCCCCGCGTGTCTTGCGCTCCATGGCCGGTTCTACGAACTACACCAGCCCCTTGTCGATCACCCGAATGGCCGTTGCTTTCTCGTGCCGGTCATCAAAGATTTGCCACCCCCGGAAACCGGCACGGGCGAGGAATGGTTCAACTCGCTCAGCGAAGATGAGCAACGGGCAATCCTTGGCCCTGCGAAATTCGACGCATACCAGAAAGCGCAGATCGACTTCGGTAAGCTCGCCATTCTCGCCAAGGACCCGACGTGGGGCGGCACGCTCAGTGTCGCCACCCTGAAGCAATTGGGCTTGAAATGAATCACCCTGCCTTGGACAACCCGGATTGGCGGGAGTACTTCGAGGAGCGGGCCGCAATTGGAACCTTTGACGCGGGCTTGAGCGTTTACGACGCCGAAAGCCAAGCCCTGCGTGATACCCTTGCGGCCATAGCCCGGATGCAGCCGGTCGCCACCCCGGAACCCACGGCGGATCAGTTAGCCTTGTTCTAGGCTGGTCACTATCTGTCGCGACTGTCGCAAATTTCACTTGACAGACAAACCAGAACCCGTTATGTTGTACCCACGCTTACGAGAGCGGCATATCTCGGGGGTCTGTTCTGGACCCGGTCGTTACGGGACGTACAACCCGAAAAAGGGAACCCAATGTCACAGCAGAAGCCCGGAACAGATCCCGATCCAAAACCGGCAGACGACAAGACGCCGTCTGCGCAGGAAACCCCTCCTTCTGACCCGAAAGGCAAAGAGGGGGGCGAGACGCCGCCCGCCAAGACGTATTCACAGGCGGAACTGGACGCAATCGTAAGCGACAGGCTTTCACGCGAGAAACGGGCCGCCGATGAAAAGGCCGCCGCTGCAAAACGTGAAGCCGAAGAGACCGCGCTCAAGGAACAGCAGAAGTTCAAGGAGCTTGCCGAGCAACGCGAGAAGCGGATTGCCGAGTTGGAGCCAAAAATCACCGAGTTTGAGACCGGCTCCAAGACGGCCGCCGAAAAGATCGCGTCACTCGAAAAGATCATCGCCGAAGACGTTGACGCCCGCATGAAGGCGCTCAACATCGACGCGCCGATGAAAGAGCTTGTGGACAAAATGCAGGTTCTGGAAAAGCGCGAATGGCTTGCGAAGCACGAAGAATCCCTTCGTGGTAAGCGGACCAAGGGCGTTTCGGAAACTCCCGCACCGGGCGGATCGGGCAAAGTTCCAGCTTCCAATGGCGCACCGGGCCAAGAGGAAGCGGACAAGATAGCGAAGCATTACCGCTCGCTTGCCTAATCCGTAACCTTGCCAGCCTGCGTGTTCCGAAAGGAACCCGCCTACCATGGCAAACCTTACGCTCCCGACCGCGACGAAAATGTCCGTGGTCAAATCCATCGATCAGCACACCCTTCTGGCCGGTGTGGTCATTGCATGCGGTGAAATGATCACCGTGGACACGACAACCGGCAAATGGAAAAAGGCCGACGCCAACGATCCAAACGCGGAACAGTTGGTCTACATGGCCACGCACGGAGCCAACATCAACGTTCCCCTTACCGGTATCCGGCGCGGCATCGTTGACGGCGGCTACGATCTGACCGCGCTCTCGTATCTGGACAAGCTGTATCTGTCCGCCACAGCGGGCCGTGTTGCAGACGCCACCACGGGCGCAAACGAAAAGCAAACCCTCACGATCACCGGCACCCCCACGGGCGGCACGTACAAGCTGTCACTGGATGGTGTCGAAACCACGGCGCTTGCCTACAACGCGAACGCGGCCACCATTCAGGCGGCATTGGAAGCGTTGTCTAACGTGGGTGCGGGCAATGCCGCGGTAACGGGCTCCGGTCCGTTCACGGTCACGTTCACGGGCGCTCTCGCGAATACCCCGCTTGCGCTTCTTGTGCTTGCGGACAACTCGCTGACGGGCGGCACCGATCCCAGCATCACGATTGCCGAGGCGCAAAGCGGCCAGGTGAGCAAAATCATCGGCTACGTGTTGCCCGCGCAAAACGGCGACAAACTCTTGTATCTGGGCGACTAACCGAAACCGGGCAACAGCGCCCATTTGATGAGGTGATGAACAATGTCAAACACGTTGGCCTACGGGTTCTCGAACCTGTTGGACATCTTCCCGGCAGCGGTGACCGAAAACCTTGAAGCGGTCAACACCGCGATGCAGCAGTTCAAGGACGAACACAACCGGCAGATGCAGAATCTGTTCGGGCTTTTCTGCGAGTACACGACCAACAACAAGGGCCGGTACAACACGCTTGCGGACGCAGAAATGCAGGAAAGCGACGAGTACACGGAAGGCTTGCCGATCAAAGGCGGGGACCGCTACGACGTGGCGTGGCCCATTCTGAGCGGCATTCTCTCTCAAGGACTCACGGAAGAGGCCGCCAAGAAGATGACGGTCGAAGAAGCGAACCGCAAAGCGCTTCAGGTTCAACTTGCGGACATCAAGTTTTTGCGCAAGAACATCCTGCGGGCGTTGTTTGCGAACGTTGCATGGCCGTGGTCTTCGGAGGAAGACGGATCGCTTACGATCCAAGGTCTTGCAAACGGCGATGCCGTTAAGTACCTGTTGCACACCGGCGCAACCTCCACGGCGACCGACACTCACTATCTGGCAACCAACTCCGCCATGGCGAATTCGGATTTCGAGGGTATCCGGGAGGAATTGCTCGAACACCCAGAAAACTCCGGCGATGTCGTGGCGCTGGTGCCGACGAACCTGAAAGCCACAGTGGAAGCCTTGACCGGCTTCTATCCGGTTGCCGATGCAAACATCAGTTTCGGCTCCGGCGTATCGACACTGAAGGGCGCTCCTTCGGTCCAGGTTCCGGGCGAACTGTTCGGCTACCACGAAGGCAAGGTGTGGCTGTACGAATGGCGCTCACTCCCGGACAGCTACATCGTTGCTGTCTGCACGGGTGGCAACAAAGCCCTTCGCGCCCGCCAGGAAAAGCTCGCTTCCCTGCAAGGGTTGCGGCTTGTGGCCGAAAACGAAGGCACGCACCCGTTCTACAAGACAACGTGGAAGCGGCATATCGGATTCGGCGGCTACAACCGCGTGAATGCCCTTGTAAAACGCTTCGGCAATGCGTCCTACGCCGTGCCGACCGGCTACGAGACGCCGTCCGCATCCTAATCCATCGTTCCCGCCGCCCTGCGACGTGTAACAGGGGGCCGGGGAGTTTGACTCCCTCTCCGGCCCCTCATTCAAAACCCTTGGAGTCACGGAGTCAGATTGATGCATCCACGAGTAGCTGATCAGAGGCAGCGCGAAGCCCGGACCCGTATCGGCGCAAACCTGAAGAAATTGTGCTTCATGCTGAATGTCGAATTCGGCGAAGCGCAACACGCCCACGATCGTTCGCTTGCAGCTTTGTGCGAGTTGGAGCATATCGCCGAAGTATCCGATCGCATTGTCGCGGCCGCGATTGGCGATCAGCCGGAACAACCAACCTTTGAACCAAAGCCGGAAGCGGATCCGGAATCTGCCACGGACCCGGTTGAAACCGCGCCCCTCATTGCGGGATTGGACGAAATCCCACAAGACACCCAACCCGATCCACAGCCATTCATCCCCGAAGACGCACCCAAGCCGAGCGGCAAAAAGGGCAAGTAACACACTATGCCGGCCATCACCACATACACCGAAAGCGAACTGAAAGCCTACCTGCACGATTGCGTAGGCGGGTTTGCGGACTTCCTTTCGTTTTCGGTGGGTGCTGGCAGCTATGACCGAACCGTGAACAAGGCGCTGTCGCGCTATGGCGTCGAAACCATCGACCTCGTGGACGGGGTCACGGAAGCCGCCTTGCTTGAGGCGTGCGCCCGGTATGAGCTTTGGACGTCGATCACGAATAAGACAAACGCCTATTTCTCGCTTTCCAGCAAAGGCGACTCGCTGAGCCTCGGACAGTTAAACGAACACGCCCGAAAATCAGCCACCGAAGCATGGGACGACGTTATCCGACTCCGCAACGATCTGGACCGCGAAGGAGCGGAAGCGGACGGCGGATCCGGCGACATGGTCATTTACGACGTGAGCCGCGACGACGACCCCTATGAGGCCCTAGCGGCCCTGGAAGCGGAAAACCAAGAGTACGCCACGGAGGAATCCGAATAATGGGCGCGGCATTTCTTCAGCCCGGATCCATCGCAGCGATTCGCAACGCGGCCAGTGGGCTTTTCTGGGACCAAGTCACTGTCTTGAAGCGGTCCGCCTCGGATACGGGCGCGTATGCGCACCTGCAAGAGAGATTCGGCGATTACGACACGGAGCACCCGGAACTCGAAATCGAGACCGCGTGCAAGTTTAACCCGGTGTCCGCCTCTGAACTGAACCATCCCACGGATGAACAGCAGACCAATGCGACGGTTCTTTTCCCTGCGTCCTTGACGGGCGTAGATGCGCACGATCGATTCCGGCTGGATGAAAAATTCGGCACGGCGCTGGAAACCCCGGAGCTGTACGAAATCGTGGGGCCGTTGCGGGAAACGATCTTCGGATACGAAGCCGATTTGCGGCGCGTGGAGGATCGGGCATGAACGTGCGTATGCGGTGGAATACGAATCAGGTTGCCGCGAAGCTGGAAGGCTTTCATACGGCGCTTGTCGAAAAAGCCGCGTTCCTTGGCGAGCAACAGACAAAAGCAAATATAGCGATCCCGTTCGAGCACAAGGACGGATCGATGCGTGGCCAGATTGATACCAGCGCCATGATCAACAGCGTGAAGGCGAACGTCACGATCGGCAAAACGCTCCATGACGCAGAGGTCGAGGTCCCGGTTCACTATGCCCAGTACCAGGAAAACATTCGCGCGTTCATGGGGCCAGCCGTTGAAACCGTTGCGGCATCGGCCACGACGTTGGTAGACGCGGCCAGGAAAGAGGCGGGGGTCCTGTAATGCTAACAGAAGTCTACACGGACGCCACAAAGGTGCTGGTCGAATACCTGCAACTGGAAAACACGCCCCACGGCGCATCGCAACTGTACCCGGAAGTGGAAGATGCGGTGTATGCCGAGGCGCTCCCGAAAGGGTTCAGTGCGGCCTCAGCGGCCATTGTGGTTGGGGGCAACTCGGAACACCCCATGAAGAGCGGTCCGATTACCCGTGCGTTGCGGCTGTTGCGCGTCTACGCCGGAAATGACGACCCGGCCGCCATGGCGCGAATCGCGAACAAATGCGCGTATCAGATCAATCGGGGACAGGGCGTGACGGTCGCATCGGGCCGCCTGATTTCGGCCCACGTAGAAAGTATGAGCGGAGTTTCATGGGTTCCGGCCGGACAACGGCCCTTTATCAACATCAGCGTATCAGCGCGGGTGACCGCGTAACAAAGGAGAACGATCATGGAGAACACGAGCGCGGGCCTTGTATGTGTCCGCAAGGGCGCCTATGGCGCGGTCCTGCCGGCCATTGGATCGGCTCCAGTTACCTGGAGCGCATCCGGCGCGGCCGCAAACGAAGTGCAATCGGTCACCATCACCGGATCGCCGACCGGGGGCACGTTCACCCTCACGTATGGCGGCCAAACGACCGGCAACATTGCGTACAACGCATTGGCGGCCACGGTTGAGCAAGCCCTTGAGGCGTTGTCTTCCATCGGGCTTGGCAACGTTTCCGTATCGGGCAGCGCGGGCGGTCCCTACACCGTTACGTTCATCAACGCGCTTGGCAACCGATCGCTCAGCAACATGACCGCCAGCGGCGCAAGCCTGACGGGAGGCACCGATCCGGCTGTCGCGGTTGCGCAAGTCACGGACGGCACTCCGGGCGGTGCAACGTGGACCAAGCTCATGGTCGATCACGAGAAGGACACGGAACTCCTGATCGTGAACAAGCAGCGCGAAATCATCCCTGTGGGCGAGTATGACGCCACGGACATTCACAGCATCATGCGTTCGATCTTCGGCGTGAAGATCAGCTTGTTGCAGTCCGGGATCGACGCCATCAAGCTGGCTTTTCCGGAATGGCCCGAAGACTCGCCGGGGGTGCACACAATCCCGAATCGCAGTATCCAGATCGATCCGTGCGCAATCGCGATGGAGTACGACCTGGGTGTCTGGCACTTCACCAAGTGTGTGCCCGTCGATCCGTCCAGCATCAAGCAAAACCTTGAACTGACCCAGTTCGACTTTGTCTACCGCTTTTTGGGCGACGACGCGAACACGGACAGCGCCAAGGGCTATTTCTACGAGTTCAGTTAAACGAGTCAACGCCAGGGCGGCGGAAACCCCTTGGTTAAGGAGTCATTGCCATGAGTCATACGGGAAACGGGAAATCGGGCAGCTTGCTGGATTTCACGCGGACAGAATCGGAGATGGTCTCGAATGCGCCGATTGTGCTTTTCGAGATCGACGGCCAATCCCATGGCGTGCACTTGCGGCCAGCCGGCGAAGTCGATGAGTGGTTTGAGCGCATGGACGCAATCGATCGCGCGGCCAGCGACACGGACTTTCACGCCAAGCGTATCGCGGCGCTGACGGTATCCCTTGAGGATGCCACCCGGAAAGCGTGCGAGCTGGAAATCCAAGACCTTGAAGGCCCGGATCGCAAGGGAGAGATCGAGTCCGCCCATCTTGCGATCAACACACTTCAGGATCGAATTGCGTCAGCTTCGGCCACGCACCGCAAGAAACGGCGCGAGTACATGGATGCGGTCAGGGATGCCGTGTTCAGTTACGCGCCACACGAACTGGATATAGAGGCGTTGCGGCCCGTGGTGACCGACGCGCAAATCATCATCGCGTATCAGCGGCTAAGGAACCTCAGCGACCCTTTAGCCCAGGCTCTGAATATCTCCGAACTGCGTGCAGAAAGGGTGGCCGCAAGGAAACGTCAATAGTACCCGTATATGCGATTTTTGAATCGATTGCCCAGGCTTACGCCATGGACCCGTTTGAACTGCCGTTCAAATGGACTTGGGAAAGGATATGGATCGCAATGGCGAGGCTCCACGAAAGGAACCGTGAAGCGGAGAAAGCCCGGCGTTCGCCGTCGTCATCGGCTCGCGGGGGCATGACCGCGTTATCGCTTGGCGAGATCACGGCATCCATGGTGACCCGCAATAAAAGCGCCGGCCCGCGCCGGTTTGCCGTTCCCAAGGGGTAGCGCATGGAACTTGCACGGCTCACTATCGTTTACGAATCGACCGGGTTTTCAGTTATCACCCAGGAGCTAACTGAAGTCCGGTCCGCTGGCGTTTCCGCATTTGGTGAAATCCGCAAGGCGGCGGCGGGTTTAACCGAGGCCGTGATTGGCGAATTCCGGAACATGCAACACGCAATAAGCATGTCCTTCACCGGTATCACAACACAGAGTAAGCAAGGTCTTGTCGATCTGTCCCAGGCCTCAGAATCCGAGATCGGACAAAAGCTGCCCGGCCACGCGGAAGACGCAGAGAAGCGCATCAAGAAGAGCTTCAAGATTTGGTCCGAAGAGGGCATCAACAAGATGCAGGGGCTTGCCAATCAGGCGGGCGTCACGTTTGGCCTAATCGGTGCCGGGATAGTGGGGCCGTTGACGTTGGCCGCAAAAGCGTCCATGGACTTTGAAACCGCGTTCACAGGCGTGCGCAAAACTGTTGATGCATCAGAAGAGGAGTTTGCCGCTCTTCGTAGCCAGATTCTGGATATGAGCACAGAAACGCCGTTTGCCGCTACTGCGATTGCGGGCATCGCCGAAGCCGCTGGACAAATGGGTATTCAAAAGAAAAACATCATGGGCTTCACCAAGACCATTCTTGATCTTGGTGTATCTTCCAATCTTGCGGGCGAAGAAGCGGCAACGATGCTTTCGCAATTTGCCACCATCACGCGCATGGATCAATCGCAATTCCAGAATCTGGGATCGGCGATTGTTGCATTGGGTAACAGTGGAAACTCTAGCGAAAAAGACATAGCGGAATTGAGCCTTCGTCTTTCTGGCGCTGGTAAGACGGCCCATATGTCACAAGCGGACATATTGGGAGTCGCGGCAGCCATTGCAAACGTTGGCATAAATGCCGAGGCGGGCGGTACGGCTATATCCACGGTTCTTGGGGAAATTCAGAAAGCGGCAATGGCGAACACGGAAGAGTTTTTGAGGTATTCCCATGTTTCGAGCATGACCAAGAAACAGGAGGAGGAATTCGCGAAGTCGCTTGGCATAACCGTGAAGGAGTTGAAGGAGCAAGCCAAGTATGTAACTGAGGGTAATGAGCAGCTTACGAACTTCGCCACGGTGGCCGGAATGAGTGCATCTGAATTTCAAAAGCTATTCAAGGCAGATGCATCCGCTGCGCTGGATGCGTTCATTCAAGGTCTTGGACGGATGCAAAACGCAAATCAAGACGTATACCAGGCTATGTCTCGGCTTGGAATCGAAGAGCGCAGACAGATCGATGCGCTCTTGCGGCTTAGCGGGTCACAGGGCGAATTAACAAAAGCCCTTGGGCTATCCAAGCAGGCTTGGGCAGAGAACATCGCGCTTACCGACGAGTCGAATAAGTTCTATTCAACCTCAGAGTCAAAGATGAAGATGCTTTGGAATACAGTTACGGAATTGTCTATTGCTGTCGGGGATATGCTGGTGCCAACACTGATCCGAGTCGTTGAAGTTGTTAAGCCATGGATTGAAAGCATCACACAGCTGATCGACGCCCATCCGGTTCTTGCCCGAAACATACTACTGGCTGCGGGTGCTATCGGCGGTTTGGTATTGGCGATATCTGGTGTGTCTTTCGTTCTTGCTCAACTAGCCGGGGCAATGTCGTTTGTTTTCGGGATTCAGACTCTTTTAGGCATCGGCTCTGTTGCAACTGGCGTTACCAGCATAGGCACGGCCGCCACGGTTGCAACGCCAGCGGTTGCGGGTTTGGGTGCGGGCCTTGGTGCTGCCGCGTTGTCGATTGGGTTTGTCGGCATTGCCGCTGTGGCTGTCGTGGGAGGGCTTGCCCTGCTCGGAAAAGCAGCCGGGGCGACTGCCGCCGAATTCACGAAGCTGCGAATGTCGGCCGAATCGCTGGACGCCACGACACAGCGGCGCATCGAACAAATGCGGGCCCTTGGAATCGTGGTAGACGAGACGGCCATGAAGGAAATGAGCCGTTCCGAGCGCATCCAGTACTTGACCGATCTGGAGCTGAACAAGGGCGACGCCGCGCTTCGGGCCTACCTCAATTCCGTGATGACCAAAGAGCAAGCCGATCTGCTGTTCAATCAGGCGAAGGCCCTTCGGTTGAATGAAGAAATCACCATGCAGGAAGCGGCCTCTGTTGCGCTACTCAACATAGACGAGGCGGCAAAGCTGCAACTCATTCAGTCGGACGCGGCCGCCACGGACGCCATGCTACGGCAACTGGGAATCCGCACCGGCGCGGCAAAGAAATCGGTAACCGACACAGCGCAGGTTGAATCAGAGTTGACGCAAGTGGTCAATTCGGGCGTAGGCCAGCGCATGACAAAGCGCGAACAAATGGATCGCGCATGGGCGGAAAGTTTCCGTGCACAATTGGCTGCCCAGGAGGCATCGAAAAGCGCGGTCTACCAGCAGGTTCTTGCAGACAGGGAGCACGCTCGACAGACCGCACTCATGACTCAAAATGTCCTTACGTTTGGCAATCAAACTGAAACGGTCTTCTTGACAGTCATGCCGAATGCGACAGAGAAAGGACTTAGTGAAACCCTTAATCAGATAGAGAAATTTCAGAAAGAGATCGAAAAAAAGGCCAAGGAAATCCGCGAAACCCTTCAAGGCGCGGTAGACATGAACAAGCGCCATTCCCCGTCGATCAACGATTACGCCAAGATCGGATTTCAAGACAACCTGTCCATCATGCAAGGGTTCAGCAACCAAGCAGGGACAATCCTTGGCAATATTCGTAGCACGTTCCGGGAAGCGTTTGATTTCACCGGGCCGCTCATGGGCATGGCATCCAGCATGCCGCCAGTGTCCACCCCGGAAGAACGCAATCAGGCGTACTCCGATGCCGCCCATTCATTGAATTCCATCGTGAACAACAATCAGCAAAACCAGACCACGAACTATCAGGGCGGAAATGTCTCCGTGCATGTGAGCATTCCGGAGAACGTTGCGGCGGGGATGAACAAAAGCGAGCTCGCCTTCCAGATCGGGCAAGAGATTTTGAAGCAAACCGAGCAATCGATGATCGGCAAACGTGGTCTTGCGCCGAGGTTTGCATGATTATCAACGGCACGGATATTCGGCTATCTCCGTACTACGCCAAGGTGTATGAGCGCGAGGAAATAGTTTCCGCCACGCCCGTGGTGGATGTAGCGGATAACGAAGTGGGGACCGGTTTCAGCATTTCCGGCAACACGTTTTACCGGGGAGAGCAAGAGAACATTCCCATTTCGCTGCATGGATCGAACCGGCAAACCGTCGTGAACCGGTTGAACGCGCTCAATTACTTGTTGCGCCAGGGTATCACTTACGAAGTGCAACTGGATCAGAACCCCGGTGTAGTGCGCTATGCGAAATTCTTGGGCATGACGCGAGGAACGTGGCATGGCAATTCCATGCTCGAATTTGCGATCCGGTTGGCCTACGGCGATCCGTTCAAATATTCGGAGACCGAAACCGAGTTTGAAGACACCATCGATGCCGATCCCTTTGATTTTCAAATAGACGCGGAAGACATTGCACAGGCGTCTTCCAATATCGAGCCGGTGATTACCATTGCGTTGTCCGCCGCAAGCGCAATCCCGCTTGTGGTGCGAAACCTCACCCATGGAACAGCCTTCAGCTACTACGTTTCCGTTGCATCTGGGGATTCGATCATTATCGATTCCCGCAAGAATCAGGTGCGAATTGACCCGTCTTCCGGGGATGAATACGTGGCCATGTCCGGCGCATCTGGCAATTTCCCGATCATCTTGCCGAGGGTGAACAACAGCTTTCGCATCGAAGGGGTTTCGGCGGGCGATCTGACCGTTGCATACCGGGAGACGTTCCGATGAGCACACCCATAAGCGCCACGGCGTTCAGCAAAACACCCCTGCTGGCTCTTGGTCAGCTTGTGTCGGCTATAGACGACAACGATACAACCATCACGCTGTATGCGGGCCAAGGCGCGAATTTCGGCGCGGAAGGGGATGTGGTTTGGGCGCGGATTGCCACCGGGCGGACTCTTTCCGAGCTTCAGGCCGGGGAGACGGTCCAATGCACCGTGGGGACTGACGACGAAATAACCATCGTTCGCGATTCCGTTGAACCCAGGGAACATCCCGCTGATTCGTACTTGTATGCCGTTCTACTGCCGGAGCATTTCCAGGATGAAATCCACCCGGCCATCAATGCGTTGGAAGTGCACGCGGCGCTTGTCGAGGGTTTCATCGCTGATCTGATGGGTGGGGGAGACGGCATTATCCGCAACGGGATAACCCCGGAAACCAACACCGCGCTCAAGGTGGTACAGACGTCGCCCGTATCCATGAAAGTGACCGTGAAAGCGGGACGGGCAATTATCAGCAAGCGGTTCTTCGATCTCCCGGAGGATTGGGAGTCCGGGACCATCACCGCGCCAGTCACAAACCCGCGCATCGATCTAGTGCAGCTTGTCTTGGCAACTGGCCTCCCGGCGATCAAGACAGGCTCAGAGAATGTTTCTCCCGTTAAGCCAACCCCGGATGCCAACTGCCTTGAGGCGGGATCCATCGCGCTCGCCGTTTCGCAAACCGACATTGAGACGGCGGACATCACAGACGGCAGGACGTATCTATGATCGGCGCGTTTCTATTCGGAGAAGGGCTTTTCGGCGAAGTCGAAAGCAGCAGCGTAGACACTCACTGGATTCCCTTTGCCCCGCCGTATCGCCTTGTGGTTGTGACGCCGGCCGGTTCGACCCTTGCGTATTTGAAATCCGTCATTGCCGCCGATGTCACGTTTACGATTGACGAGGCCAGCGAACTCAACCTGCGCGTGGGGGAGTCGGAATACGGCTTCGAGCATTGCCACTTGCCAAACCTGATCCGCTTGTTCGACGTGCACGACCGGCTGATCGAAACGTTCCAGATCGTCAAGGCGCAACCGGAACCCGGCGTCATTGCGTTGACGGGTCAAAGCCTTATTGCAAAACTTTCCATGGCGCAAAACATCGTGGCGTACTCTTCCGAAGTCGGTTCAACGTTTCGAGAAGTACTCCGGGATCTCCTGGCATTTCAGAACAGCGCACCCAAGATACAGCTTGGCAACATTGCCAGCGTTTACGGTTCAATAGTGTTGCCCGTTCAGACGTTCGAGCACATGTCCATCATGGCCGCGTTGAACGCGCTTCGGGACGCGCATGGCGGTACGTTTTGGGTAGACGGCAATCGCCGGTTGCACTGGCAAACGCAGCGCGGCCGCCGAAAGGGCCAACAGCTTTGGATCGGCAAGGGCCTCATTTCGGCGCGGCCCACGGTGGACTATTCCAAGCTGGTTACCCGCATTCACGTTTCGGGTAATGACCCGGACAATACCCCTATTTCCTTGGCGGACATCGAAGAGTATGAAGAAACTGACGGGTGGATGGTGGCCGATTCCGCATCGACCTACGGCCACGACTACAGCCTGATCAAGGACTCCTTGACGTTCAAATCCCTTGGCGACTTGGAGGAATACGCCACCCGCTACCTTGAACTGTATTCGCTTCCATGGATCACATATGCGCTTGACGCCCGCGATCTGTCCCACTCCCCGGATTTCGGCTACGACATGAGCCAAGGCATTGAACTGGGTTCGACATTCGAGGTTATCGACAGCCGCATATTGATGCCTGACGGCAATCCCCTTCGCGCACAGGGGACCATCGTAAAGGTTTCATTCTCGCTTGGCAGTCCATGGAATGTTCGTGTGGAATTCGGCCAGCGCACGTTGTCTCTCGATCAATTCTTGTCTGACCTGTCCTACCGCACACGCGAGCTTGAGCGCGAAGTACTCAAAAAGGGCGGCGGTGTTTCCGATCTGACCCCGTCACCTATTCAATTCGGCGCGGGCTCTCCCGGCGTCGATCCACAGTCGGCACGTCGCGACCACGTTCACCCGCTCGATCCGTCCGATTGGTCTGATCTCATGGACGCAATCATGGATCAGCTTGGAAACGGGAGCGGTGGCGGTATCTACGCGGGAATGCGTCCGATCGTGTGGGCGCCAAGCGCAGAGGCGGCCGAAACCGTGAAGCCAAACGACGGTTGGCACCCGATTTGGATGCTTCGAATCAATGATCCAGAGGCCGTGAACTACGGGTTTGAATACATCCGCAATCATGACAACACGGATTGGGTGTTGTGGAGCGAGACCTCGTAATGCCTGAGCAATGGGTTCAAAACGGAAACTGGACGCATCTGTCGCGCTGGAACATCGGCACGGCACTGCAACAGCTTTGCCGGACGTGGAACTACATTGAGGCGATTTGCGGCAAAGGCACGCATCTTGACGATGGCACGACGTGGCCGGATGATATGCAGTCTGCCTGGTACCTGGCTGACCAAATTGCGTTGACCCTGGGCGCGAAGGCCGGAGTACGTCTTGGCTCCAGCACGGGCGGCGGATCGGGATTCCCTGGAACGTTCGGCTATATCTACGTCACGGCGGCGGGATACGGAGTGGCCGGGAATAGCATTTCGATCACCTTTGAAGCGGGCGCGGGCGACGATATTGTAATTTCTGTCGATGAAGGCGCGATCACGGTTGAATTTCCGACCGGCGCCACCATAGCGGAAATTGCGGCCGCATTGAACGGAGACGGGGCTGCAAGTGCGTTGGTTCAATGTGTGGCAAGTGAAAATACGGAAGAGCCGATCGATCCCGTTTCGGAAACGTTTTTATCCGGTGGCCTTGACCCCATTGACCCGGAGACGGTGCGGCCCACGTTCCCGGCCCTCACAACGTGGCTAAAGCCTGATTCATCCGAGTGTATATTTCCGGACACGGGCGACTTTGCCGGTTTCACGTTTCTTGGCGCGGGTGAATATTTGGACCCGTTGCGCGAAAACGTCCTGCGTTTGCGTGCGGCCATTGAAGCCGGTTTCGACGGGGCTCCCCGGCCCTTCGATGCCGTGAATGGCTATGTCGCGGGCGGGCCGCACACGGGCTACACGGCCACCGTAGAGGGGCAGACGGCCGCATGGGCCATTGGGCACCTGGCCGGCGCGTGCCGTGACGATGGAACGGTTTGGGCGGCAATCTCGGAGGGCCTTGCGGCCTTCCTGGATGAACTGGGCTACGGCGACGAGTGGGTTCCAGTGGACAACGTCCTGGAGGCCGACATCTACCGGCAAATGTTTGCCGCGGTGAACGCCTACACGCGCATTCGATGGGACAAGCGGAGCACGTACCCGAATCTCAATCGACGCCCGGAAGCGGCTTGGTTTGGCGTACCGGGCACGCACATTGTCCCGGAACTATGGACAACAGCCTACAGGCAAAACCAAAAAGGCCCGCGTCAATGGAACGGGTCTGCCTATGTGCACTCGATCCCGTCTTCCGGCGCGGAAGCATGGGAATGGACCCGTGGGTTGTATGCGGAACTGGAAAGCGATTTCGGCGTGCCAAATACGGCCATGAAATGGATTGCAGACCGTTGGGGTGCCGAGGGTAATGGTATTTCCATCGAGGTTGTCATCGTACAGGTCGAAATCGAGGAAGACGTTTTTGTCCCGGAACCCGATCACGAATTGACCGTTCAGGTCACAGGCTCCCAAATCCTGATCGAGTTGGCAACGGATTCCGAAGGCGTGGCCATTACGACGGCCAACGAACTGATCGCCTTGATGAACGAAACGCCAAACGTGCGTGCTCTGGTGCGCACGGAGTCTATGTCGCTCGGCAACGGGTTGGTGCCCGAAATGGCCCCGGAATTCCTTGAGGGAGGCGCGTGCTCCAAGAGCGAGGCCAGCTTTTTGCGTGTCGAGGCTTCGGGAGCGGTGAACGGCTTGCCGGAATGCCTCGTGCTGATCTCTAAAGCCGTTGACGGCGACGGATCGGACGTTAGGCTTGAGCTACGCGACACGGACAAATTGAATCAAGGGTGTGTAGTTGCCGTGGTAGATGATACGAAGATCGTTGTCTCATTCAGCGACAGGAGTGGCCCTGTCGGCATTTTCTATAGCCCCGGCACAGAGGCCACGCGTGGAACTTTCAAACTTCGTGTTGGCTCCGAAGTCACAGACTCAATTCCTTACGATTTCGATGGCGCGGATATTCTTGCCGCGCTTGAACCGATTTATGGCACAGGTAATCTAGACATTATCGACGCAGTCCCTTCGGCTCCCGGCCTTCAAGTGGACTTCATTGGCGCACTGGCGGGGTTGCCCGTTGATCCAATTCTTATTGAAGAAAACCACTTGGAGCGAAACGAAGTTCAAGAGGTTGAGCTAGAAGGATCACCTTCGGCTGGAACGTTCACGCTCAGCTACAACGGCCAGACGACGGCGGGCATTGCCTACAACGCTGCATCGGGGGCCGTTCAATCTGCCCTTGAAGCGTTGTCAAATATTGGTGCTGAAAACGTCGAAGTGACGGGCAGCGCGGGCGGGCCTTGGACTATTCAGTTTATTGGGGCGCTGAAGAATCAGAATCTTGCGCTCATGACCGGTGACTTTTCCGGCGTGACTGGCGCTACAGATATCCTGATTACCCTTGTATGCAACGGCGGGACGGCGGGCGGTGCCGGGAATGAAGTTCAGTTGCTTACTGTTACCGGCTCTCCCACTGGCGGGACGTTCACCGTGACGTATGGCGGCGATACCACGTCCGAATTGGAATATAACGCTTCGGCAGCCACTTTAGAGACGGCCCTTGAAGGCTTGTCGAGTATCGGATCAGGGAATGTAGAAGTAACTGGGTCCTCTGGCGGTCCTTACACCGTGACATTTATTGGCGCTCTTGGGGGGCAATCCCTCGGGAACTTGAGTACCGATGGTTCCGGTTTGACAGGCGGCACCGACCCGGATGTTGAAGTTGAACAGGTAACAGACGGAAGCCCCGGAGCTGGCGCAATTCTTCTTATTCAGGATACAGACTCAAAGACCGGGAGCCACATCGCGGCAGCAATAGAGGCGAACCCGGAGGCCGATGCGCTGGTATGGGCGTATGGCAACTCCGAATTCGTTCCCGCTCTCGCTGAAACCTCACTGAGCGCCAAGGTGGACCCGGTTGAATCCACATCGTGGCCGTTTGGCTGGTATGCCTCGGACGGATCGGCCGGCGCATTCGCGCTGATCGGCGAACGCCGTTTTCTGGATCGCCCGTTCGATCTGGACTTCGTGAAAGGAACTCCGTTTGCCGCGTGGATTCCTGTTCAGGCGCAAGTCGCGGTATCCGCCCTGGACTACACCGAAGGGCAGCGGCTGCATGTCGAGGGTGGCGTATCTGACCACGCTTACGACGACACCGACTATTCGACGGGCGGCACCGATCACGATTTCCGGCTCGAAGCGGACATTACCGGCGATTCCTTCGATGCCGAATTCCATCTGGACAATGTGCCAGATGCTATGCCGTTCAACGATCCGGCCCCTATCGAAACGTCGTGGTCTGCCCGCATGGACTTGAACATCACGAGCGGCCTGGTCATCTGCACGGACATTTCCGCACTACTCCCCTACGAAATACAAGAGGTTGAGCCATGAGCAAGAAACGCAGTTACGCTTTCATTCCTATTCTGTGCGTGGTGGCCGTTGTGCTGATCGGCGCGGCGGGTCTTGGCATGACCCCGGAGAAGATTTATGTGGGCGGCGGACCCGCCGACACAGACGGCGGTTCTTACCTTGACCCGCAAGGCAACGCGGAATTCTCCGGCAACGTCGATGCCGACACATTTACCGGCTCGAACGCTACGACGATGGATCAGGGCCTCATGTCTGCGACCGACAAGGCCAAACTGGACGGCATCGAGGAAGGGGCTAACGATTACACGCACCCGGCCCATACCCCGCGATCGATCGACACGACAGGCGTGGAAGTAATGGACGTGCTCGAATCCGATTCGAGCGGCCACGTCACGAACGCCACGAAGCGCACCTTGCCGGACGCCACCACCAGCACGCCCGGGGTCATGACCGGGGCGGACAAAACGAAGCTGGACGGTATTCAGGCCAGCGCGGAAAACTTTGATTGGACCGTTGCCGGGGACACGGGTACTCCGCAAACCGTTGATGACGGCCAGACGGCCACCATTGCCGGAGGTACAGGCATCGACACGTCTGTAGGAGGTACGCGAACCGTTACTGTCGCCATTGAGAACGGGGGAGTTGGCACAACGCAGATTGCCGATGATGCGATCACGCTCCCGAAGCTCGCTCAAAACGGCGCCACACTCGACGATGTGTACAAATGGGACGGCGACGAGTGGATCGTGGGAGCGTTTCCGGGCGGCGTGACGAACTTCTACCAGCTTGACGACGTGGATATGGGCACCCCGGCAGACGGACAGATCGCGATCTACAACGAAGCCACGTCGAAAATGGAGTTGAAGACCGTCACCGGCGTCATATCCATTGACGAGAATGGCGCAACTACGTTCTACGGCCCGGATACCGACATTGTTACGAGTCTTGGCCGGGTGAAGCTCGGATATGATGGCACCAATTCTGACGTAGCCAAATTCGCGCACTATGACCACATGGGCGCAACGGGCTACGCATTTGCGCAACTCGCGAACGGCACGACATACCTGAATGCGGCGTCTGGCCAGACCATTTCTTTTCGCATCAACAATTCGTCCGAGGGCACTTGGGCTTCGACAGGCTTGACCATTGACGACGATCTGACCGTTACGGGAAATGACATCATTGGCGCGTCGGGCACGGCAACTGTTTTTAACACGAACGTGACCACACTGAATTGGGTTGGGGAAGCTTCTACTATTTTGTCTAATGGGTCTGTTTCTGGTGGCAAGATCAATGGCCTCATTAATACTAGTTCCGGCACCGGTTCCTACGCTGAGATATACATTGGCAATACAAACACACAGAACGATTCGTTGCGCTTGCGCACGCTTGGGACAGGGTTTACCACGGCAGGCGCGTATATGCAGGACGGTGCAGCTATTGTTGCTGGCGTCAATCTGACTGGCGGGTTGTCTATCGGCGCTGAGCGCAGCACGGGAGACGTGCGCATTTACGCCGGTGGGATTACCGATGGGGATTTGACAGCGACATTCCACGACGATCAGCGCGTCGTATTTCCGGGCACGCTGACTCTCGGATCGGACGCGAACACCGTCAGCAACCAGACCACGGGCAAAATCAACCACGACGACATCGAGAACGGTACGAACGGGCAAGTGCTCGGGTCCGGTTCGAGCGCAACGGACATGGTCTGGATGATTCAGCCGATTGAGTTGACGGCTGCAGCAGCGCGGCCGATGCCCTTAATTCCGTGTGGTGATTTGGAAGACGAGCTTGCCGGCTCATACATCGCGTTCGCTCAACGTCCATTTGACGCAACAACGTCAGAGGGTGCGTACTGGGCGCCGTTCCGTGTGCCGCCTGGATTCGTGCCGGCCGCAAATACATCTGTAAATGTGTACGTCCATTGGTATTCGCTTGAGACGAGCAAAACATGCACCTGGAAAGTAGACGTAGGGGCGTTTGCGGCCGGTGAGTCTATTACAGCTACACCTACAGCTACCGTGACAATCGACAGTGCAACGGGCGGAAGTGCCGGACATGAAGTGGCGAGCGGCACACTGGACCTATCCGGGGTTGCTTTGGCTGATTTAATGTTTGTCGATGTTTCTCGCTTGCCCGATGACGCTGACGACAATTACACGTTGGATGGGCTGTTTATGCTCGTCGTGATCGAGGTCAAAGTGGGGCACGGCAACTAATGCGTAAGGCGATCTACTCCATCCTGTGCGTGCTCAGTCTCGCGATACCTGGCGCGGTTCAGGAAGCCACGCAACGCCCCGTTGTCTTGGCGGCCATTTCGCCCGAGGTTTCCGCCGAGATCACCGCGAAGGCGTCGGAAATGTACGGGCTGGAAATACTGGCGGCCGCCGCCGATCAGTACATGGCCGGCGTCAGCGATCCAATTTTGGAGTACTGCTCTGAATTGTCCGAACTGACGCCTACAGGCGGAACCATCACCGTTCACTCGGCCCCGATTCGCTACCGGGACAACAAGGGCAAATTGCGTCCGATCGTCACAGCCCTGGAACGTGCCAATGAAGACGGCCAGACCGTGCTCAGGAACGTGACCAATGACGTTGCAGTGCGGTTCTACCCGAATGGCGGGGTGTCACTGAATAAGCGCGGTAAGTGGCTGGCGTACAAGCCCATCAACATCGGCTTCGACGGTTCGCGATTGACTCTGGCTCAGGACCGGGACAACAAAGCGGCCCGGATCGACGCCGTGCAACGCAGGGCGCACGCGGTGAAAATCGGCGGCGTTTTGCCTTTCGGCGTGGAACTGGATCACGAAGTCGTGCCGGGTGGCGTAAAGGAAACCGCTATTCTGCCGGAGGGGTTTGCGGTTCATATCCCGGCCAAGGCTACGGCGATGGTCATTCGCTATCGGTACGAAGTGCCCGAGGGCATGCGCGTGGCCATGGTGGGCGGTTCGCTGGTCTGTCTGGACTCGGGGAGTGACGAGGTATATCGATTCGACCCGTCTCCCGTCACGGACGCGGCCGGAAACCGCACCCTGACCTCATTCGATGTTCGCGATCAGACGTTCGACGTTCGCGTCTCGGCGGACTTTCTGCGCACGGCGACCTACCCGGTCTTGGTCGATCCGACAACCTCAACCCAGTCGTTCCCGGCCTACGCCTACACGACGCAGTCCGGTGAGCATGGCGCCGATTTCTTAAAGGTGAATCTGCCGTCCATCAACGGAGACGTGACTGCTTGCACGCTGGAACTAACGAAGGTCAATGCGGCCGGCGATCCCGGAGACGGAATCACGCTCGCCGCGTATACAACGGCCGATGTTTCCTGGACGGAAGCATCGAATGCGACAACCCTGAACGGCTTAACCGTGGCGAGTACGGGCGGTTCGGACACGCTCAACAATGACGATGCGTCCGGCACGGTCTACTCGTGGGACGTTCTCGGCAATGACACGGTCGGGAACACGATCCACTATGCCTACGACAATACGAGCGCGGGCGTCTGCAATCCCGGCCAATTCACGATCAAGCTGTATGCCGCCGTCAAGACAAGCGCCACAGGCGCGGCGGGCGCGGATGTAGAACACCAGAAAAACAGCGGTGATGAAGTCATTGAGACGGGCGGGACAAACAACGTCACGACGTCTGTCCGGCCGAAGCTGAATATTACTTACACCGGCGAACTCGGATGCGGCGGCAGTTCCGCTGGCGTTGGGGTTGGCCCGATCCTGATTTTCTGAAGGAGGTTCCCATATGCCGTACCGATTGCAGATGTTCGCGCTGATTGTGGTCGCAATAGTTGTGCTGTTTCTGCTACTGGCTCCGGCCATCATGGCTCAGGGCGATGAGTATGCGGATCCCGGCCTGTTTTGGGATCGATCCTCCATGCGCAATGCGCTGGACATCGACACAGAGGCGACTTTGCGGGCCATTGAAACCGTGCTCGCTCAGTACCAGAACGGCGATCAGATTGCCCGTGCCATCGAGCAATACACCTGCGGTTTCGACGTGCAGGTGAACAACTGGTATTCCCTAAAGGGAATGTATCGGCAGATTCAGACCGAATACGGCGCGGTGTCGCCGCAAGCAGTGACGTTCAAGGAACAGGTTGAGGCGTTCGCCCAGGCGGGCAATTGACGGGGCGGCCACTTAAGTTTTGAGAAGGAGGAAAACGAAGGTGTCGCACGAATACAAAGGCCCTGAGCGGCGTGACGGTACAAATGTTGAGCATCGTGTTACTCGTCTCGATACACAGATGGAAGGTATTGCGAAGGACGTACAGCAGCTTACGTCTTCGGTCAACAAGCTATTTGATGCAGTCGATCAGTTGGCTGGCCGCCTATCCAACGTGGGCCGTCCTGATTGGCGCGTCCTCACGTCTGTCGCCGGTTTCGCGCTTGCGTTTGTTGCAGCCATCGGCGGAGCCGTATTTGCGCCGCTGCACATGCGCGACACCTACATTGAGACCCATGTGCGTGAACAGCAGGACGTGACGAATCAGCGTCTGGAGTTGATCGTCAACCATTTCGAGAAGGGTCTTGAACAACAGGACATTAGGTTGCAGCGAGAGGTTCGTGACCTTGACGCGGCCATTGTTGATCGCACACAGCGCAACGAAGCATGGATTGACTACATCCTCAAGCGCGAACTGGAAGGCATCACAAAATGATCGAATACCCGAAAAGCCATAAGGCTATGCAAGCCGACTACAAAGCGGCGTGCCTGTACATGGAGCACATCCTTGCAGGGGCTAAACTATGCAAAGTTGCCCCCGGCGTCATATTCGGAATTGGCAGCCGTGAATCCCGGTGGGGGCTTGCGTGCAAACCCGCTGGACCTGCCGGCACAGGCGATTGGGTAGCCCGGAAAGGCGATATGCCCGCCGATGGTCTTGGGTGGGGGCGCGGCCTAATGCAAATCGACTACGCCGCGCACGAGTTTGCGCGCAACGGCAACTGGCAGGACCCCGAGGCCAACATCCTGTACGGCGCGTCCGTGCTTCTGTCGTCGTTCAAATATCTGCGCCGTCAATTCCCGGCGTTGTCCGTGCCCCGCGTCATGCGGTGCGCCATTGCCGGGTACAACTGCGGACCGGGCAACGTGAAAAAGGCATTGAACGCGAAGAAATCCCCGGATCACTACACGGCCCATGGCAACTATTCGGAAGACGTGCTCGCCAGGGCGCGTTGGTTCGAACTGTACGCCAGAAAGGCGGCGCCGTGAGCACAATCGACGTAATTGTTGCACTTGAGCAAAGATCGCCAGACGATCCCGAGTTTCTGTTTTATTGCCAAGGCTGCAAACAGAATCACTGGTTTAAGACTGGCGGGAATGGCCCTGTCTGGACATTCAACAGGGACCTTGTTCGCCCTACGGTTTCGCCGTCAATTCTTGTTACTGGGATGCGGCCCGGTGGTCGATGTCATTCGTTCGTCGAAAACGGAGTAATTCGATTTTTAGATGACTGCGATCACGAGTTGGCTGGCAAGACAATCCAAATGGAGCCTGTGCCATGACGATCATCGTTAACCCGCATTGGAAACCGCGCGAGGTGCTCGTGCAATGCGAATGCGGTCAGACGTTTGCGGTTTCGACGTTACGCGCCGTTGCCAAGTGTCCCAATTGCAAAACGGGTGTGAAACTGTCGGAGATACGCAAATGAGCGGAGGCAAGAATTACCGTGACCGAGAAATACGGGAAGCGCGGAGACGGCGCCAGGAAGAAAAACGCGCCATGGAAAACGACGTTCGGCCGGCGCTCCAGCAAGGTGCCGGCGAACTACATCGAAATGACGCAAGAGCCGATGCAGGAAATGTCCGAGACGTTCCTGGAAGCCAACAAGAACCGGGCGGACCGGGACCGGCCGGTAACCCTATGGGGCATCCTTCGAGACGGACTGAGCCTGTTCCGGCGAAGGAAATAAAGACGGGCCTCATATCGAAAGTCCGTCATGGATGGAAAGCAAAGGTCGCCGTGCAGCGCGACTATGAGGAGGCAAAGCGAATCATGCAAACCGTGGAAGTGCCGATCAAGAACAGTATCGCGAAGAACATCTACAAGGGCTTGAAAGCGGCGGCAAGCGCGGGCGGGTCCATCGGGGCTGTCATTGCCGGCGCTGTCGCGTTCGGGTTGCTCAAAATGACACCCGATGAGATCGCCGCCGTAACGAAGGCGTTTGCAGAGGTGGCGGACAGTCTGGCCGCTGTCGTTTTGGGCGTGACGGTCATAACGGGCGGCATTCATGCAGCCCTGGACGCGGGCAAGAGCCGGACCAAAACCGTGGAAGTGACGCCGCCCACAAATGTGATTCCGGCCGCAGTCAATCCGGAGCCGACCAAGCCCGCCGCATGATCCTCAAGTTCCGGTGTGGCCTGTCGCCGCATCGGGGGCCGGGCCGGTTTGTGCAGTCTGACCGGTCCGGCCGCATTAAAGAAACCGGCCGAAAATTTTAATCCCGCGGAAGGGATTAAAGAAACCGTTAACAGGAGAAGAATCATGACCGTGTCCGAGATTGCCCGAATTGCCCACGAGGCCAACCGTGCCTATTGCGCCGTCTGCGGAGATTTTTCCCAACTTCCGTGGGAAGATGCGCCAGAGTGGCAACGAAAAAGCGCGGTTGCTGGTGTTGGGCACGTTATAGCCAACCCAGACACGACGCCAGACCAAACCCACGAATCGTGGTTGCGCTGCAAGGAGGTCGATGGATGGGTTTACGGGGAAACGAAAGACCCGGAAAAGAAGCAACATCCATGCATGGTGCCTTATGAAAAGCTCCCAGAAGGACAGCGAACCAAAGATCATTTGTACTTGGCTGTTGTGCGGACACTCATACCGTACCTGAACGAACAGACAAACCCTGCGTAAAAACTTTGGAATATATTCCAAGGCCGCATACATGTGAACAACTTAACCAAGGAGGCATTAATCATGAAACGCGAATTCTTGGCGGCTTTGGCCGTCATCGTCTGTCTTGCGAGTGTTGGCTGTCAGATTGTGCGCGACGAACGCGGGTACATTACGCGGATCGATTTGCAGACGGATCAGATCGGAGACATTGCGTCTGAAACGACGCTGCTGGCTCAGGCGACGGTCCAATACACGTTGCAGTACAAAGAGGGGCGTCTCGCCTTGAAAGAGGCGGAGAGGGCAGCAGAGGCCGCACGAACGGCCGAAGAACGGGCGGCCGCCGAAGCACGCGCCGAAAAGTGGCGGCAGACCATCGCTGAGGCATTGTCGAATCTGCGAAAGACGAACGACGAAATGAAGTCGCTACAAAAAGTACAGAATAAAGCCGTCAAGAAATTGGACCCGGAGAAGGTCGAGGCATCGGCATCGGCGGAAGCCCCGGTACAAACCAGCGCGGAGAGTCCTGTAGATACGCTTCACGTCAACGGCGGGGACCTGCTATTGACGTCCAGTGGAATCATAATTGGGAATAACCCGCAATGACCTGGCTCCGCCGAATGCTGGCAAACGCCGTCCTGGAACTCGCCCTGCGGTTTCTCTGGGCAAGCCACCGGCTGCACGGTCTCGCATATCGGTTGTACCGGCCGGCGCTTGCGCCCCTCGCGCCACTCCCGGAACCCGACATCCCCAAACGGGTGCCCACGCCCTGGCCAGAAAAGGCCACCCAAAAGCCATAGCCCGTTGACGATCCCAAGCGTCGGCGGTAGCCCGTCCGGACAGGTTAGCTCCGGGCGGGCCTATCATTTTCCCCAATAAAAACGCGGTTTCCGGCCCTCAAAAATACTTCTTGACATACGACAGTATTACAGTTATACTATGTATCAGTTAAGGGATTCAGTAAAACGGCCCCACCAAGGCCGGGACCAAAAACCTAACGAATTGGAGGGTAACGAAATGGGAATCGGGCTTGACGAACACTTGGATGCGGCGTTTCACCGGCGCGATCGCGCGGCTTCGCAGGGCGCGGACTGGGCGCTGGATGCGGAGGTCTACGTTTTTCGCAAACCGGCCCAGGCGCGGATCGCGAAAGCGGTCGCCGATCTGATTGCGATTGTCGAGGATTGCCGGGATGAGGTAACCAAGGGCGATTCGACAGAACCGGCAGACGGCACGCCGGAGAATTTCGTGGATGCGATCATCGCGCTCTCGGAGTGGGTTGACAACAAGGAACTGATCGCGAATGAGATCAGGGGCATGTCGGTTGCCCCGCTGTTTGTTGAGAAAGTCATTCGGTAGGAAACTGGACACGCGGGGGCTTCGGCCCCCGCATTTGGAGGCTTGAGATGTACGCAAAAATCACACGGCTCAGCGAGCGCGAGGCCGTCGTTCTCCGAGAAGTTGATCGGCTGATTGTGCACTGGGCGCAACAGGCTGCCATATATAAGTACACCGATGATCGGCGGGATGTGTGCGTTAGCGCACACCGTGATTTTGCCGAGCTGCGCGAGTTGATGCTTACCGGTGAATACAACGACGAAGGGGAATGAAGATGGGAATCATGGGCATACGAAAACTCTCTCGACGCGGCCGTTTGGGCTACACCAACAAAGCCCGCGAATGGTATCTCGTTTGTCGTAGCAGAGCGCGGTACTACAAGCGCACCGGAAAATTGCGTATGTCATTTGTGGCCTTCCGGTACCTTGACGAAATGCAAAAGTCCCGGATCGCATTTGTTGATTTTGCGAGACCCAGTCAATGAAGCGACCGCGCTACGTAGTCGCGCAAAGCATTTATCCCGCACGGCCTTGGCGCATTTACGACACTGAGCAAGGCGAAGACGTGAGGGGCACGAATGGCCGCGTGCTGACGTTTGCGACGTTGCCAAAAGCCCTGAGCCGAATCAAGAGGATGAAGCCGTGATTAAGGTCAAGATTGTATTCTCGGAGGGCTTTGCTAGGGTGTCTCTGCGAGGGGTAATGAAAACCGTTGCCTGCCCGACGACACCAGAAGACGTAGCCAATTTTCTGATCGAACTCATAAAGTCACACCGATCAATAGACTCTGCCGTGATCGTTTTGAAGGAGAAGCCATAATGGACAACATCAAGATCGAAATCACATTAGACCGAAACGCCGCCCTTTGGGAGCACGTGCGCGAGGCGTTGTTGCAGGCCAAGGCAAATTGCGGCCACACGGATACATCATCGTACGATGAAGATATTGCGGCCCTCGATGCCGGCGAACTCACCCGCGCCATGGTCCGCGAAATGGTGGCGCAACGGCTCGGCTGCACCGTCTGCATGGATGGCGTGTTCTCATTCGACTAAACCCGTTCCCCTCCCCATGGGCCACCCCAAAGGCCCTACCCGCCCCGGCTAATCCCTCCGGGGCGGTTTCCTTTTTCAAAAATCCGTAACTCATTAACACGCATATACTTAATGTTACGGGCCCTATGCCGGAAACCGTGCCCTTAAAAAACATCTTGACATATCACAGTAGAACAGTTACAATTAATACAGTTAAGCGGTACAGACAGCGACTAACGGGGTTGCGAACCCCATGCGAAACTTGGACAATGGGAGATAGGGCAGATGACGATGATAAGCTCACAACGTTACTTGGACGACGCGATTGTCGCCGCTAAGATTGCGGCGGGCAATTTTGTCGTGACGTTGTCCCCCGAATTTGAGATCGACGGCGTGGCCTACTCGGTTGTCATGGACGGCCACCACGCCTACGCGGCGGCTCGCGAATCGGGGGTGGCCCCGGAATTCCGCGAGGTGAGTGACGCCGATAATTGCCTGCCGCTGCTGCGGGCTGGCGACATTGATGGATTTTTGGCCTGCGCTCAAATCGAGCCGGGCACGGACTATTACGACATTGAGACTGGCATTAACGTGTGGTAATTGCCGGGCGTGCCAACGAAACAGGAGGATCGAGATAATGATCAGGCGCGAATTGACACTGGGGGAAACCCCCACAAAACACTATCCGGCATATGTCTGCGAAGCGCCATATGCGCCCTACGAGCCGCTCGTTGTGCTCCATGGCACGATCAATAAGGCGCTCAACGGCAATGGCACGACGGCCGGGCCGCCCTACAGGGATGGTGACGAGATGGTTGTCCCGCAAAAGTGTGGATTGGTCAATTGCGCTGATCTGCGCCTGTCGATCCTCGCACATTACACGGTTCGCATTGATACAATTTACGGCTCACCTGTTGAGGACATCTTGGCGGACTACGCCGCTCAAAAAAATAACGACCCCGTCATAGATGGGATCGTTATCGATCAGGATACAGACAAAGTTTAAATCCACGCCCCGGCTGGGGCGACACAACGAGCGAACGATAGCACGGCGCACGCCGGCTGTCAAGGGGGCAAAAATGGAAACGATTCGGCGGCGCGAGACGGGAACCTGGGAGCGAGTCGATTGCGGCCACGCCCTGATGGGCGGACGCGACGGTCGCACCCCGGTCCGAGATGAGGCCCGTGCCGCAGACATGGCTACCCGCCCCTGCCGGACGTGCGCGGCGATGGCCAAGCGGGCCGAGCAGCGCGAAACTGAGCTGTCCCGTTGGCAGGCCCAGCAGGCAGCTGAGGCCGCTGCTGAGGCCAAATACGGCGCATTGGCCGCGTCATTCCCCGCCGTCTACGCCGCCCAAAAATCCCGGCTGGTCCGGTTCCTCCGCTCGCAGGGATTCGTCAATGATCGCCGGGCGCGTAAATCGTCGGCCAGCACCTACTACGTGCGCGACGGCCTGCGGGTCCGAATCTCGGACCATGAGATTCCGATCACGCCGGAACGTGAGCATAACGCCCAGTACGGGCGGCGGGCGGCCAGCATCGATCTGGTTTTGGCGCGTGAAACCCGCAGCGGCTATCGTTTGCCGCTGACGGGCGAGGAGTTTGAAACGGTGATGAGCGACCTGCGGGCCGAGTTGGCCGACGAGCAGGACTAACAGCCTACGGGCAGGGAGCTTACATGAAGACGCGAGTACTTTTAAAGCGGCTACTGTCGCAGATTAGGTGCATCCCGTCTTATTGCAGGGATTGCGGCTTAACGGTCTGCGATTTTCACGCGCCGGATCGCGTTTGGCGCATGATTTACCCAGATGGCAACGGCGTTCTCTGCTACAATTGTTTCGCACGACGGCTGCAAAGACTGGGACATGTGGGAGTTTTTAGGTTGATCGAACTCGACCAGGATCGCTTTGAATGACCTACAAACCCCTGCCGAAATGGATGTTCAGCGACGACCAACTCTGGACCCGCCATTTCGTCGTCCACACAGAGGCCCCGCGTTTCACCGCGGAGATTCTCGACTCGGCAATTTCCGGCCTGACCTACGAACTATACGACGGCCGCGTGCTGTGCAATTTTCACTGGCTGGACGAACCGCCCGGTACAGACAGGCTAGTCGAACTGTTCGGCGCGGCGGATCGCGCTATGGAGATTTTCGACGCCTACACCGACGCCGCCGTCGAGCGCGGGGAAATGGAGGACGAAGAGAACCACTGAAAATCGTCAGCTATTTGGCAGTGAGCGGCGTCGATCATTGGGACACAATGGGTTCCACGTGGAACAAAAGAATCCCTCCCTCTCCGCCATTGTGCGCGTTAAGTGTTGATATGATTGTACTTACACCACTTTAACCGATTTGCCCAAGTGCGAAATTTACCTGAAAATACGAGTCTTTTTGACCCTGTTTTGGCAGTGAATTTGGCAGTGAATGGCAGTGAATCCGGGGGATTTGGCAGTGAATTCCGCTCCAAAATCGCACGGAATCCGGTGTGGAAACTGTCGCGCCGTAGCGCCGTCGAAAGACCCAAAGACCCTGGTTAAACTGGGGTGGCGGCTGGGCACGCCGGAGTCCCCGGCTATCCGGTGTCCGGACTGCACCCCTGTCACGCCCCGGTGAGGCGCACGACGTTTGCCGGTGCCTCTGCTGAGACCAATTCCCCATAGGCCGCCGCGTAGGGCGTAGCGTCTCCCGGCCTCACGTACTTCATGGTCATCTTGATATCCGTATGCCCAAGCATTTGCTGCACCATCGGGAGCGGCGTCTTGATGATGTTCACGTGGACGAAGCCGAAGGTATGACGGAGGTCCTTCAGGCATACATGCCGCTCGAACCCGCTTCGTTGGACGGCCCGCTTCAATGCCCTGGGTAGCGCATTCTCTCCAAGCCGTTCCCCGTTTGGTCCGGTGAACACTTCACCACTCGGGCCGGGCCTGTTCCGTTTCTTCTCCGTGATGATCGCTTCGATGGCATCTGGATTGATCGGAAACTTCGCAATCGCCTTGACCTTGCATTGCAGCCGGTGCACCCATCCTGTGGCAAGATCGACTTGCGGCCAGACCAATCCAATCACGTCACTGGGCCGCTGGCCGGTCATGGCGAGATAACGGATCGCGTTGTAGTCTTCGGGCTGATACTTCGCGACGGCCTTCAAGAGCCGCCCGAGTTGTTCCGGTTCCAGCGGTTGGATTTCGGGCTCGTCGGCCTTAGGCATAACCCATTTTTTGATTGGCGAGAATTGGAGCTTTTCAGCATCGACGGCCGCATAGATCGCGGCGCGAATCGTGCCGATGTGTTTTTGGATCGTCTTGGGGGCTTTGTTCGCCTTGCGCATGGCCGCGTTGTATTCCATGACGTGCTCGCCTTTGAGTTGCGAGACACGCCCGATCCGCTTGTCTTTCAGGAACAACTCGAATTCCCGGAGAATGCGCTCCGCTTCGTTGATCGTGGTTTGCGTCGATCCCTTGGCCAGAAGCGCGATTGCGGTGTAGAAGTCGAACACCTCGGAAATGCGCGGATTGCGTTCATCTACGCGCTTCAGTTCGACGGCCTTTTCATAGGTGCGCTGTATTGACGGCAGCCGTTGTTCTAGAAACTCTGCATACTTCCGTTGCGCAAGCTCGGGATCGATGGTTCCAAGGCTCGGGCGCAACCGTTCGCCGTCCGGGCAAATCACGTCTGCGTAGTACCTGACGATCTCGCCGTCCTTTTTTTCGGCACGTAGGGTGCAATTCCATTTTCCGTTGCCGCTCATTCCGCTGTCTCCGGGCAGTGAACCCGCTCCATCGCGAATCGTTCCAGCCAGAATTCCCGGCCATATCCAAACCATCGATCCAAAAGCGTCACGGCGTCTATCGTGGGATGGGCAAGCAAGTTTTCCATGGAGTAGGCCATGATGCCGAAAGGCGGGATTCCGTGCGCATCCGCCCATCGCTGCACAGTCCATCCGTGCGCTGTTAAAATTGCTTCCACGATGGCCGCTACGGACATGCCGGGTGTGAATGTGTCTCTCGCTAGGGGCTCGGGAGAAACCGGCCGGCATTGGCCGTTTTGGACAAATTCCGCGGTGCGGTCAATCTCTTGCGGAAGGTGGCGCCGGTTCCATGTCCGCAACGCCATGGGGCGTGAATTGGGTCCGTGCCGTTCGACGCCCCCGTGGCAGTCCTGGCAGTGAACGCGATGGCCGATGACAACAGGGTTCTCGATGGCGTAGGGGTCCCGGTAGATGTCTTGGATAACAATGTTGCCCGATCCGCAAAATGGGCACGCTATATGACCGGATAGAAACTCCAAGCCCTGTGACTCCTACGATGGCCTGTGCTTTTTTGCCAGCGGGATCATAGTCCGATCCATGTATTCGATCCAACCGAGCGCAACTTTAAGGCGCACGTCGTAGTCGATGCCCATGTTTTGGAGTATGGTCGCGGTGTCCGCCATGCTTTGACCTGCGATGGCTACGGGGTCCATGTTGGCGTTGATCGCGGGCGGGGTGTCGTTTCTGCCCGTGGTCAGATACTTGTGCTTGCTCAGCCAATTGGCAAGCTCGGCTATGGAGTCGTCGGGCAGTTCGCGCTTGCCGGTAAGAAACGATGACAGGTTTGTGCGCGCGATTCCGCATGCCTCCGCAATGTCCGTCATGGAGTGCTTGCGTTGCTTCTTCACAGTGCGCAGCGCGGCGCGTATGAGTGGGTGGGGGGTCATGAATTACCCGCGAGTATACGGCGAAAAACACAGTCATGCATTTCTGGTTTCAAGTTCCGTACACGCATTTGTCCTGCAATAATGACGTTGTCGCCTTCGTTTGCTGAAGCGATGCGACCGTAAGCCTGTGGGTCAAAAAAGCACTCCACAAGATAGGCACCCAAGGAGTCTTTCAGCGTTACACTGATGCGTGTTTTAGCGTAAACCGCCCCCTCGATCTCTACGACCTGGGCATCAAATTGATCCAAATTATCATAGTTGGAGTAGGCTTCGGACAGTTGGTCCATTGTCATGCGTGGATTACTTGTTCCGCTCCAAATGTTTTGCTTTCTGATTTGGCCTGCCGTTGGAGGTAGCTGTGCATTTACAAATTCAGTCTGCCCAGTGTCATAACCGGCAGAGTGGCGATCTTCTCTCCCGTTGGTCTCAAAGAGATTCGAGAGTGTTGCCAATACTACGAGTAGGCCAAGCGCGATGAATGGCGTTAAGCACCCTATACCAAGGAAGACAAAACCCAGTTTTGTGGTCAGTACCCGTAGGTTATGAATGGTCTCTAGATTCAACGATTCATTATCCTTCAGCAATAATGCTCTAGATCGGTATGTTCATTGAAGGCCGTACTGACTAATGCCAGTTAGTTCTCCGTCGTCAAAATCAACACTGACGAAAGAGCCGTCCGCGTTTTCCCATTTGTACCATGACGAACTTCCGAATTTGGATCGAGAGTCATATTTAAGGGTTCCGGGTGACCCGAGAAAGTTCACAACTTGGTTATAGGTCATGCCTTTTTTAAGTTGCATGTAGTGTGCCATTGTAACCGTGGGTGCTTGCGCTGGCGGCTTTACGCGCATGTGTAGCGCATCAACTTGTGGTTGCTCAGGTGGTGGCGTGAATTCCGGCAATTGCGGTGCCTCCATCGCGATCTTTGTTCCATCCGATCTCAATGCGTGCTGGCTCGCCATGTATAGAATGTCGTTTTGAAAGCTGGCCTTCATGAAGGACTTGTCTGGATTGATCCACGAGTACGTCCGAAACGTAACCCCATTGTGCTCCCTGTCATCGTCAAGCACACTTGGTGGGCCGACAATCGCCACGACGGCCTGAAGCGTCATGTCTTTTTTGCACCGGCTGAATTCTTCAAGGCTAACGAATTCGGCTGGCTCCTGCGTTCCACAACCGGTTGTGCACAGGGCAACGATCAATACAATCGCAAGGAAAAACGGCCAAACTTGGCTTTGTTTTTCTCTACTGAACATATTGACAGTATCCTTTTCTTGTGCTACATTCCCCGTTGGTGCGGGCCGCCCTACTTGGGAACTGGGGTGCCACCGATCTCGCAATTGCCCTACGGGGTGTTGTGTTATGGATTACCAGCGCTATTTCATTCCTGGGTATTTCGAGCATCTTCCTCAGCCTTCGGAAGTAATTCATCATGAACAAATTGCACAATTGCGCGAATCGGTTCAATCTTACCTTTTAGACCGACATTCGGGTTTAGTGCTATTGCAACAGCATTCGACAGAAAGAGTCCCGTCTGCCTAATTGGGTCATCGAAAAGCCTGGGATCAATCGCCCCGGTCACAGGATCGATCACCTGATATGGACCGGGCATTTTCTGTGTCTGACTCAAAGAATCCGTGGCGTCCTTCTCGGATGCCAAAAACGCCTGTATCTTTTGGAGAACACCTGCGCCTACTTCACGAGTACCCCTACGAAACCCACTGAGATAATGCGGAGGGGTGCCGATTTCTGATGCAATCTTGTCGATAATGCCCACGCCCTTGCGGTCGCAATACGCACCAAACTCCCGCCTTGTGGGCTCGTAATCCGCTCTAGATGACGCCTTCATATGCAAATGATAATCCATAAAGCCTTTTACGTCACCACTTTAAACATAAATCTACATAAAACACACAAACGTGTTGACATAAGCAACACAATCGTGTATATTCATGTTGTCTTGAGAACACAACCAACATGAGGCCACACAAAATGACCCTTGCAGAATCCATCAAAGCGTGGCGGCAGGTGCGCGGGCTTACCCAAATCGGCCTGTGCGATGCCGCCGAACGCGCCGGTACCCCATTCACCTTGAATGCCCTATCCATGTGGGAAAAGGGCGAACGCACCGATCTGTCGAGGAAGTCCATTGATGCCCTTCTGGCGGCCCTCGATGTCACCTACGAAGAGCTAATCCAAGGCCCGTCCGTTGTCACTGTGTCCGAATCCGCCGAATAAAGGAAGGGCTGAAATTATCATGGGTAACAACGGGTACGACTGCA
>ERZ761592.120-NODE-120-length-41548-cov-7.314029_pt1 | contig 41548 bp, 34 predicted proteins | sample MGYA00433095_ERZ761592 | MGnify/ENA primary metagenome ERZ761592 (study PRJEB28899, sample SAMN03785554) | bioreactor sludge metagenome | biome: EBPR Sludge; feature: EBPR Bioreactor; material: 0.22µm filtered reactor supernatant | place: Saint Lucia: Queensland... | reverse complement strand
ACGAGATAGGAGTCCGTCTCGTGGGCTCGGAGATGTGTATAAGAGACAGGTGTACAGGTAGAGACCGCTGCCGACGATGATCCACAGCAGGTAGAGGCCGAGGGCGCCGAGATGACGCAGCGGATTGTCGCCGCCACCGAAGGGACCATCGAGAGCCTCTTCGATGCGCAGGAAGACGCTGCGCGCGCCTTTGCGCAGAATGCTGTGGAAACTCACGGGAGGACCAGGATGAGTGCCGCCGGTAACTATTAGCCGTTGATTATATTGATTGCCCGCGTACGGCGAATTGACACGGGTCAAATCCACCGGCATCACCGGCGGCTGGCCGTGGGCTGCCGACGGCCATGCCATGCCACTGGCGCCATCGGGCGCCGCCTGGCAGCGCGCCGTCTGGCGGCAGCGACCGCTTTCAGGTCTTCGGCGTGCTATGGACGTGTGTCAGGGCGCCACCGCTGCCGGGCGCAGACTGGTGCTGATGCGGCTCCTGGACGAGTTCCGCCGGTACCAGGTTGAGCTGGCCGTGGCGAACGCCGCGTTCGGCAAGCAGCGCGTCGGCAAACTCGCGCACGGCCTTCGTCGGCCCCCGCAGGAAGACCGCTTCGATGCAGTTGTCGTGATCCAGGTGGGCATGCATGGCCGACAGCGTCAGGTCGTGATGGCGGTGCTGCAGCGCCGTCAGGCGCTCGGCCAGCTCGCGCTGATGGTGGTTGTAGATGTAGGAAAGGGTGGCGATGCAGTATGGTGCTTCGTCATGCTGCAACTGATGCGTACCGAGGTGCTGCCGCAGCAGGTCACGGATGGCCTCCGAACGCGAGCGATAGCCCTTGCCGCGGATCAGTCTGTCGAAGGCTTCGGCGAGTGGCGCTTCGAGCGAGATGGTGAAGCGCTGCATTTCGTCAGCGCGCCTGGCCTTCGCCGCGACGCCGGTTCCTCCAGAAGTTGATCGACAGGTAGATCAGGAAGCCGACGAAGGTGATGAAGCCGGCAAACTGGAAGTAGAGCGAGTAGTTCGTGCGGTAGCGGCCGGTGACGGGATCGTAGATCGAACAGAGGATGCGCACACGCTCCATGATCTCCTGCAGCGTGCCGGTCTCGGCTGGGATCGCCGAGCCGGTGATCAGCAGCTTCAGCGGTTCGGCGAGGTCTTCGGCGGTGAACTTCTCACCGTAGACCTGGCGGACGATCCGCCCTTCGGCGTCGACCAGCGTCACCTGGTTGATGTGGTCGAATCCGGCCGGAGTGGCGACGTAGCTGAAGCCGAAATTGCTCGTCAACTCGCCGACGATCGCCGGGGCCGGGCTGAGGAACTCCCAGTTCGCCAGGTGGATGCCATACTGCCGGGCGAAGTCCGCCAGTGCAGCCGGTGAATCGAAGGGCTGGTTGAAACCGATGCTGATGACGTTGAAGCGGTCGGCCCCCATGACGCCGACCGTCGTGTCGACGGCCTTCTGCAGGTTGCGCGTGATCGTCGGGCAGACCTGGAAGCAGGCGGTGTAGATGAAGGTGACGAGCAGCGGTTTGCCGCGATAGCGTGACAGTTCGACCGGTCGTCCCTGGCGGTCGAGCAGGACGAAATCGCCGACCTGCTTGCCGACCGCGGCCTGCGACAGCGCGAACGCCGCCTTCTCGTCGAGCGTGGTCAGCGTCAGGCCGCCGGTGGCGCCCTGCGGCCGGGCGGTGAGTCTGGGCTTTTCGCTGGCCACATCGTCGGCGCGCAGCGGGTATGCGGCCAGCACCAGCAGGGTGGCGAGGAAGCCGAGCAGCGCTGCCCGGAGCCGCGACAGCCGGACTGTCGGCAGTGGACGACGCCGGACGTTTCGTCGAGTCACGGCATGTGGCCCGTCACGAGTCAGAAGCGCAGTTGTGTGTCGACGATGGCGGCGCAAAGGACCAGGGTCAACTGCATGAGTGAGGCGTGGAAGCAGACCATCGCCGTCTTGCGGTTGGGCTGTCTGGTCAGCAGCCAGGCTTTCTGGATGAACAGGAAGCCACCGATCGCCGCACCGGCGAAATAGATCGGGCCGAGGCCGAAGGCGAGTGGCAGCAGGCTGGCGGCGACCAGCGCCAGCGTGCTGGCGAAGATCGTGTTGGCGGCGCGCTGGTCGCCGACGACTACCGGCAGCATCGGTACGCCGGCTGCGGCGTAGTCGTCACGAAAGGCGATGGCCAGGCTCCAGAAATGCGGCGGCGTCCACAGGAAGAGGACCAGAGCCAGTGCCAGCGGCACGGCGCCGAGTTGCGGATCGGCAGCGGTCGCACCGGCGAGCACTGCCCAACTGCCGGCAAGTCCGCCGAAGACGATGTTCAGCCAGGTGCGGCGCTTCAGCCAGACGGTATAGACGATGGCGTAGAAGAAGGCGCCGAGGAAGACGAACAGCGCCGACCAGGCATTGAGCGCGATCCAGGCGGCACCGACCGAGAGCGTCATCAGCGCGGCGATCAACAGCAGCCAGACGGGACCGTGACGGAGCTGGCCGGTGACGAAGGGGCGCTTGCTGGTGCGCGCCATCAGGTGATCGCTGTCGTGCTCGTAATACTGGTTGAAGGCACCTGCGCTGGCTGACGAGACCAGCACCGAGAGGGCCAGGACCAGCAACTGCAGCGGCGTCAGCGAGGGACCGGTGCTGACGGCCAGCCCGGCCAGTGCGGTGAAGGTGATGACGACGCCGATGCGCAGCTTGAAGACGCCCAGAATGGCACGAATGGGGAGGCCGGGAGTGCTGTTCGATGGGAGGGTCGATTGCATTGGCGTCGATAGCGTGGCGATCAGGTGGTTGAGTCGGTGGTGGCGGATGGATTCCTGCTTGAATCGGGCCTGTTGGCCAAGCCCGATTGAGGCAGGTCCCCGCGCCGGCGTGGCGCGGGGACGGTTGCCGGATCAGCTCAGCAGCCAGACTTCCGACAGGTACTTCCAGTTGACGAAATAGTACAACACGAAGCAGACGAAGAGCAGCAGTGCCAGCACGACGGTGCCCGGAACCGGCACGTGATCGTGGCCGTGCGCCACGGCCGAAGCCGCCTGCGTGTTTGCCGGCAACGGCGTCGGTTTGTCGGAGACCTTGCCGCCGTCGAGCTTCTTGCCGAAGAGCAGCGAGCCGACCACGAGGAGGATCCAGAGACCGCCGCCGATCACCGCGATGACGCCGAAGATCCCGGTCAGGCCCATCATCAGGTAGGCAGCACCCGGCCACTCATACTGGAACGGCGCGCCGGAGAAGGCCATGTCCCAGTGCCGGCGCGAGACGCCGAGCGTGCCGGCGCCCATCATCACCAGGCCGAGGACCGACATGCTGATGCCGAACAGGTAGGGCTGGATCTGGCACAGTTTCGGCAGGATCATCTCACGCTTGAAGAGGACCGGTACCAGCAGGTAGGTGACGGCCATGAAGGCCAGCGTCGTGCCGGTGACGACCGTCGTGTGGAAGTGGCCGGGAACGTAGAAGGTGTTGTGCATCAGCATGTTGATCTGCTCGGTGCCGAGGACGACACCGGAGATGCCGCCAAGGAAGCCGAAGCTGACCAGCGAGATGAACATGCCGGAGAACACCGGGTTGCCCCACGGCGCCTTGCGCAACCACTCGAAGAGGCCGTTGGTGTAGCCCTTGCGCCGCTGCGCCGCCTCGACCGCGCCGGGAACCGTGAAGCCGTGGATCATCGATGCCATCACCGCGAAGTACATGAAGTACGAGGTGTTGAGCACTTTCCACTCGGCGCTCATGCCGGGGTCGGAGAGCAGGTGGTGCGCGCTGGCGAGTTGCAGGAAAAGGATGTAGAGCAGGAAGGCGAAACGCGAGACCTTTTCCGACAGCGGCTTGGCGCCGAAGACGACGGCGGCGATCAGGTACCAGATGGCGACGTGCGCGGAGACGTTGATCTGCTGCGACGAGTGCCCGAGACCCCACCACACCATGCGATACAGTTGCGCGTCGATTTCCTTGATGATGCCGACCGACCAGAGGAGGGTGGGCAGCAGGATGCCGGCGCCGGCCAGGATCGTGAAGGTGGCGATGATCGCTGCCGTCAGCGCGCCGAAGGTGACGAGCGGGATCGATCCGCTGTAGGTCTTCTCACGCTTGGCGATCACCAGCGTGCCGAAGAAGATGCCGCAGCCGATCAGTGCACCCACCGCGAACAGGATGATGCCGAGGTAGAAATGCGGCGCCGCCTGCATCGGCACGTAGGAGGTGAACATCACGCTCGATTCGCCCTGGAAGATGGCGACGTTGGTCATGATGCTGCCGACGACCATCAGCCAGAAGGCGGCCCAGGCGACCTTCGGTGCCGCCAGTCGACAGCGCAGGAGTGTCGACGAGGCGAAGTAGAGCACCGCCATTTCGAAGAAGATGATCCACAGGATCAGCATGTCGACGCCGTGCGCCGTCAGGATCAGGTAGAACTGGTCGGCCGGCAGCAGCTTGATCGCTGGCCAGCGGGTGAGGATCACCAGCAGCGCGGTGATGCCGCCGGCAAGCAGTGCGAGGACGCCGGCGACGGCGTTCCAGCGCATCAGCTTTTCAGCCTGGTCCTCGAACTGCAGCCCGGAGACGGGGCAGGTACGGTAAGTCGTTGCCATCGGTTCTTTTCCCCCCTTATTTGACGTAGATACGGCCGAGCATCGAGTGATGGCCGATGCCGCAGTATTCGTTGCAGACGATGGCGTAGGTGCCTTCCTTGGTCGGGGTCATCTTGACGACGTGCTCGTAGCCGGGGATCACCTGGATGTTGATGTTGACCGGTTGCAGCGAGAAGCCGTGGTTGTAGTCGAGCGACGAAAGGTGGATCTTGTAGGTCTGACCCTTCTCGAGCTCGAGAATCGGATACCAGGCCCACAGCCTGGCAATCAGGTAACCCGCGCCACCGGCGGGAACCTTGGCGACCGGGATGTCTTCCCCATTCAGGCCCTTTTCGGTGCGGATGGTATTTTCGGCAATGAACTTCTCGGCCTTGGCGGCGAACATCTCGGGAGTGGTCTTGTAGGCTTCATTGGACAGGTTCTGCTTGCCGTAAATGTGCCAGTAAATCATCATCGCGAACATCACCATGCCCCAGACGAAGGCGATCGCGATCCACGCCCACTCGACCTTGTCGATGGGTTGTTTCCACCAGAGCCGCTCGGACGGCGGCAGAATTGCACTCATATTGGATTCTCCCTGATGTGGCTGGATGACTTATCTGGCGAGCGGCGTGTTCATGATGTCGATGATGCCCCACAGGATGTAGAGCAGTCCCGGTGACGCCACACCGAGGAACAGAAGCAGGAAATGGTTGTCCAGCAGCCTCTGCATGAACGGAATGTCGCCATCGTTGTTGTCGGCCATAGTGTTACCCTCCATCGCTGATTTGCGCGCGCGGCGCGGCCAGGTTGCAGATCACGTCGAAAATCTTGGCCCTGCCGGGCACAATTGGCGGAAGAATACCCGTAGGCGGTGCTCGATTGATTTGATGCATGTCAAGAACCGCGGCGGCTTGCAATGGCTCTGCAGGCCAGCAAACATCGGCATCTTGCCCTGGCGACCGCGGCCGATGGTCGCACCCCGGCGGGCCTGCGGGTGGCTGCGCACGAGGCCTCCCGATGGGCATATAATTCGCGCCTTCTTCCCCTTTCCACTGCTCGCTCACCCTCTCATGAATACAGTCGCTCGTCGACACGTCGCGGTCTGGCTGCTGGTCTGCAGCGCCACCGTCTTTGCCATTCTGGTGGTCGGTGGCGTCACCCGCCTGACTCACTCCGGCCTTTCGATCGTCGAGTGGCAGCCGCTCGTCGGCGTCATTCCGCCCCTCGACCAGATGGAGTGGGAGGCGACTTTCGAGAAGTACAAGCAGACACCGGAATACCGGCAGGTGAACCATCGGATGACGCTCGACGAGTTCAAGGGCATCTTCTTCTGGGAGTATGTGCACCGGGTGCTGGGGCGGCTGGTGGGCGTTGTCTTCTTCGTGCCTTTCCTCTACTTCTGGCTGCGCGGCAAGCTCGATCCGGCGCTGGTGCCGAAGCTGGTCGGCATCTTCGTGCTCGGCGGATTGCAGGGCGCGATGGGCTGGTACATGGTGAAGAGCGGCCTGGTCGATGATCCACGCGTCAGCCATTACCGACTGACCGCCCATCTGTCGCTCGCCTTCCTGATCTTCATCGCCATGTTCTGGGTGGCGCTGGATCTGCTTTCACCGCGGCGGGCGGCGGTACACGATGCGGCAGTCCGGAGGCTGCAGCGCGCAGGCTTCTGGCTGACGGTGCTGGTCGGCTACATGGTGGTCAGCGGCGGTTTCGTCGCCGGCATTCGCGCCGGCAGGGCGTACAACACCTTCCCGCTGATGAACGGGCACGTGTTGCCGCCGGAGAGCTTCATCATCGACCCCTGGTATCTCAACTTCTTCAACAACATGGCCCTGGTGCAGTTCGACCATCGCCTGGGGGCGTGGCTGCTGGCGTTTCTCGTCCCGTGGTTCTGGTGGAAGATTCGCCTGGCGGCGGTGTCGAACGCCGCCCGTCTGGCCGTGACGCTGTTGCTGCTGGCGGTGTTCGCGCAGATCATCCTCGGCATCGCGACCCTGTTGCTGATGGTGCCGGTGGCGCTCGGGGCGGCGCATCAGGGCGGTGCGATGGTCGTCCTTGCCCTGCTGCTCTGGCTCAACCACGAATTGCGCGTGCCGCAGTACGCTGCCGCCCGGTGAACCTCAGTCAGGGCCTTCGTCTGCGGCGAATCCGCTCGCTCGCGCGCCTGTTGACCGCGTTGTCCCTGCTGGTCGTTCTCGTCAGCGCCTACCTGCGGCTGCAAGGTGCCGGTCTCGGTTGCGCCGACTGGCCCGCCTGCTACGCACGGTTGCTCGCCCTGCCGCCGGCGGCACCCGATTACGGAATCGCACGGCTGCTGCACCGCGCGGTTGCTTCACTGTCGCTGCTGCTCGCCTGTGCTCTTGCCTGGCAATGCTGGCGGCGACCGGCTCTGCGGCCGGTGACGTTTCCGGCAACCCTGCTGCTCTTGCTGATGCTGGCGCTGTCGGCCCTCGGGATCTGGAGTTCGGACCCGCGTTTGACGCTGGTGAACCTGCTGAACATTCTCGGCGGTCTCGGCCTGGTCAGCTTCTCCTGGCGGGTGGCGCTGGCCAGCGAGCCGCCGGCGATGATGTTGCAGCGGCACGCTGCGCCCACCGTTCTGCTGCGTCTGGGGGCAGGCTGCCTGACGCTGACGGTCATCCTCGGGGCGCTCATCGGCGCCACTTACATGGCCTCAGCGTGTACCACCTTCCCTGATTGTCAAGGCAGCTGGTGGCCCGTGGCGGCTGGCTGGCCGGCGCTGCCGACGCTTGCCGTGCTGCAGGCGGCGCCGCAGCCCGCTGATCCGGCCGGCGTCAACCTGCACCTGCTGCACCGCTATGCCGCCGTGGCGACCCTGCTGCTGCTGGGTGCGGCGGGACTGCAGGCTCTGGCCAGGCCGGAGCGGCGCTTGGCGGCAGCGCTGCTCCTCCTCCTGCTCGTGACGACGGTCGCCCTCGGCATCCTCACGGTGCTTTCCGGCTTCAGCCTTTGGCTGGCGGTCGCGCACGGGGTGTGTGCCGCGGCACTGCTGGCGACACTTGCCACGCTGCTGCAGCGGGGCTGAGGAGGGCGCCGCCGGCGCCCACGGCCGGCGATCGCCGCCGTGCTGCGGAAAATCTCCACCGTGGCCGGGCGGCGAGGAAGCTGTTCGCCAGCCCGCCGCCCCGGCCATCCCCGGCTAGACGGAGAAGGAAGAGCCGCAGCCGCAGGTGGAGGAGGCGTTCGGGTTCTTGATCACGAACTGTGAGCCCTCGAGCCCCTCGGTGTAGTCGATCTCGGCGCCGACCAGGTACTGGTAGCTCATCGGGTCGACCAGCAGGGTGACGCCGTTCTTCTGCAGCGCGGTGTCGTCGTCGTTCGCCACCTCGTCGAAGGTGAAGCCATACTGGAAGCCGGAGCAGCCGCCGCCGGTGACGAAGACGCGCAACTTCAGATCCGGGTTGCCCTCTTCCTCGATCAGTTCCTTGACCTTGCCGGCCGCGCTGTCGGTAAACACGAAAGGCATGGGCATTTCCGTCGCTACATTCATCAATCTTTCTCCGAAATACGTTCACTGATTGTCTGGCTGCCAGTGGACCGCAGTGGCCCTGGCGAGTTCAGCGCCAGCGCATGTCGCCCGCGCTGCTTTGCCTTTGGCGCCGGGCCGATGGCAGCCGCATGAAGCGCGACCGGTGAGCCGACCGGCCCCGGGCGAGTCAATCGAACGGACGCGATTGCCACTCGCCCCATGTCCTGCACGCGCTGCTGCGCCACCGGTCGCGTGGCATGCGGTCGGCGCGCTGGCGCCGAATCATAGCACCATTGTTGCGTCGCGTTTGGCCGCGAAAGAACGCCATCGTCCGTGCCGGCAGGTGGGCGCACGAACCGCGCCGCCGCAGCCAAGCGCGAAGGGGCGGTCAGGGGAGGACGGCGATCTGCTGCAGGCCGACGGTCTCCGGCAGGCCGAACATGATGTTCAGGTTCTGTACCGCCTGTCCCGCGGCACCCTTGACGAGATTGTCGATGACGGCAAGGACGACGAGGATTTCACCATCCTGCGGGCGGTGCACGGCGAGCCGGCAGGTGTTGGCGGCTCGCACCGAGCGGGTGTCGGGGTGTGATCCCGCTGGCAGGACATCGACGAAAGGCTCGTCGCGGTAGCGCTCGGCGAACACTGCCTGGAAGTCGGCTTCGGCCCGGATGCGGGCGTAGAGCGTGGCATGGATGCCGCGGATCATCGGCGTCAGGTGCGGGACGAAGGTCAGTCCGACCGGCCTGCCGGCCATTGCCGACAGGCCCTGTCGGATCTCGGGCAGGTGCCGATGTCCGGGTACGGCGTAGGCCTTGAAATTGTCCGACGCTTCGGCGAAAAGGGTTGCCACCTCGGCCTTGCGGCCAGCGCCGGAAACTCCAGACTTGGCATCCGCGACGAGATGGTCGAGGTCGACCAGCCCGCGTTCAAGGAGCGGCATGAAGCCGAGCTGGACGGCGGTCGGATAGCAGCCGGGGTTGGCCACCAGACGCGCATTGCGGATGGCCGCGCGGTTCATTTCCGGCAGTCCATAGACGGCCCTGTCGACCCAGTCCGGGCTCGCATGCTGCATCCCGTACCAGCGGCTCCAGTCGGCGACGTCGCGGATGCGATAGTCAGCCGCGAGGTCGATGATCCGCACACCGGCATCGAGCAGCGCGGGTGCCTGCTCCATCGCCACACCGTTCGGGGTCGCGAAGAAGACGATGTCGCAACTCTTGAGGTTGGCCTTCGCCGGGTCCTCGAAACGGAGCCGCAATCGCCCGCGGAGGTTGGGAAACATCTGCGCGACATCGGTACCGGCATCACCGCGCGAGGTGATGCTGGCTATCTGGACTTCCGGGTGCCGCGCCAGCAGGCGCAGGAGCTCGACGCCGGTGTAACCGGTTCCGCCGACGATGCCGACTCTGATCATGCTGTCCTCCGTGATCGCTGTGGATGGTCGCTTGGGCAAGTCTGAACACACGAAAGCCGCCCGCGGGCGGCTTTTTCGCTGCATTGCCGACAGGGCTCAGCGCTTCGAGAACTGCTTGCGGCGACGCGCCTTGTGGAAGCCGACCTTCTTGCGCTCGACTTCACGCGCGTCGCGGGCGACGAAGCCAGCCTTGGACAGCGCGGGCTTCAGCGCGACATCGTAGGCGATCAGAGCGCGCGTGATGCCGTGCCGCACGGCTCCCGCCTGACCCGATTCACCGCCGCCCGAGACGTTGACCAGAATGTCGAAATCGTTGGCCTGCTCGATCAGGTGCAGCGGTTGGCGGACGATCATGCGCCCGGTGACGCGCGAGAAGAAATCGTCCACCGGCTTGCCGTTGACCACGAACTTGCCGCTCCCGCGCTTCATGAAGACGCGCGCGACCGCGCTCTTCCGCCGCCCGGTGCCATAGAAATAGTTGTCTGCCATCATGAGCCCTTAGAGTTCGACGACCTTTGGCTGCTGCGCAGCGTGCGGGTGTGTTGCGCCTGCGTAGCACTTCATCTTCTTGAGCATTGCATAACCGAGCGGACCCTTCGGCAGCATGCCCTTCACGGCCTGCTGCAGGATTCGCTCCGGGAAGCGTTGCTGCATCTTCCTGAAGTTGCTTTCGTGAAGGCCTCCCGGGTAGCCCGAGTGCCGGTAGTACATCTTGTCTTCCGCCTTGTTGCCGGTGACGCGCAACTTCTCGACGTTGGTGACGACGATGTAGTCGCCGGTGTCGACGTGCGGAGTGAATTCGGGCTTGTGCTTGCCGCGCAGGCGGCGCGCGATCTCGGTGGCCAGGCGACCGAGCACCTTGTCGGTGGCGTCAACCAAGAGCCATTCGCGCGTGACTTCATGCGGCTTGGCGGAGAAAGTCTTCATCAAAAACGCCGTCCTTTTGCCTGATAACGGAAAGCCCGGCATCTTATTGCAAGTGCTGGAGCCATGTCAATTGCTCGTTCAGGGCTTTCGGGGTCGGGCACTGCCGCATGAGTGCCGATCACCCAGGCATCCGGCTCATGCAGTTTGCCGATCGCTCCGACGAGCATTCGACAACTCTATGGAACCACCGCGAGTGTGGCACGCACAAACAGTTACAAACAACTACACCATTGTCTTCGTCGCGCAAGAAAACAACGTCAAATCACGCGCTTTTCGAACAGCATGCAATGCAGGAGGGGATGGCATGAGAGCTTCTCTGCTGGCTGCCGTTGCGGCCATCGTCATCGTCGGCGGCGGCCTTGGGCTGTCGCAACAGCGAAATCTGGGCAGCGCGAATGCGCAGCTTTCACCTGCTCCGGCAGTTGCCGGGGCGACGCCGACTTTGCCCGAGACCGCGGCAGTCGATCAGGATGCACCCTACCGCGAGGCCTGTGCGCGCGAGGGGCTCAACGAGTCCGAGTGCGTCGGACGGCTGATCTGGTTCAAGGCGACGGCGGGCAACGACCGCTTCCACACCTACACTTTCCAGCAGCGTATCGGCGTCCTCGTCGACTGGTTCCGCGTTCTCCGTGCCGACCAGCGCGACGACCGTTTCTGGGCTTGGGGGATCATCAACGACCCCGCCTGCTGCCGGCCGGGCGAAGCCGATTGCCCGGCGAAGTCGCTCGACGAGACCTACGGGCTCGACTGGTGCCCGGGGGACGACGTGCTGCTCAAGTACGTTGGCCGGAGCGGCTACGTCGACCCGGCCTGCGGCCTCAAGGACGCGGCGCTCGATGCCGACGATCCGCACAGCCAGGGCGGCAAGCTCGACCAGCGGCATTCGGCCTGCGACTTGAAGTTCGGTACCTCGACCGGCGCCCTGGGAATTCGCAAGTTCCCCAATCCGCGCTTCGACGCCGCGCGCTGGCAGCAGCTCAACGGCAGCCTCGCCGACTGGAGCGGCTATTCGCGGCCGCTGGCGGCGAAGACCGGCATCGAATCGGACCAGCGGGTGAGCAAGCTGGCCGACGCGTCGATCGAACCACCGTTCCTGATCGGCACCTCGTGTGGCTCGTGCCACATCGCCTTCGATCCGCTCAACCCGCCCGCCGATCCGGCGAAACCGAAATGGGAGAACATCAAGGGGCTGGTCGGCAACCAGTACACGCGCATGTCGGAACTGCTCGGCTCGGGGATGCCGATCAGCAGCCTCGAATACCAGATGTTCGCGCATGCCCGCCCGGGGGTGACCGATACCTCGGCGATCTCGCACGACCAGATCAACAACCCGGGGACGATCAATGCGCTCGTCAATGTCGCCCAGCGGCCAGTATTCCCGGGCGAGGTCGTCAGCAAGTGGCGCAAGACCGCCTCCTGCGGCGCCGAGAAGGACGAGGACAAGTGCTGGTGCGAGCCGGGTCGCGACGGCAAGTGCTGGCTGAAGAGCACGCGTGACGACGATACGACGCCGGTCAATCTCGGCGGCCAGAGAGTCGTCCTGCCGGGCGTACACCACATCCTGAAGGGCGGCGAGGACTCGATCGGCGCGCTGGAGGCTATCCAGCGTGTCTACTTCAACATCGGCTCGTGTTCCGAGCAGTGCTGGGTCAACCACTTCTCCGACATGCGCCAGGTCGACCCGGCGCAGCGCGGTTTCGCCCAGACGCCGTTCAACATCGGCCAGTGCCGGCGCGACTGCCCCGAATTCAGGGCGATCGAGGATCGCCTGCAGAACCTGCTCGATTTCTTCGCTTCCGCCGAGTCCGACCAGACCGATCTCGAGGTGGCGCGAGCACGGGCGCGCAAGGCGGCCAACCCCGCTGCCGTCTACTCGCGCACCGATTTCATCGCCGAGCTCGAGAAGGAGTTCGGCAAGGGTGCGATCAGTCGTGGCCAGCTCGTCTTTGCCGACAACTGCGCCCGTTGCCACTCGAGCATCCCGGAAAGCGTCGGTGGCCCGTTCCGCAACCGCGACTTCGCCGCGGCCAACGAAGCGCATCCGCGCAAGGTCCGGGCCGACTTTCTCGGCAACGATCGGCCGGTTGCGGTGACCGAGGTCGGCACTTTCCGCTGCCGGGCGCTGCACTCGAATCACAAGGCCGGCCACCTGTACATGGAGTATGGCTCCGAGACGCTGCGCCGGCAGCCCTTGGTTGCCGACATCCCCGAGCGCGACGAACTGAAGGATGGCGGCCGTGGCTTCTATCGCAACATCTCGCTCGTGAATGTCTGGGCGAGCGCGCCGTTCATGCACAACAACGCGATCGGTCCCGAGATCTGCGGCAAGCCGGCGAACAAGGCGAACGACTTCCACCGTGCGCGCTACGTCGACGCGGACGGCAAACTGCTGCCCGAGCAGCCGGACTGCCTGCGCTATGACCCGAGCGTCGAGGGTCGCTTCGCGCTCTACCGCCGTTCGATGCACGAACTCCTGAATCCACAGGAGCGTGGCCGCAAGCGGACGCTGACCAACGCCGACCTGCTCATCGACGTCGGCGTGCGGCCGCTCGACGGCAAGAGCGAGAAACCCCTGCTCGGTTTCGGGCAGGTGAAGATCCCCGCCGGCACCAGCGCCGGCTTCCTCAACGGGCTGACGCACAAGCAACTGGTCGGCGATCTCTTCCTCGCCAAGCGTGATCCGGCCAAGCTCGAGGCCGCCGGCAAGAAGCAGCTCGTGCCGACGCTGCAGGCGATGGCGGACGACATCGTCAAGAACCCGGCGCGCTTCGTCGACATCCTGCGTGAGCAGCGCGACTTCATCAGCGCCAATTACCAGACCTGCACGCAGGAAATCGAGAACGAGGGGCATCGCTTCGGCGAGGATCTCTCGCCGGCCGACAAGATGGCGCTCACCGCCTTCCTCGCCACGCTCTAGCCAACGGGAGGGTCAGCAGATGAACACTCAGCACGCCACCACGGCCAGCCTCGGCCGTCTCGCCATCGGCTGCGTCGTCCTGGCGCTTGCCGCCTGCGGCAAGCCGGAGCCGCCGAAGATCGCTTTTGCCTCCTACGACCAGAGCCACCAATCCAGGATGGATCTGGCGCAGGTCGACCACAAGTTCCCGATCGCGCCGGCCGAGCTGGCCCGGGTGACGCCGGAGTATCTGGCGACGCTCGACCAGGAACAGCTCGACCAGATCTACGCCCGCCTGCCGGCCGGACCGATTCCCGATGGCGCCTTCGATGGTCGCATCCTGCTGCCGCGCGGCGAGAGCGGCAAGTTCCGCCTGTCGGAGATCGTCGGTGGCTTTGCCGGCAGCGTGCTGCACCTGAAGGGGCTGGTGGTCGAAGATGTCGGCGAGACGCTGTGGCGCGGCAAGGTCTTCTACCGCGATGAACGGGTGTTGCGCAACCGCATCGAGGATCTCTCGCTGCTGAAGAAGGCTGGTCTGGTCGAGGGCGAACCGGCAAGGATGAGCTACGGCGGCAAGGAAACGTGGCTGCTCTTCCCCGCCAGGCTGTACTGTGGTCAGAGCCTGCTCGATGCCCGTCGCGAGTCGATCATCATCGACTACTTCTTCAGCGACGAGATCGCCGGTTACCAGGAGAAACCCGACTATCTCGCCGGCCGTCGCGGACTGCGCGTGCGCGACGAGATCCGCATGATCCGTCCCGGTTTCTACCTCGGGCGGGCCTACCTCGACCGTGGCTTTGCGCTCAATTTCACCCTCCACGACAAAGCCACCGATGACCGGCTGCGCGAGGACTTCGTCCGTACTGGCAAGGTGCAGCAGGAGTGCTGGCCGGGGACGCAGGTGCGCAAGCCTGCTGCCGCCGCTTCCTGATTGCGGCCGGCACCGGCAGGCGAAAGTGAAGGTGCCCGATGAGCCCGCGCTGTCCGCGGCGTCTCTTGCCGGCACTGGTGCTCGGGCTGGCCTGCTCGTTGCCGACCGCGTCCGGCAGCAGCGCGGCTGAGCGTGGGGTGCCGGCCTGGGTGGTCGACCCGAGCCATCCGGGTGACAACCTGCCGCGCCACGGACGTTCGCTCTTCGACCGCCTGTTCGCCGTCAGCCGCGGCGGGCAGGTGGAGATCGAGCTGCCGGTGCCGTTCTCTGCCCTGCTGGCGCGCATCGATACGCAGCTGCAGCCGGCAGCCGACGGCTCACTGCCGGCGGTGAAGAGCGTCCTCATTCCGCTCGGTCGCTCGCTGCAGCGCACGGCGGCTGCTCCCGACTACTTCGCGTTCCCGCGTGTCGTCGCCGCCGTCGACCGGCCACCGGCGAATGCGACCGCGCTCCTGCTCAAGGACCGCCTGTACATCGGCTATCAGGAACGCTCGGCAGTTCTCGAGGTGATCAGCTACAACGAGGAGGAGGGGCGCTTCGAGTTCCAGCTCGTCAAGGACTACCGCGCGGGCGGCAGGCCGCGCGTCTTCTACGCCAACAGGATGTTGTGCTTCGCCTGTCATCAGAACGGCGCGCCGATCTTTGCCCGCGCGCTGTGGGATGAAACCAACGCCAATCCACGCGTCGCCAGCGAGTTGCTGGCCAGCGGCGGCAGCTTCCACGGCATCGCCGCCAGGCGCGGTGTCGATCTGCCTTACACCATCGACAACGCCAGCGACCGCGCCAACGGTTTCGCGCTGACGCAGCTGCTCTGGCGCCAGGGCTGCGGCGGCGACGAGCCGGCAGCGCAGCGCTGTCGCGCGGGACTGTTCGCCGCCAGCCTGCGCGACGCGCTATCGGGCAGCCAGCTCTGGCCGGGCGACGCGACCTTTGCCGACGTGGTCGCCGCACCGCTCATTCGCGAAGCGCGTCGCCGCTGGCCGCAGGGCCTCGCGATCGGCAACGCCGACCTGCCGAATCGCGACCCGCTGGCCGGCGTCGCCGAGCTGCCGGCCAACCCGGCGCGCCGTGCCGGCCTGTCGCATGTCGCCGTTGCCTTCGACCCGCTGCTGCCGCGGGCAGCCGTCGACATCTGGCAAGCGGAAGCACCCGATGCGCTGCGACGCGTCACCGCCGGTCTGGCTGAGTTCATCTCCGAAGCCGACCGGCAGCGGTTGGCGGCGATCCTCGCTGGCGCCGCGCCGGTCGCCGGCAGCGAGATCAGGCTGGCGTGCCGCTTCGAGGAAAATGCTGCCGGCAGTCAGCGCGCGTTCCGTTGCACCGGCCCGGGAAACGGTGTCGTCGAAGGCCAGGTGGAATTGCGCGGCGGGCGGCCTCGGGCTGGCTTGCTGACGCGCCTGACGCTGCCCGGCGGTACGGCGCTGAGCGGCATCGAGCTGGTCGGCAACGGCAAGCCGACGACGACGCGGGCGACCCTGCGCCCGCGCCGTGCCGGCACCGACGCAGGCGGCAGCGGTTTGCCGCGCACCGCCGCCGGTGATGCCATCGTCGGCTTTGACCTGACGCATGGTGTGGACCGCGCCAGCGGTGAGATCGGCATCCGACTGCGCCACGATTTCGCCGTCGCACAGCGGGCGATCGAACGCCTGCTCGCCGGCCCGGCGGCTGCCGCGCTCTTCGGCGCGGCGCCTTTCCCGCGGCAGCCGCTGTTGCAGGCCCTGTTTGCCGAACTCGGCGCACCGCTGCCGGCCGCCTGCTGCCAGGCGGCAGCCCTGCTGCCACCGGCGCGCCTCGAGTTGGCCGCCGTCGCGCCGGGATCGGCCGGCAGCGACGCGACCAGCCGCGGTTTCCAGCCGTATTGCGCCGCCTGCCACCAGAGCGCCGAGACCTTCCCGCCCAATTTCCTGCAAGGGAACACCGAGGAGGTGGCGGCCAGGCTGCGTCACTGCGCACCGCGTCTGTACGTGCGCCTGGCGATGGCCGACGAGCCACCGGCGCGGCGGCAGAAGACGCCGATGCCGCCGGAGAGCCTGCTGCCGGTCTTTGGCAGCGACGTCGACGGCTGGCGCAACAGTCCGGCGCGCAAGGCGCTGCTGGCGCAGGTCGGCGACTGGCTGCGCGCCGAGAACGGGCAGGAGCCGCGGCTCGAAGTCCTGCTCGCCGGCGGCTACGAAGCCTTGCGGCCGTGCCTGCCGGCACCTTGAACGACCCGATCGACGCTGCGGAGAGAGAAAGATGAACGAAAGCCAGACCCCGCCGGTGGACGACCCCTGGAAGAGACGCTTCATCATCCTCTTCGTCGTCACCGTGATCATCCCGGCGTTCGTCGCCCTGTGGCTGTTGCGCCGCTTCGGCGAGGACGTGCCGGTGGACCACGAAAGCGCCGTCGAGCATTTCAAGTACGGCTCGACCGGCGGCGAGCACGAGATGGGCTTTCCCTACTGGATCTGGCGCGCGTTGCCCGAGGTGTGTCCGCAGTACCTGCCCGGTCGCGGCTACCAGTCGCTCGGCATGGTCTTCGAGAGGAATGCCGACGGCAGCGAGCGCGACGTACCGGTCGGCACCTCGCGCCGCCGCTACCAGGGGATCGACCGCGTCTTCGTGAACTGCGCCGTCTGCCACACGAGCACCGTGCGCGTTGCCGCCGACCAGCCGGCGCAGATCGTTCTCGGCATGCCGGCGGCGACGTTCAACATGAAGGGCTTCGAGGAGTTCTTCTTCCGCTGCGCCGCCGATCCGAAGTTCTCCAAGGAGTACATCCTGCCCGAGATCGAGCGCCAGGGTGGCCAGCTCGACCTGCTCGACCGCCTGCTCGTCTACCCGGTGGCGATCGCCATCATGCGCGACCGCGTGCTCGCGCTCGCCGGCCGTTTCGACTGGGTCTTCAGGCAGCACGAGTGGGGGCCGGGGCGTGTGGATACCTTCAACTCGGCCAAGGTCATCTTCAACTTCCCGATGGCGCACCTCGACCCGCGCGAGTTCGATGCGCCGGCCGACTTCCCGTCGATCTGGCAGCAACGGCAGCGCAAGGAGCCGCGCGAGATGCAACTGCACTGGGACGGCAACAACACCACCGTCGAGGAGCGCAACAAGAGCGCGGCCTTCGGCACCGGCACGACGCCGCCGACGATCGACCTGGCGCGCATCCGTCGCGTCGAGGACTGGCTCCTGGACGCCAGACCGCCCGCTTTCGACCGATTCTTCGCCATCGACCGGCAGCTCGCGGCACGCGGCGCAGCGCTCTACAAGCAGTACTGCGCCGCTTGCCACGGGGCTTCGGGCAGCGACTTCAGCGGCGAGCACGTCGGCCGGGTCGTGCCGCTGGCCGAGATCGGCACCGACCGTCGACGCCTCGATTCCTACACCTATACCCTCGCCGTCAACCAGGCGACGCTCTACGCCGGTTATCCGTGGCGCTTCACCCATTTCCAGAAGACGCACGGCTACGCCAACATGCCGCTCGACGGACTGTGGCTGCGGGCGCCGTACCTGCACAACGGATCGGTCCCGAGCCTGCGCGACCTGCTCGAGCCGGCGGCGAAGCGTCCGCCGGTCTTCCACCGCGGCAACGACCTTTACGATCCGGTGCGGGTTGGCTTCGTCTCCGACCAGCCGCAGGTCGACGGGCGGCCGCTGTTCCGCTTCGACACCCGACTGCCGGGCAACGCCAACAGCGGCCACGAAGGGCGGGCCTACGGCACCGAGCTGACGGCCGCGGACAAGGCGGCGCTGGTCGAGTTCCTGAAAACCTTCTGAGGAAGCCACGATGAGCATCGGCACCCGCAAGCCCTGGGTCAGGGCGATCGTCATCCTGGTCGGCGTCCTCGCCGTTCTCGCTGCCCTGATCGGCTACGATCGCGGCTTCCGCGAGCAGCCGCAACCCGACTGGGTCAGTGCCACGCCGGAGACGCGCTTCAAGTACGGATCGATCGGCGCCGAGCACGATGCCGGCGTGCCGTACTGGATCTTCTACGTTCTGCCGCGCATCTTCCCGGAGAAGCTGCGTCAGGACGGCCGGATCGTTCCCGGCGGCTACGCCGCGCTCGGTGTGCCTTGGGAACTGGGGCAGGAACTGCCGATCGGTTTCACGAAGAAGATCATCGGCTTTCCCCGCGTCGCCAACAACTGCGCGGTCTGCCACACGACCAGCATCCGCGCCACGGCCGATGCCAACCCGAGCTTCATCGTCGCCGGCCCGGCGCACACCACCAACGTCGAGGCATTCTTCCGCTATCTGATCGACTGCGCCAAGGATCCGCGGTTCAACGCCGACATCCTGATGGCCGAGATCAATCGCGTCACTGATCTGGATGTCATCGACAGGCTGCTCTACCGCTTCTTCATCATCCCGATCACCAAGAAGCGCCTGCTAGAACGCGAGGCGCAGTTCGCCTGGATCTACCGCCCGGACTTCCCGGAGTGGGGTCGCGGCCGTGACGACGCGATGAACCTGACGAAGTACTTCATGATCCGCGCGCCGATGGACGACACCTTCGGTCCGACCGACATGCCCTCAGTCTGGAACCTCGCCAAATACCGCTGGGACCAGGGCCATCGCATGAACTACGCCGGCGACAGCCACGACGCCTGGTCGGTGATCATGGACTCGGCGCTCGGCCTGCTCGGCGCCGCACCCGTCAACCGGGATGAATTCGTCGCGCAGGTGAAATGGCTGCACGGCTACCTTGGGCGACTGCCGCCGCCGACATACCCGTTCCCGATCGACCGTGCGCAGGCGGCCGCGGGCAAGCCACTGTTCGTCGCCCACTGTGCCCGTTGCCACGACAGCGAGCTGACCGGCCGGCCGTTGCCGCTGGCCGAGGTCGGCACCGACCGCGGCCGCATCGATTCGTGGAACATGGCGGCGGCGATCAAGGCCAACCAGGTCGTCAAGGAGATGGGCCTCGACCGTCGTGGCCTGGTCGAGGCCGACCCCGAAGGCTATGTCGCCGCCTTCCTCGACGGCATCTGGCTGAAGGCGCCGTACCTGCACAATGGCTCGGTACCGACGCTGCGCGACCTGCTCGAGCCGGCAGCCAGGCGACCGCAAGTCTTCTGGCGCGGCTACGACGTCTACGACCAGAAGAAGGTCGGCTTCGTCAGTGATGGCGAGGCGGCGCAGCGGGTCGGTACGAGGCTCGACACGCGCAGCCGCGGCGGCGGCAACCAGGGGCACGAGTTCGGCACGCAGCTGTCGGCGGGCGAGAAGGAAGCGCTGCTGGAGTATCTGAAGACCCTGTGAGCCGGGTCGCCGGGGTCGCGGAGGGCGTTCGCCCGGCGCTGCTCGTCCGAGTGCGGAAACGCTCATCGGCCGGTCGTCGCAACGTTTCTGCGCCGTCGTGCGAGGATTCCTGTCCTTGATCGCCGGCGGCTGGCCGCTGTCAGCCGACCAGCCACCGATAGAACTCCAGATAGGCAGCGACGATCCGCTGCTGACTGTGGTGATCGTCTACCATCCGGCGACCCGAGGCCGCGAGCGCCTCCCTCAACGAATCATCCAGCAGAAGCCGACGCATGCCATCGGACAGCGCTTGTGGATCCTGCGCAGGAACGGTCCATGACTGGCTGTCGTCGGTGGCCAGTTCCATGGCGCCGACGGTTTGCGTCGCGAGGACCGCCCGGCGGTGCGCCCACGCTTCAAGGATCACGTTTCCCAGGGTCTCGTGATGCGATGGGCAAACGAGAAGGTCGGCGAGCTCATAATATGGTTGCGGGTCCAGTTGCCAGCCGGCCCAGCGCACTCGCCGATCGATTCCGAGCTGGCAGGCATAGCTGCGCAGCGTGGCCTGCAGCGGACCGTCGCCGACGATGACGAGAGTCGCTCGCCGTCCGCGGGGCGCCTCGCCGAGCAGGTGGAACGCGGTCAGCAGGTCGGCAAATCCCTTGATCGGGTGGAAGCGGCCCACAGCCAGCAGAACGATCGCATCCTCCGGGATGTCCAGCTGACGACGCAGTTCGGCAATCCGTTTCGGCGAGGCGGCGGCAGGCGTGTCCACGAAGTTGCCGATGTGCGCGATCCGGGATGCCGGAAAGCCGCTGCGGAGCAGGTGATCGCAGATGCCGCGGGTGTTGCCGACCCAAGCGTGTGCGTGGCGGTAACCCTTGACGTCGTAGTACCCACCCAGACGGGCGACGTGGAGCGCATGCCGATCGCGATCGAGATGAGTCAGCCGCGTGGCGCGGCCCATGTAGGTCTGGACGATATCCGGCTGATTCTGGCGGACAATGGCTCCGATGCGCCAGCGCGAGGGCAGGTCGATGATGCCTCGCATCGGCACGTGCTCTTGCGCCACATCAGGGCGCAGACGTCGGGAGATCAGCCCGCCCGGGCTGGTGATCGCGAGCACGGGCTCCCGCCGTTCCTGCAGGGCATTGACCAAACGGACGTAGAACAACTCCGCCCCACCAAGTGCCTGGCCAGCGGCAATATGTGCCGAGCTGATCATCGTGTCGTCTGCGTGATGTCGTTTGAGGTGTCGCGGCCGCGCATGATAAGGTTGCAGACGGCTGGCGGCTGCTGTCCATCAGCCCCGAGGTCGACCGCAACTTTCCGTCTGAACAGGCTTGGCGATGACTGACCCAACACGACTTTCCGTCATTGTGACGACCTACAACAACGGCCGCACTTTGCGCGCATGCCTGGAAAGCGTCAAGTGGGCGAACGAGATCGTCGTTCTCGATTCCTTGAGTACCGATGATACCCTGGCCATCGCCCGGAACTACAACACCCGCATCCATCAGCACCGCTTCATGGGCTATGGCCCGCAGAAGCAGATGGCCGTCGAGTTGGCCAGCAACGACTGGGTGCTGCTGCTCGATGCCGACGAGGTGCTGTCACCCGCGCTGCAGGACGAGCTCAGGCAGTTGCTCCAGGAGGCACCTGCGGCAGACGGCTATGAGATCGCTCGGCAGGAGCAGCTCTTCTGGCGCATGAGCCACCCGGCAACCCGGATGAACCATTTTCTGCGCCTGTTCGACAGGCGGCAAGGTGGAGTCGACGACATGCCGGTTCATGCCGCGCCGAAGGTGCGCGGGCGGATCGAGCGGCTCAAATCGCTTCTTTATCACTTCGGTGAGACGGATCTGCATGCGAAGGTCGAGAAGATCAATGCCTATTCCACCGGCCTGGTCGAGGACAAGCTGAAGCGGAGGCGTTGGGGACTTCCACTGATCATGATCTTCTACCCGCCCTGGTTCTTCCTCCGCAGCTATTTCTTCAAACGCAATTTTGTGAACGGCTGGGCAGGATTCATCAATTCGGTCGTGGCAGCCTTCTATGTCTTTTTGAAGTACGCCAAGCTCTACGAGCATCATCAGTTTGCCAGGCATGGAACCGATCTATTCCCCGAGGGTGCTCCACCTGTACCGGCTGCCCGTCGGGATTGAGGTGCGTCGGGGATTCGGCAGATCCGCTGTCGCCGCGTGCCTTGCTCCTTGCGACAACATCTTTTTCGTTGAAGGACCGGCAGCCCGTGCCGCACATAGCTGACCTGCCAGCCGATCCGACGATCCGTCGGATCCTGATCATCAAATGGAGTGCGATGGGCGACGTCGTCCTGGCGAGCGCGCTGTTCGAGGATATCGCCCGGGCTTTCCCCGACCGCGAAATACACCTCGATACCCAGCCAACCTGGCGTGAAATGCTGTTTGCCGAGGATCCCAGGTTCCAGCGGATACTGGCCGTGGACTGGCCCGTGCGAAGAAATCGGCCGGCCCAGGTGCTCACTTGGCTGCGGCAGGTCCGTGCGACGGACTACGACCTGATCATCGATCTCCAGTGCAACGACCGTTCGCGCTTCCTGCTGGCGCTGCTGCGGTTGAGCGGGCATCGAGTCCGCTATCTCATCGGCAACAGCCGCCGGCTACCGTACGACATTGCACCGGACGAGCCGGTGCTGCCCGTGCATGCCATCACCCGCAATCGAGCGGCGCTGGCGGCCGCGGGCATAGCAGGGCTGACGCCGCGTCCGGTTCTTCATGTCCCGGATCGGCACCGGCATCGTGTCGAGGAGCTGATGCGGAAGTGGGGACTGGTGGCCGGCAACTACGGTGTCTTCCTGCCCGGCTGCAACGCAGCGGGGCATCTCAAGCGCTGGGGCGCAGCGCGTTATGCTTTGCTTGCAGAGCGGTTGCATCACAGCGGGATCGCCCGGATCGTCTTGATCGGCGGCCCGGACGAGGTCGATGAATGCCTTCGCATCGCCGAGCTGTGCGGGCCGTGGTTGGTCAATCTCTGCGGACAGACCGAGATTCTCGATGTGCCGCCGCTCTGCGCGTCGGCGAGCTTCGTTGTCGGCAATGACACAGGCGCGGCGCATGTTGCCGCAACGACCAGCACGCCGATGACGATCATCTGTGGTCCGACGGATCCGCGCCGGGTAAAGCCGCTCGGCGACAACGTGAGCACCCTGCAGGCCGACCTCGCATGCGTCAACTGCTATCGCAAGACCTGCTCGCATCACAGCTGCATGAAGCTGCTGACGCCAGCGCACGTCCTGCACCACTTGCAGCGGGCGATCGATTGAAGGCGGCGTGGGAAGATGCGCTTGCGACCGGCAGGATGTGACGCAGGCGCCCGCAGCAGGACGTGTGGGCGATCTGTCGCGACGGATGAGCGGCAGCCGAACTCCCGCCCCTCAATGGCCACGACGCAATCGTTCATTCAGTCGGCAATTCCCGCTATAGTTCGTTCCGAGCCACAGGTGGGCTGCGCCAGCCGCACGTCCACCCGCAACCTCACCGTCGTCAAGACGGCGTTGGATGGGCTCGATGATTGGCGGAAGACCGTTTGACCCAGGCGCCAGATGCACCTTCGTGTTGCCGAATCGATCTCCGAGACTGGGCCCGCAGCGGGCGATGCGCTGGCGCGGCTTTGCTGGCACGCGGCGGACACTCTGGTGTCGCGCGTGGAGCGCGATTGGCGAGCGGCTGCCCGGTTGCCTGCCTGCCGCCAGTCGCGGCGGAGGCGTTCGACTCCGGTTGGTGGGCAGCGCGAGGCGATCGGGACGGGATGATGTCCGCACCCTGTGTCATCTGGCGGGTCACCGACGGCAAGCGCGGACACGAGCGGCAGACCCAGGGGCTGGTGCAGGCCCTCGGGCGCCTGATGCCTGTGGCTGTGCGCGATGTTCCCGCGTTGTCGGAGGCGCGGGCGTTGCGGTCCCTGATGACGGGTCGCTTCCCTGTGAGTGGTGCATCTTCTCCAGCAATCATTGTCGGCGCCGGGCATGGCACGCATCTGACGATGCTCGCTGCGCAGCGGGCGCACGGTGGCAGGACCGTCGTCCTGATGAATCCCGGGCTGCCGAGACGCTACTTCGACCTGTGCCTCGTGCCGCAGCACGATGGGGTCGCCGAGGCGCCGAACGTCCTAATGACCGTCGGCGCGTTGAATGCGATGGATCTCTCAACCGAACAGAGCGGCAAGACTGGCCTGATCCTGCTCGGCGGCTTGTCGCCGCATTATCGCTGGCGCGGGCGGGTCATCGCGGCTCAGGTCCGCGACATCGTTGGCCGTTGCCCGGACGTTGTCTGGAGCCTGACGACGTCAGCACGCACCCCGCGTGCAACGGCCGAGCTGTTGCACGAAACGCTAGCGCACGATATCGAGTTCGTCACTCCGGACGACGCGCCGCTGGACTGGTTGCCGTCCCGGCTGCGCAGGGCCGGGCAGGTATGGGTCACCCCGGACAGCGTCTCGATGCTTTATGAGGCGCTGACTGTGGGCGCGGCAGTCGGGTTGCTCGACCTCGATCCCGTGCGGACGGGGCGTGTCGCGCGCGGCGTCGAGGAACTTCACCGGCAGGGAATGGTGGTGCAGTATACGGAATGGCGGGCCGGCAGACCACTGCATCGGCCGCCGGCCCAATTGAATGAGGCGGCGCGTTGCGCCCACTGGATCAGAGAGCGGTGGTTTCCAGATCTGTGACCGTGCTCCAGCTTCTCCCCGCGCTGGACAGCGGCGGTGTCGAACGTGGCACGATCGAAGTGGCCCGGCATCTCGCCGGACTTGGCTACCGTTCGATGGTCATTTCGGCCGGAGGACGCCTTGTCGACATCCTGATTGCCCAAGGTTCTGAGCATTACTGTTGGCCAATCGATGCGAAATCACTGCGCACGCTGCGACTCGTACCCCGTCTGCGGCGCTTCCTTGTCGAGAAGGAGGTCGACATTGTCCACCTGCGCTCGCGGTTACCGGCCTGGGTGGGCTACCTGGCTTGGCGCGGGATGGATCCGGCGACCCGGCCGCATCTGGTCAGCACCTTTCATGGCTTTTACGGCGTCGGACGCTACAGTGCGATCATGACCCGGGTGGAGCACGTCATCGCGGTGTCCGATGCGATTGCCGAGCATGTCGCACGACACTACCACTGCGACGCTCCTGTCACGACGATTCCGCGCGGGATTGATCCGGTGCTCCATCCTCCTGGCTACCGTGCGGACGACGCGTGGCGGCGGAGTTGGGCCGAGCAGTATCCACAGTTGCAGGGCAAACGGCTGCTCACCCTGCCTGGGCGGATCAGCCGGCTCAAGGGACACCACGATTTCATCGATCTGGTCGCGCGCCTCAAGGAGAGCGTGCCCGACATCCATGGCCTGATCGTGGGTGGGCAGGAAGAGAGGCATCGCGCCTATCTCTCGGAACTCCACGAGGCGATCGTTCAGCGTGGGCTGCAAGGCGACCTCACCTTCACCGGCCATCGCGGCGACCTCAGGGAGATCATGAGCATTTCGTCGCTGGTCGTTTCACTGTCGAGAAAACCCGAATCGTTCGGCAGGACGGTGCTCGAGGCTCTGGCGATCGGCGTGCCGGTCGTCGCCTACGATCACGGTGGCGTCGGCGAGATCCTCGCGGCGATGCTGCCGTCGGCTGGCGTTCACGTCGGTGATCGGGCGGGTCTGCACGATTGCTGTCTGCGCTTCCTTCGGCAGCGACCGGTGATCACGGAATTGCCAACGCGCTTTACACTCGAGGCGATGCTCTCGGCAACCGTCTCCGTTTATGGCGAGCTGCTTGCCGGCAGCCGGAGACGACCGTCAATGCTTGCCAACGCCGCACAACCCGGACGCCCGCACCAGCGGTCGCCAGCATGAGCGCCCGGAGCGCCCGCCAGGGAGTCCTCGTGGTTCAGCCGTTGCCCGGCATCGGCGACATGGTCTGGCACCTTCCTCATCTGCTGGCGATTGCCCGACACGAGCCCGAGGGTCGTGTTTCCGTGCTGACCAAGCGGCGGTCGTTGGCCGACCAGCTGCTCTCCGAGATTCCCGAGATTGCCGAGATCCATTGGCTGGAGCGCAATCCTGGACGGCACGACGGCTGGCGCGGCTTCTTGCACCTGGTTGGCGACCTGCGCCGCGGCCGGTACCGCAAGCTCTGGATCCTGCACGACAGCGGCCGATATCTTCTCGCCGGCTGGCTCGCCGGGATTCCCCGCCGTGCCGGCATCGCTTCCGGCTGGCAGCGTCTGCTGCTCAGCGACCGCCCGGCTGAGCCCGTGCCACGCCATCTGCACACGGTCGAGCGGGCGGATTGGCTGCTGCGCGGCCTCTCGCTCGACCTCCGTCGTCGGCTGCCGCTGCTCACCGCCGGGGCCAGCCAGCGAAGCGCCATCCGCTCGCGCTTTGCGGCTTGCCCTCGACCGTGGCTGGCCCTGGGCATCGGCAGCAGCGAAGCTTCCAGGCAATGGGGAACGGACAATTTCTCCGCCCTCGTCGCGGCGCTGCTCGGACGCTGGGGCGGCTCTTGTTTCCTGCTCGGTGGACAGGCAGAGCGCGACATGGCTGAGCGCATCATGCAGGTCGGGGATGCGAGCACTACGATTGTCACGCTGATCCAACAACCGCTGCAGGAGGTGATCGCCCTGCTTGCCGAGGCGCAGGTGTTCATCGGCAACGACACGGGCATGCTCAATCTCGCCGCCGCGTGTGGGACAGCCAGCGTCGGTCTGTTCGGTCATCCGCTGTCGGCGTGGGTTGCCGGCAGCTCGCCGTGTATCCATCCCGTCTATCCCGAGTCGGGGCTGTCGCACCAGGGCGTGGGCAGTATCCGCGTGGCGGCCGTCCTCGCTGCTGTCGAGCGCACTGGCATTGCCTGAGCATCGGCCTGCTGTCCGGCATGATCGCCGGGCAGCCGGTCTCGGCGACGTGCTAGACTGCGCGGCGGTCTTCTCCGGTTGGCTCTCCCCGCTGCCATGCTGTCCGCAGTTTCAGGTTCCATGCCCTCGCTGGGCACCCATTTGCGCCTTCTCGGTCACCTGCGACCGCGGCTCGGCCTGCTCGGAATCAGCCTTCTCGGCTACCTGATGTTCGCTTCGTCGCAACCGGCGATGGCGGCGATTCTGAAGTTCTTCATCGACGAACTCGGATCCCCTGGATCGACTCGCCACGCGCTTCCGTGGCTCGGTTCAGTGGACCTGATGCACGCAGTTCCACTGCTGATCGTCGCCGTCATCGTCTGGCAGGGAATCGGCTCGTTTCTCGGCAGCTACTTCATCGCCAGAGCATCGCTTGGCCTGATCGACGACCTCCGGAGTTCCCTGTTCGACAACCTCCTGCGCCTACCCGATGCCTATTTTGCCCACCACCATTCGGGCCATCTGGTTTCGCGCATCACGTACGACGTGACGATGGTCACCGGCGCGGCGACCGACGCCGTCAGAGTCGTCATCCGCGAAGCGCTGACGATCGGTTTCCTGTTTGGTTACCTGCTGTGGCTGAACTGGCAACTGACCCTGGTGTTGGTCGCCGTCCTGCCGTTGATCGGCGGCATCGTCGCCAGCGCCAACCGCAAGTATCGTCAGCAGAGCCGGAATATCCAGGCGGCGATGGGCGATCTGACGCAGGCTGCCGCGGAGATGGTCCAGGGGCACCGGGTGGTACGCGGCTTCGGCGGTGAGCGCTACGAATCGGCGCGCTTCCAGGCAGCGAGCGCCGAAAACACGGCGAAACAGTTGCGCATGGTGCGTACGACCGTCAGCTACTCGCAGATCGTTCAACTGATCACCTTCAGCGCAATGGCTGTGCTGCTGCTACTGATCCTCCTGTTGCGTGGTGACGCGTCGGCTGGCGATCTGGTCGCCTATCTGACAGCTGCCGGGATGCTGCCGAAGCCAGTGCGCCAGCTTTCCGAGATGAGTGCAACGATCCAGCGCGGATTGGCTGGTGCCGAAAGCATATTTGCCCAGCTTGACGAAGCCCCCGAGCCCGATCGCGGAACGGTCGAGCGCGACCGGGTTCGTGGCTTTCTCGAGATCCGCAACCTGTCCTTCAGCTACCCGGACAGCAGCCAGCGAGTACTCGAGGGCATCAGCTTCGTTGCCGCCCCGGGGCAGCTGATCGCACTGGTCGGGCGCTCGGGTAGTGGCAAGTCGTCGTTGGCGAGCCTGATCCCTCGTTTTTACAGCCCGGACGAGGGCCAGATTCTGATCGATGGCATCGACATCGAGGACTACAAGCTGCGCAATCTGCGCCTGCACATCGCCCTCGTCACGCAGCAGGTCGTGCTGTTCAACGATACCATCACCCGCAACATTGCCTATGGCGACCTCGTGGTGGCGTCGCCTGCGGTGATCCGGGAAGCCGCTGCGGCAGCGCATGCCTGTGAGTTCATCGACCAGCTGCCACAAGGTTTCGACACGCTGGTCGGCGAGAATGGGGTAATGCTCTCCGGCGGCCAGCGGCAGCGGCTCGCGATCGCCCGGGCGCTGCTCAAGGATGCACCGATCCTGATTCTCGACGAAGCGACATCGGCGCTCGATACCGAATCGGAGAGGCGAATCCACAACGCTCTGGACCGGACAAAGGAGCGACGCACGACGCTGGTCATCGCTCACCGGCTGTCGACGATCGAGCGGGCCGACCTGATCATCGTCATCGACGACGGTCGTATCGTCGAACGTGGCAGCCACGCCGAGTTGCTGGCCGTCGACGGCCACTACGCGCGTCTGCACGCGAACCAGCGCAGCGAGCAGAGGGAGATCGCGACATGAGGCCCGGTTGCTTGCTTGCCTGCCGGGTGTTCCTGCGACGGACAGGTGACGGCATCACGGTCGATCGATGCAGCCGATCAGTAAGTCGTTGGCGTCGGCCTGGCGCTTGCTTCGTGGTTCTCGCAACGCCAAGCGTGCAACGTCCGTATGGTCCGCCCATCCGGGGTGAGCGCCGGCGCCGGTCGCAGTTCGTGGCAGGCGGCGAACGAATTCCGCACCCAGGGATGCAACCGGTCTTCCGTTGTCACGTACACGCCGGTGCGGCCAGCTTCCCGGTCGATCGACGGCCACAGGTCATGCTGGCTGTAGCGACGGCCGTCGCCGACGAGATAGACCGGCAGCCGCTTTGGCCAGTAGAACGCCAATTCGCCCGCCAGATGGTAGCGGGGTACCATCAGGAAATCGACGGTGCCGGCCTGCCGTGCCACCTCCCTGACCGGCTGCTCCCAGACCCGCAAGTCCCGGAACGGTGCCTTGGCGGGTGACCAGCCGACCAGATTCGGGAACAGGGCGACGCTCACCAGCAGCACGGACGTGGCCATTCCCAACAGGACCAGACGCCGCCAGCGTGCCTGCAGCAGGTCGATCTGCCCGGCAAGAAGGATCAGCAGGCCGATGTAGGCCGGTGCAGGCCAGTTCAGCTGCACCTTGCTGACGGTGGCCTTGGCGAGGAACAGTGCCAGCACGGCCAGCGACAGTCCCCACAGCAGCCGCTGTCCTGGTTCGCGGGGGGGATGCCACAGGGCGTGCAGCAGGGTCACGGCAACCAGCGGCGACAAGGCGAGGAACTGCCCCGCGAGAAACTCCAGCAGGTCGCGCAACCTGCCGAAGACCCCCGCAGAGTCGGCCAGCCCGACGACATGGCCCTGTTCGTGCCGAAACATCACCCAATCGTGACCCATGTTCCATATGAGGACCGGGCTGAACAAGAGCAGCATCAGCAGGACACCCACCCAGGGAGGCCAGCGGCGCAGCTCACAGCGACCCGCGGGGGTCAGCAACAGAGTCAGGCCCAGGAAGAAGGGCAGCAATCCAATGCTGAGCTTGGTCAGGCTGCCGACGCCGACTGCAGCGCCCAGTTCGTACCAAGCAGTGGTCTGTCGTGCAACCACCGCGCGCCACGCTGCCCAGAGCGCCCACGTCCAGCAGACGAACAGCAGCACGTCGGTGGTCATCACCTGGCCGAGCGGAAAGTAGAGCGGTGTGGTCAGCCCCAGAGCGATGGCCCACCAGCCGGCGCGACGGCTTTGCCAGAACTGACAGGCGAACACGAACAGCAGCACGAGAAAAACACTGTAGGCGAGCCAAGCGAACAGCCGCACCTGCCATTCGCCGTGGCCGAACAGAGTGGTGCTGAGGGCAATCAGCCAAGCGACCAGCGGACCCTTGGAGTAGTAGCTCCAGTCCAGTTGTTGCGACCACTCCCAATACTGCGCCTCGTCGAAATGGAGATCGAAGTCGCCCACTTGATTGATGAACAGGCGCAACATTAGTATCAGCAGCAACATGATCGCCAGCAGGCCGGCATCGCGACGGCTCGCCGTACAGGCCATCGGCCTGACGTTCTGCTGGCGGGAAACCGCCACCGGTTCATTCATGTGCCTGATACCAGCCGGCACTGGTGGCCAGATCGTCGGCAGGCCCGGAACGGATGGCGTAGGGTCGGTTGCCGCCCGAGGCGAAGTAGGTGCGGGTGATCAGCTCGCTCAATACCCCGGTGGTGAGAAACTGGATCGCCATCAGCACCAACAGAACACCGATCAGCAACAATGGACGCGCGCCGATGTTGGCGGCGAGGAACAGCTTCTGCGCGAACAGGTAGAGGAGAATGACGGCGCCCAACGTGCCGCTCACCAAGCCGATGCGGCCAAAGAAATGCCCTGGCCGGGTCAGGAAGCGCTGGAAGAAATATACCGAAAGCAGGTCCACGAGGACGCGGAAGGTGCGACTCAGACCGTACTTGGACTCTCCATGCAGACGCGGGCGGTGATGTACCACTTCTTCCTGGATGCGGCAGGGCTTGGTCCGCACCGACATCCATGCCGGGATGAAGCGGTGCATCTCACCGTACAGCCGCACTTCCTTGATCACCGAGGCGCGGTAGACCTTGAGACTGCAACCATAGTCGTGCAGGCGTACGCCCGTGATCTTGCCAATCAGTCGATTGGCGAGGTGCGACGGAATCGTTCGCAGCCAGACGTTGTCCTGCCGGTTCTGTCGCCAGCCGACGACCAGATCGAGATGACCGTTCAACAGTCGCTCGACGAGTCGGGGTAGGTCGGCGGGATCGTTCTGCAGGTCGCCGTCCAACGTCGCGATGACGTCGCCGCGCGCCGCATCGATGCCAGCCTGCATGGCCGCGGTCTGGCCAAAGTTGCGTTGCAGGCCGAGCACATGCACGTGTGGGCCGTAGTGGCCAGTTTCGCTGCTCAAGCGCTCGTCGGTGCCGTCGCTGCTGCCGTCGTCCACGACGATCAGTTCCCATGGGCAGGGATAGTGGGCCAGAGCGTCGTGAATGCCGGCGAGCAATGGAGCGACATTGTCGCGTTCGTTGTAGAGGGGCACGACGACGGACAGCCGGTGCGGTGGCAGGACCCCGGCGGGTGCCGTCGGTGCCGGAGAGGGAGGTGCGGCAATGCAATCCGGGTTCATGGCGATCGTGGCTGGGTGAGATGAAGTAGAAGGAGTTGCGACGATGGGTGAGGGTAGCGCAGGCATGGCGCGACAACGGGTTGCCAGCCATGCTGCCAGCCAGCCGACGAACGCGCCGATCAGCGCGCCAGCGAACACTTGGCTCGGATAGTGCTTGCCGAGATAGACGCGCGACAGGCCGACCAGTACGGCGCCGATGAGCAGGCCAATGCGCCAGCCTCGCCAGGGTGTCGCCAGCGCTACGAAGGTTGCGGCGGCGGCGAAGTTCAGGGCATGGTTGGAAGGCATGCCACTGAGTTCTGCCCCGCACGGGCCGGGTGCCGATCGGCCGACACTCCGCAGCTGCTCGTGGAGGATGAGGCATGGTCGTGGTTCGGCGAACCAGTCCTTGAGCAGGTTGCCAAGGGCATCACCCGCTGCGACCGTGACCGCGAGCAGCAGAAACGTGCGCCCGCCTGTCCTCCAGCCGCAACGGCGGACGCTGTCGGCCAGCAGGAGCGCAGCCAGTGGGAACGAAAACCAGGGACGTTGCGACACCCACCAGAACAGCCCGTCGAGCAGCGGGTGTGCCCAGTCCTGGTTGATCCACAGCAGCAGTCGCTCATCCACGGGTGTCGATCAACTCGGATGCCGTGAGATCATGCCGCAGCAGCAGCGCAAACGCGCCACTGCCCAGTGACATTCCCAGCATGAACAGATGCAGGTTGACCGCCGCCGCCAGTGCCGCCTTCGCCGGCACGCCGAATGGCAGCAATCCCGCGACGACGCCCGCTTCATAGGTGCCGACGCCAGCAATGCCATGTACCGGCAGCACGCTGGTGAGATCACCTCCGATCGCACCGACGAATGCCGCGGCCAACGGCATTGGCGCGAACAGTTGCAGGATCACGGCGAATACCGCCAGTTTTACCAGCCAATTGACCAGTGTCCATAGCCACGCCCGGCAGTAGGCCGTCGCCGTACGTGGCAGGCCATCTCGCGCCGGTGCCAATCGCTGCCGCCAGCGCTGCGGCAGGCTGCGGCCCAGCTCCAGCAACCATGCTGACGACTGGATGCGGAACAACAGCCAAGGCTGGGCGAGGCCGATGACCGCCAGCAACGCCAGCAGCCACCCGTTCCGTGAGTGAGCTCCGACGCATGTCAGCGCCAGGATACCGAGTGCCGACAGGTCCATCACGCGAAAGCATACCATCGCTGCCACGGATCTAGTCAGCGAGGTTGCGAAGTAGCGTGCCATCAACACAGGAAAGGACACTTCGCCGGTGCGCATGGGCAGCAGATTGTTGAAGACGTTGTGCAGGAGCGTCAGCTTGAGGCAGGCGGTGAAGCCGCCGCGGGTATGCGGCAGGAAATAATCGTACAGTCGCAACGCCCGCAACGCATAGCTTCCCAGTGTCAACAGCGCGGCCAGCAGCAGTGTCAGTGGTGGAATCGTCAGCCACGGCTGCAGCAGTTCGGCCCAGCCAATCGCGCATTGCACGCCGACCAGAACGAGCAGCAGCAACGCCAGACCGCAATAGCGAGCATAGCGGGGAGTTCCCATTGCGGAAGCATAAGAAATCCTGGAGTACTTCCGCAAGGAGTCCGCGCCGCACTGAACCGGGGCGACTGTCGGCCTTTGCCGAACGGATGAATCGCCGTATCCTTGCCGACGTTGTCGAGGGCAGCAGTCGCTGTCCTGCGCGGAGGGCAGCGGTTTGAAGATTCTGGTTACCGGCACCGCCGGATTCATTGGCATGCATACGGCGCTGTGTCTCCTGCATCGCGGCGACAGCGTCGTCGGCATCGACAACCTCAACGACTACTACGACGTTCGCCTCAAGCGCTCGCGCCTCGAACAGCTTGCCGGGCAGGGCGATTTCCGCTTCGCGACCCTCGACATCACGGACCGACCGGCGATGGCCGGCCTCTTTGCCCGAGAAGGCTTCGATCGTGTCGTCCATCTCGCCGCGCAGGCGGGTGTCCGCCACTCGCTGCTGCACCCCGAGGCCTATGTGGACAGCAATCTCGTCGGTTTCCTGACGGTGCTCGAAGGCTGTCGCCACCATGGCGTACAACACCTCGTTTACGCCTCGAGTTCCAGCGTTTACGGTGGCAACACGCGCATGCCCTGGGCCGAGCAGGACCAGGTCGATCATCCGGTCAGCCTCTACGCGGCGACCAAGAAGGCAAACGAACTGATGGCGCATGCGTACAGCCACCTCTACCGTCTGCCGACGACCGGTCTGCGCTTCTTCACCGTGTACGGGCCGTGGGGGCGTCCCGACATGGCTCCGTTCCTGTTCACACGGGCGATCATCGAAGGGAAGCCAATCGAGGTTTTCAACCACGGGGACATGCGGCGCGACTTCAGCTACATCGACGACATCGTTGCCGCCATCGTTCGCGTCAGCGACCGTCCGCCATCGTCCCATGCAAGCTTCGACACTGCACAACCCGATCCGGCGACCAGCAACGCGCCGTATCGGGTGTTCAACATCGGCAACCAGCAGCCCGTTCCGTTGCTGGAATTCATCGATCATCTCGAACGGGAACTCGGTCGCCCCGCCAGGAAGCGACTGTTGCCCATGCAGCCCGGCGATGTTCAGGCGACGTTTGCCGATACCACCGCGCTCGCGCGCTGGATCGACTTCGCACCCGCTACGCCCCTGGTCGAAGGCATTGCCCGTTTCGTCGCCTGGTATCGCGACTTCTACCGCACCTGAGGTGCAGGTGAAGGAGGAAGCTTGAAGGTCACCATCATCGGCGCCGGCTACGTCGGTCTGGTCAGCGGCGCTTGCCTCGCCGACGTCGGCAACCGTGTGCTCTGCCTCGACGTCGACCCCGATAGGATCCGTGTCCTTCAGTCCGGTGGCGTCCCGATTCACGAACCAGGCCTGGAGGAGCTCCTGCGCCGCAACATCGCTGCTGGCCGGATCCAGTTTACGACCGACAGTGGGCTCGCTGTGCGACACGGCACGATCCAGTTCATCGCCGTGGGCACGCCGCCGGACGAAGACGGCTCGGCCGACCTGCAGTACGTTCTCGCAGCAGCGCGCGACATCGGTCGACTGATGACCGACTACAAGCTCGTCGCGAACAAGAGTACCGTTCCCCTCGGTACGGGCGAGGCCGTACGGGCCGCTATCGCCGAGGAACTCGGGCGGCGTGGCGTCGACATTCGCTACAGCGTCGTCTCCAACCCGGAGTTCCTAAAAGAGGGCGCGGCCGTCGAGGACTTCACGCGGCCCGACCGCATCGTTGTCGGCGCCGATGACGACAGCGACCATGCCATCGACTTGATGCGCGCGCTCTACGCGCCCTTCCAGCGCAACCACGAACGCATGATCGTTACCGATCTGCGAAGCGCCGAGCTGATCAAGTACGCGGCCAATGCGATGCTCGCCACTCGAATCAGCTTCATGAACGAACTTGCCAATCTCGCCGACGCACTTGGCGCCGACATCGAGATGGTTCGGCTGGGGATCGGCTCGGACCCGCGCATCGGTTACGAGTACCTCTACCCCGGTTGCGGCTATGGAGGGTCCTGTCTGCCGAAGGACGTCAAGGCACTGATACGTGCGGCACGCAGCGAGGCCGGTGTCGATCTGCGAATCCTGGCTGCGGTCGAACAGGCCAACGCTGCGCAGAAGCACGTGCTCACGGCGAAGCTCCGGGCACGTTTCGGCGATCTCCGTGGATGCCGCTTCGCGCTCTGGGGGCTCGCCTTCAAGCCGAACACCGACGACATGCGCGAAGCCCCGAGCCGGACGCTGCTTGCCGATCTGTTTGCCTGCGGTGCGACGGTGGTCGCCTATGACCCGGTGGCCATGAACGCGGCCAGGCGGATCTGGGGTGACGACCCACGGCTGAGCTGCGCCGCCAGTCCGCTCGCAGCACTTGACGGCGCCGACGCTCTTGTCATCCTCACCGAATGGAAGGAGTTTCGTAGCCCCGATTTTGACGTCATCAGGCAGAGGCTCAGGCAGCCAGTGATCGTCGATGGCCGCAACCTGTTTGACCCGAAGCAGGTGCGCAGCCATGGCATCGAGTACTTGGCGATCGGGCGCCGATCCGAGGCGGGGCCGCGAGCGCCGGCGCAGCTCCCGCCGGCAAGACCGGTCAGCGAAACGTCCGGGCACGACGGCTGATGACTTGGAGCGCGTTGCGCCAGATGCTGGAATCTCTCTTCTCACCGCTTCGCACCGGGGCTCATTCGGGTTGGTCGGGCACTGAAGATGTAGTACGCTACGGCCCCTTTCGGCTCCTTTCCGCCCATTCCAGTACATCAGGAGCAGGTACATCGCCATGTCACAGGCCCTGCCACGGACAGATTTCAACGGTTCGGGACTGATCCGTCTTCTCGCCGGGCTGTCCCTCGTCGATTCCGCCGGGTCGAGGCAGTTTTCTGCGGAAGAACTGGGTCGATGGCTCGACGTCGCCGACGCCATCACGCTGCATGCCGCGCAGGGAGCCGGTGCGACGATCGTGCGCGCCGCCCGGTACGGGCGGCAGCCCGGCTCGGGGGCCGCAGCAGCAGGCGAGTTCGCGCGCGTCCGCGCGACGCTGGTCGAATTGATCGTCGTGAGCTGTTCGCCAGACGGCAGTGGCAGCCGCAGCCGGCTGCCACTGCCGAAAGCCGCCGTCGAGCCCGAAGACGCTGCGACCTATGGGCCGTATCGCCGCTTCCACCTGGCCTTGCAGAGCGAGATGGAAACGGCCATCCGGGCGTTGCGCGGCGGCATTCGACGAGCGCTCGCGGACAGCTCGGCACGTCTCGCTCGGCTTGCAGCGCTGGACGAGGCGATCGAGCGAATCCTCGCCGCCCGCGAACGCCAGTTGCTGGCGACGACCCTGCCGGCGCTGCTCGAGAAGCGGTTCCAGCACTTGCTGGCGGCCCATCGACAGGCACTGAGCGACAGCGGCCGAGGCGATGAGCCGGGCCTGTGGCTGCAGCCGGGCGGCTGGCTGGCGGCCTTTCGCGACGAGTTGCGGGCGCTGCTGATCGCCGAACTCGATCTGCGCCTGCAACCGACGCTCGGGCTCGTCGAGGCGTGGCGAAACGAGGCGGGCAGGCAGCGATGAACAGGAGCCTTTGCGCGCTCGCCTTCGTATCGGGCGCCGCCGTCGTCGTCTGGGTCGGCGCCGGCTTCGTCGGCTCGAATCCGCTGGCGCTGGCGATGACGCTGATCATTGCCGCGGTCTATCTGCTCGGCGCGCTCGAAATCCTCGACTTCCGGCGCGCGACGGCGTCACTGGCGCGCGCGCTGGCGGCGATTCCCGAGCCGCTGGCGCGCCTCGGCGACTGGCTCGGTGGCGTGCACCCATCGCTGCAGAATCCCGTTCGCCTGCGCATCGAGGGTGAGCGCAACGGTTTGCCGGGTCCGGCGCTGACGCCGTATCTCGTCGGTCTGCTGGTCATGCTCGGGATGCTCGGCACCTTTCTCGGCATGGTCGTCACCCTCGACGGTGCCGTCGCGGCGCTGCACGGCACCACTGACCTCGAGGCCATGCGCGCCCAACTGGCGGCGCCGATCCGCGGTCTCGGGCTGGCGTTCGGCACTTCGGTTGCGGGTGTCGCGGCGTCGGCGATGCTCGGCCTGATCTCGGCGCTGAGCCGGCGCGAAAGGGCTCTGCTGGTGCAACTGCTCGACGCGCGGATCGCGAGCAGCGCCCTGCGTGCCTTCTCGCTCGGCCAGCAGCGCCAGGAAGCCTTGCAGGCCCTGCAGTTGCAGGCGCAGGCCATGCCCGCCGTGGTCGACAGGCTGCATGCACTGATCGGTCAGATGGAGCAGCGCGAAAGACAATGCAACGAGCGCCTCGTCGCCGGCCAGGAGCGCTTCCACGGCGATCTCCAGGCCGCCTTTGGCGGGCTCGCGCAAGCCGTCGCCGAATCGCTGGCCGGCAGCCTGCGCGAAAGCGCCCGGGTTGCCGGCGAGATCATCCGGCCGGCGGTCGATGGCGCGATGGCGGCAATTGCCGGCGAAACGCGGCTGGCGCACGAAAGGGTGATCGCGGCCACGCAGACGCAGCTCGACGGTCTTGCGGCGCAGCTCGGCGAAACTGCCCGGCAGGTCGCGGAGACCTGGAGCGAGGTGCTGGCGACGCAGGGCCGTACCGGCGATCAGCTGCTGGCTGGCATCGAGCGCTCGCTGGCGGCATTCGACGTGCGTTTCGAGCAGCGTTCGCAAGCGCTGCTGGCGGCAGTCGGCGAGACGCTCGCCACTTCGCTGGCCAACCAGGCGGCCGTCGAACGGCAACGGTTCGCGGAGTGGAGCGGATCGCTGGCAGAACTGGCGACGCACCTGCAACGGCTCGGCGCCGCGCTCGAGGAGCCGCTGGCGCGCCTGATCGACACCGCGTCGGAAGCGCGGCACGCCGCTGCCGAACTGCTCGCGCAATGGCGCCAGGAGATGAGCGGCAGCCTGGAGCGGGACAACCGCCTGCTCGATGAACGTGCCCGCATCATGCAGACGCTCGCTGCGCTGCTGGCGGCGATCGAACAGGCCTCGAGCGAACAGCGGGCGACGGTCGACTCCCTGGTCACCTCGTCCGCGAGTCTGCTCGACACCGCCGGCAGCCGCTTCGCCGACGAGGTCGATGCCGGATCGGCGCGGCTGGCCGAAGTCGCGACGCAGCTTGCCGGCAGCGCCGTCGAGGTGGCGAGCCTGGGCGAAGCCTTCACCCTCGCCGTCGACTCCTTCGCCACCGGCAACGAAAGGCTGATCGCCAGCCTGCAGCGGATCGAGACGGCGCTCGATCAGTCGACGGCGAGGAGCGACGAACAGCTCGCCTACTACGTCGCGCAGGCGCGCGAGCTCATCGATCTGTCGATCATGGCGCAGGAGAAGGTCGTCGCCGAGTTGCGCCAGCTCGGCGAGCAGCCGCCGGTCAGCGGCGAGAAGCCGGACTGATGGACGACGCGGACGCCGGTGTCGAGCAGGTCGCTCCCGTATGGACCGTCTTCGGCGACCTGATGTCCGGGCTGCTGGGCGCTTTCGTGCTGGTCCTGGTCGGCGTCCTCGGTGTCCAGCTCGAACTGGCGACCCACCTGGAAAGCGAGATGCACAAGCGCAGGCAGGAGGAACAGCGGCGCATCGCGCTGGAAAAGGCGTTGGCGATCCCGATCACGACCGGGCGGGTGAGCCTGCACGACGGCCGCATCGGCATCAGCGGCAGCGTCCTCTTTCTTTTCAACTCGGCGCAGTTGCAGCCCGAGGGCCGGCTGCTGCTGAAGAGTCTGGTCGCGCCGCTGCGCGTCTACCTCGGTGAGCGCAACGAGTTGCTGATGGTCAGCGGTTTCACCGACGATGTGCCGATCCATCAGGGCAGCACCCGCTTCGCCGACAACTGGGAGCTGTCGGCGCAGCGGGCGCTGACCGTCACCCGTGCTCTGATCGACGAAGGAATGCCGTCGTCGCTGCTCTTCGCAGCGGCGTTCGGCGCCGAGCAGCCGGCGGCTTCCAACGCCGACGACCGCGGGCGGGCGCGCAACCGGCGGGTCGAGATCGCGCCGGTGCCACGCTCGGCGAATCCAGGGACATCCGCCGGTGGCTGAGCCCGGCCCAGGCGCGACGCCGCAGTCGGCGCCGCTCGCGCGGGCAGGCGAGCACGCCGCCGAGATCGCCGCCTTGCGCAGCTACGGTGCCGGGCAACTCGATGCGCTGCGCTTTCGTTTCATCGAGGTCATGGCGCGGCGCTTGCACGAGGCCGATGGAGCGCCCGGGCGCATTCTCGAAGACCGGCTGGCCGCCGAGCTGGCGCTTTGCCGCCGGCGCATCGAGCGGCAGCGCGACGAGGCCGGGCAGGCGATCGAGCGGACCGTCCGGCGGCATCCCGAAGTGGCCGGGGAACTGCAGCGTCTGTTTGCGGCGGCGGATTTCGCCGGCATCGATCGTTTCGTCGGCCGGCTCGAAGCGCGCGACCGTCGTGCGCCGCTGGCCGCGCTGGCCGGAGCCGGCGTATGGTCGGGGCCGCAGGACGATGCCGTCTTGCCGACCGGCGACGACGGAGCGCGCGGCGAGCTGCGAAGCCTGCGTCTCTTCCGCAACACCTGGGCGCAGCGCGCCGCCGTGAGGCAGGCGTCGCAGGCCATCGAACGGGCACCCGCGAACGCCGGGCCGCTCAACTCGCACCTGCTGGTGCTGCGCTCGCTTGCCGCGATGCGCGATCTGTCGCCCGACTACCTCAAGCGCTTCGTGTCCCATGCCGACACGCTGCTGCGGCTCGATCAGGCCGGCCGGAAGGGCAGGCGCGGGGCGAGAGGGGGGCCGCAGGCGACGAGCGGCGGGAGGAAATGAGCCATGCCGATGCACCTGCCGGACGAGGCCTGTGCGCACGCTGTCGGACGGTCGCTCGCTGGCGCATTGTCAGCCGGCGCAACCGCTGCCAGCCGGCCAACCAAACGCACGCGCCGACGTACCGCATGCGCCGGACCAGCACTGATTGAGAAGCGACGATCGAGGGGCGAGCATTCTGGTCGAGCTCGACCGCCCCGCCTCCCGCCAAAAGCGCAGGCGGAGGAAAAAAAAACCCCGCCGCAGCGGGGTTTCGTTCGATGCGCCGGGCGCCGGCTCAGACAGCCTTGCGGCGGCTGAAACCAAGGCCGGCCAGAGCCAGGCCGAGCATGCCAAGCGTTGCCGGCTCGGGAACATCCGCACGGATGAACGCAGCACCGCCGCTCGTGCCTGCAGCATTCTCGGTGATGGCGAGGTCGATGGTATGGAAACCGGGCAACAGGTAAATCAGTGCCCGGCTCAGTCTCGGGTCAGCCCAGGCGGCGTCGCCATCGAAGGCATTGGACTGGATACCGTCGTCGGCATCCGCGTCGGAGGTGAACTGCAGTGCTCCGCCGTCGACCGAGTATGAGAACTCGTCGCCGATGACGTAGCCGTCAACGATCCTCACTTTCACATGTGTACCCGGAGCAACGTCAATCGTGTAGGTATCGATGAACGACGGCGCCGTGCCAAATTGGAATGAGCCCCAAGAGCCGATCGGTACCACCGTGGCGGACGCCAGAGGCGCTGCGGCGGCCAAGGTTGCGGCAACGGCGAGTTTCTTCCATGTGCTGATCATCATGCTTCTCCTTTGGTTTTTGGTTGATGGTCGCCAAGTGCGGTCGGGGAACCTCAGTTGGCGGCTGGAGACGCAAAAGCAATTACCGTGCCATGATTAAATGCGACATTATATTAGCGTGCTGTAATAACCTGATTCGCTGCGCTGTAAAAAATGGCGACAGCTCACTCCGCGTGGCGAGCCAGAGGGTTACACTAAGCCGTTCCTTTACATGCGTGTTGTCGGCCGGACGAGCGACGCGCGACCAGCGACCGCAAGCGCTGCAACCGTTCCTCCGGCAGCGGCGAGGGCAAGCAAGACGGGAAACTGCATGGTGGCCAGATGATTCCGCGGATTCAACCCGAGTCGACGGCCACCGGCGCAGGGAACTGCCACCGGTTTCCAAGAGGCCGGCTGGCCGCCGAGCTGGCGCCTTGCCGCCGGCGCGTCGAGCGGAAGCGCGATGAGGCCGGGCAGACGATCGAGCGGACCGTCCGGCGGCATCCCGAAGTGGCCGGGGAGCTGCGGCGGCTTCTTGCGGCCGCGGACTTCGCCGGCATCGATCGTTTCGTCGGCCGGCTCGAAGCGCGGGACCGTCGTGCGCCGCTGGCCGGATCCGGCGTATGGTCGGGGCTGCAGGCGACGAGCGGCGCCAGGACATGAGCCATGCCGGTGACGCCCGAGCGGCCAGCGTGAACGGCCTCGCCACCGCCCGCGCACGATGGCTGCTGGACCCGGCGGCGAAGGCGCACGCGTTGGCCGAGTTGGCGACGCGCTTGCCGGCATTGATCAGCGACGCACGCTGGCTCGACAGCCTGCGCGAGTTCATCACCAGCGAGGCCTACCAGGTGGTGACCCTGCAGACCGCCGACGGGCAGGTCCAGGCCTTGGGCCTGGTGACCGTCGCCGAGCAGCCCTTCGCCGAGTCGGCGCTGCTGCTGGTGGAAGCGTGGTGGGTCGACGATGAACGGCCTGCGGCGGCGTGCGCCTGGGCAGCCGCCGTCATGGCCAAGGCGGCCGCGATGGATGTCGAGGGCGTCGCCTGGCCGTCCGACGCGCCCGCCACGGCGGCGTTGCGCGATGCCGGTTCGCTGGCCGGTCACCCGGTGTTGGACGAACCCTTGCCCTTGCGCTACGCGGTGCCCGGGCTCTTCACGGCATTCGGCGCGGCACCCACGACGACCGCGCTGATCACGCCGCGCTGCACCTACCTGTGCAACCGCAACCGGCTCGGCGCCCTGGCCGGCGTAGCGAACGACGACGCCGAAGCCTTCTACCGTGGCGAAGGCCGCTTGGCGGTGCCGCCCTGGTGGCAGTGTGGCGACCTGCACGAACTGGCGGCGCACTTCCGGGCACGCGGCTTTCCCACCCGCGCGGCGGGCGCCTTCGACGGTGGCGTGCAGGCGCAGCTGCTGCAGCAAGGCTACGTGAACCAGGGGACGGCGTCGATGTCTCGCTCTTTCGAGGTCGCGGCGCACTACGCCAGCAACGGCGGCAGGCAGCGCGGGCTGGTCTTTCGCATCGACGCGGCCGCGCTGCGCGCACGCGGGCCGGTCTTCGATGCCTGGCTGACGCTGCTGGCACACAGCGAAGCGATGATGGGGCGTGACGAGGTGCAGACCTTCGCGACCATCGTGCGCGCGCTCGGGCCGCTCG
>ERZ761592.111-NODE-111-length-42794-cov-457.642645_pt1 | contig 42794 bp, 61 predicted proteins | sample MGYA00433095_ERZ761592 | MGnify/ENA primary metagenome ERZ761592 (study PRJEB28899, sample SAMN03785554) | bioreactor sludge metagenome | biome: EBPR Sludge; feature: EBPR Bioreactor; material: 0.22µm filtered reactor supernatant | place: Saint Lucia: Queensland... | reverse complement strand
GTGATGCAAGTGTGGCTGCGGGCGGTGGTGATCTGGCTGGCGAACGCGGCGGGGGTGGAGGTGGTGCGTCCGGGCTGGCGACAGGTGCCGATGAGCCGGGTGGACTTCGATCCGGCGCTGGCGGAGCATTTCAAGAGCGCTGACCGGGCGATTGTGTACGCGCTGATCGAAAAATGGAACCGGTGGAACGAGAAGCACGGCAAGCGCGACCACTTGATGGACGGGCGGTGGTGGAGCTGGGGGAGCCACCGGTGGTGGGTGCAGCGGTTCGCGCCGTGGATGAGCGAGCGGACGTGGGGGCGGTGCATCGGCGATCTGGTGGGGGCGGGACTGCTGGCGAGGCGGTTCGTGGGTGAGCAACCGGCATACAGCACGAACGCCTACACGTTCGACGAGACGCGGCAGTTGGAATTATTCGACGCGCAATTTGTCACGAGGGGTCGGCAAATTGCCGCGCAGGGCGGACAAATTGGCGACCCTACAATAGGGAATCGATTCAAAGAGTCGAAACCTTCCACTAATCGGAAAACAACAACACCATCCGCGCGGGCGCGCAAGACGGCTGATGCTGTTGTTGCGACGTTCCCAGTTCCGGCTGAGATCATTGGCGAGGGACGGGACAATCCCCCGGAAGCGGAAGCCCGCGAGCGGGAGGAAGACGGGCGCGACGAGGCGATGGAGGCGCTGCGAGTGGGGAGTCGGGCGCAGACATCACCCCCGGTTCCGCCGCCCCCCTCTTCGCTGGACAGAGACCGGACGGCGCAGATCGAGACGGTGGAGGCGATGCCCAGCGCGACGGCCATCGACGAGGTGACGGCGGAAGGCGGGGACACGCAGGAGCTGATGGGATTTTTTACCGGATTCGGGGCGGAAACGGTGCGCGACTTGAAGGCCAAGCACGGGACTGACCGGATCTACGCGGTGATCGGGGCGGTGCAGCAGGAGGGATGGGCGAAAAATCCGCCGGGGGCGGTGCTGACGCGGCTGCGGGCAGGGGCGAAGGGGGGCGCGCCGAACTTCCCGCAAAAGCGCGATCCGGCGACGGTGGATGAGTGGCTGCGGGGGCGGGAGGGGGCGAAGTACATCACGGGCAAGTACGCCGATTTTATCGACCACTGAGGAGGGTGGGATGGCATCTGCACAGGGGCGACGGAACGGGCGGCGACGACGACGGGCGCGGCGGCGCGGGCATTTGCTGCCGGCGGTGGCGACGCGGCTGCGTGAGCGCGGGGGCTGGCTGTGGACGAAACAGGTGACGCGGTATCACCGGATGCCGCGGAGTTGGTACTGGGAGGGCAAGTAGATGGCAGGGTTTCAACAGATCGTGATCGTGGGCAACTTGGGCAAGGACGCGACGCAGCACTACACCAAACAGGGCAAAGCCTACTGGACGTTTTCCGTCGCCGTGACGGAAAAGTGGGGCGCGGGCGAGAACCGGCGCGAAATGACGACGTGGTACGAGGTGGCGCTGTGGGACGATTGGGCGGAGAGCGTGGCGGAGCACCTGAAGAAAGGCAAGCAGGTGATGGTGGTGGGCAAGCCGGGCAGCCGGGCATGGAAGGCGGCGGACGGAAGGCCGATGACCACGAACACGATTTCGGCGAAGACGGTGCAACTGCTGGGGCGTGTGGGCAGCGGACGACCGCAGGAAGGCGATTGGTTCGCCCAGCAGCAAGAGCCGGATGATTGGGTAGTGGACGACAGCATACCGTTTTGAGGGTTGGCAAGGACTGAACTTATTCGACGAGGAGGACGAGATGGGACGATCACGCAAAGAGGGGCCGAAGCAGGTGGCGCGGGTGCTGCAAAATCCGACGCTGGAGCGGGTGATGGTGCAGCGGGGGGCATTCACCGGTTACTTGAGCGGGCCGCCGGAGACGATTGACTACCTGATCCGGCGGTTCGAGCGGGGCGGGTACACGGTCACGAAGGTGGCCAAGCCGTGAAGAAGTATACGCTGGCGGAGGTGTTCCGGATGGACGAGCTGCGGGATGAGGCGGCGGTGCGCGGGGTGCTGGCGCAGATCCAGACGGTGGTGCAGCAGTGGACGGACGGCGACCTGTTCGCGGCGGGGGCGATGAGCATGATCGCCAAGCTGCTGGCGGAGATTGATTCTGATAAGCGCGATTCTGAAGGGGGTGGATGATGAGCAAGCGCGTTGAATGGTACGACATGGAAGGGGGCGACCCTATCGGTGAGTACGAGTGGGGCGAGGGTGATGATCCCATTTGCCCCAAATGTGGCAAGGAAGCGCACTACTGGGAAGGTATGGTTTGGCAGGACAAGATGGGCAGTGACATTGAAGCCTATCACTGGATTTGTTTTGACGACAGTCACATGAAGCTCTGTACTGACCTTATTTATTTAGGGTAAGGAGGCTTCCATGACACAAGTAGCGAAAGGGGACAGTGACGATGGCACAGAACGAAAAGAAAGACCAGCTTCAAAAGTTTATAAGCTATTTTCCCCACTATCCCACCGAAGCATTGGAGCAATTCGTCAAAAACAACAACTTGGTAATTGATTGGAAGCGCGAGGATATTAAAGACTTGGAACGGGAAAACGAGGCTATCAGTGCCGAGATTGAGCGCCGCAAAAACACGGTGAGTAAGGTGAGTGATGGAACAGATTGAAGATGCACAAGCTGCGATTCTGAAGCGACTGCGAAAGCTGCGGCCATTAATAGCCAGTGGTGGCATTTTCCCTTACTACTGGTGGTATCCAGAGCAGTACCCCCTGCTTGATGAGATGGTGGAAGAAGGATACTTGAACCGGCACATCTTTGTCGAAGGCAAAAAAGAACATTCGCGCTGGTATCAGGTGACCGAAGAAGGCATTGAGCAATATTGGGATTGGGTGAGGACTTTGTGGCCGGACGATGAAGTGGAGGCACGCGGTGAGCAGCCAAGCGCCGACGATGTATGAGGAGCTGCAAGTATGGCGGATCGCCATCGACAGGATGATGGCGATGGCGATTGAGATGGAGAGCAGCGAGCAGGACAACCAGTACGTCGATGACAGCATCCGCGAGTTGTGGAAGTGGTTCGCGGACGAGATGGAGGAGTATCGGATTGACTTCGCGCATCCGGATGGATGGGGCAAGCTGCTGGTGTTCGAGTTCAAGGCGTTTACCGAGATCGACGATGATGAGGAGGTGGAAGATGGCTAATTTTATTCCAGATCGGATGACTGTCCAAACACCACAGGTGCCGTACTTCGAGGACAGCAAGTTGCACGAAGTACCGGGGCGCGGCACGAAAAAAAGCGAACTTCAGCTCCAGAACGAGATTCGGAATCTAATGGTTCGGCTACAGGCTGCAAATGTTTATTTCACGGTGGGTAAATACTACGGCGGGGATGGAATTCCTGCTCGACATGGCTACTTGATGACATTCACACTGAACGGCATTCCGGGGCGCATGGAGATTGCAGCGCTGCCGCTCCGGAAGGAAACGGATGCCCGTAAGCGGGACGCTCTGGAGCAGAGCTTGTATCTGGTGCGGCAGTGGTTGGAAGCGGAGATCATGAGCGTGATGTATCGACCGGGGGCGGTACCGCTGGTGCCGTATTTGATCGGGCAAGGTGACAAGACGGTGACCGAACTGCTGGCTGAGAGCGGCGATCTGCCGCGTTTGGTGAGTGGTCGATGAACGAGCGCTACAACCGGTTCGGGGTGATGATGTGCAGCGCGGCGGGGTGCAATCAACCGGCGACGCACGAGGTGGACTGCGACAGCGTGGTGAGCTATGCCTGCTTGACGCATCTGGAGGCGCTGATCCAAACGGCCAAGCGCGATCAGCTCACGATTGTGTACCGGGCGCTGAAGGCGACGGAGCAGTTCCAGCCGCGGCCAGAGCGCGACGTGGAAGACTACTGGGGCGAGTGATGGAGCTGATGGAACGGCAGCCGGACGGCTGGCAGATCGTGCGGGGGAACGCGGCGGGTGATATGATCCTGTTTTGCTACGGCGCGAAACCGGAAGAGACGCACCGGCTGCCGGTTGGGGCACACTACGGCGTGGTGTACTCCCCTAGCCCATTCGTTGACCAGCACTCGCCGCTGTGGGGATGGTGCTATGTGGTGTTCGAGGTGCGGATGTCGCAATACCGGATCGGGGAGCCGCTGGCGCGGAGCTATGCGCAGATCAAGCGGCGGAAGCTGACGCGGTTCGAGATCCCGCACTTCGAGGATCTGTGGTTCGAGATTGAGCTGAAGATGAGGAGAATGGGATGACGACGAAGAGCGAATTGGAAGCGGATTTTTTGCTGAACGAATGCGGGATCATTGTGTTCCCCGAAAGCATCGACGGGACGGTGACACTCGATTGGCTGATCGCACGGCTGGAATATATGGCGACAAAGGGGCAGTTCACACCGAAGATTTACTTCCGCAGCGACGGTGGCGATTCGCGGGTGGGGCTGGCGATGGCCAATTACATCAAGCAGCATGGCAAGGTTCACGGCTACATGATCGGCGACACATTCAGCAGCGCGGCGACGGTGTGGGCGAGCTGTGCCAAGCGGTTCGTGTGGCCAACGGCACGGATGGGCATTCACCCGGTGCGATGGATCGAGCCGAACGCCAGCTATGACCATGCGCGGCTGCTGAACCTGTACGAGGATTTTATGGACATCGACAAGACCCAGTGCCAGATTTATGAACAGGCCAGCAACCAAAGTTATTCATGGTGGTGGGGTTTTTACACCTCGCCGGGGGATGTGAAATATTTGGACGCGGCCAATCTGGTCGCATTCAAAATGGCGGAGATCGTTTCGGATAAACCGGCTTCTGATGGGTGATTAGGCTCAAGTGTTCTAAATGCTGTATAATTGGGGAAGGGTTGAGTGAGCGGGGATGCAGCATGAATAAGCCGAGTTATATCGTGACATTGATCGAGGTGGTGATGCAGCGGGCGCAGCGGGATCTGCGGCGGCCAGTGCTGCCGCGAGAGGTGCAGCCGAGGCTGCCGATTGACCGGGCGGAGGGGAGCTTGCGGCGGGACATGTACGCGATGTACCAGAGCGGGCGGCTGGTGCGCGTGGGGGGCGAAGGGGCGCGGCAAGGCTACCGGCTGCCGACGAAGATTGAGCGGCTGTCGTATCAACTCAACGGCGGGCGATGGCCGCACGGGACGGAGCGGGTGGCGTGGGTGAATTAGGGAGGATGTGATGAAGTTTCGGGTGGTGGTGCTGGGGAGGGATCGATGGTTGTACGGCAAGCGCGGGATTTTTCACAAGCGCAGAAGGCCGTCGGTGAAGATGAGCGTCTCGCCGGAGTTTTTCAACAGTCTACAAGAGCCGGTGAAGCTGCCGGAGCGGATGCGCGGTGAGACGCGGACGGTGGTGATCCACTTCAAAAAGAGTTTGGACGGCTGGGACGAATAAGATCAGCAGCGGGCGAGCGCCTCCGGAGACGGAGGCGCTTTTGATTCCCGTGCGCGTTGGCGGGCGGCGGGCGTTGATAGGCTGAAGGTTGGCTTATGGTTTCTTCTCATAGTCGTTTAGAAAGTCGATTAAAAACGGACGTGGCGACACGCCGTTTGGACGAGTCTAGGTGGTTGGCATGGAAAAGCGGAAATTCGACGTGACGTCGGTTCGGCTGGCGATTGAAAAGGTGGGCAGCAGCCCGACGGCGATTGCACATTATCTGCACTGTTCGACGAGCACGGTGCGGCGGTACTTGAAGCGATTCCCGGAGCTGAAGGCGGCGTATGAAAAGCAAGGCGGGAGCGAGCTGGGGAGCAGGCCGCGCTACACCAAAGAGCAGTTTTTGAGCGCGATCATGGAATCGCACGGGGTGAAGGCGGCGGTGGCGGCGGCGGTGGGCTGCTCGCGGCAGACGGTGGACAACGCTCTGGCGGAATGGCCAGAGCTGCAAGAGGCGCTGGACGCGGCGCGATCATCGTTGATCGGCAAGGCGACCAGCGCGCTGGTGAACGACATCAACAACGCGGAGAGCGACGGGCATGTGCGGGCGTACATGTTCGTGCTCAAGACGCTGGGCAAGGACGAGGGCTTCGTGGAGCGAAACGAGGTGACGGGCAAGGACGGCAGGGCGCTGATGGAGCTGCCGGATGATGTGGCGAAGATGGTGGACGAGCTGGGGCTGAACGTGGCGGAGGTGCTGCGGCAGTTCGGCGAGATGGTGCGCGAGCGCGAGATGGCAAAGGGGGCATGATGGCGAGGTTGCCGAAGTGGCTGAAGCAGGGGCGGACGTATGAGCGGGACGGCAAGGTGTGGGTGGATATTACGATCCTGTGGTGGCATCCGCATTTCTGGCGGGAGCTGTGGGAGACGGGGCTGAATTTTTACGCGGCGATGGGTTACAACCGGCGGAGCGTATGGCTGCGGCTGTTGGTTCTGGCGCGGGTGGTGCTGTTCGTGACCCGGTTTGCGCTGCGGCATTGGTTCCGATAAGGGATATTCTGGCACGTGAAGGCTGAGCGCGCGGCGGCTGCGGCGCTGTACCGCAAGTTGTACGGCGAAGACCCTCCCCCACCGAAACAGTGGGAGATCGTGGTGGAGGGGCAGGACGGCAGCCAACCCCTATACACGGTTGACAAAGCGAATAAGGTCGTGCGGGTGTATTTGCACGACGGGCAGCGACGCGCTTGGGAGAGTGACAAGCGCTTCGTGTTCATGATCGCCGGGAAGCAGAGCGGCAAGACGATCTTCGGGCCGCTGTGGTTGTTCCGCGAGATTTTGCGGACGGGCAAGGGCGACTATCTGGCGATCAGCGCGACGGCGGATTTGTTCATCGCGAAGATGATGCCGGCGCTGAAGCAGTTTTTCGTGAACGATCTGGGGATCGCGCGGTACTGGGCGGGCGACCGGGTGCTGGAGCTGGCCGATCTGGAGACGGGCGCGTTCGGGGCGCTGGGGGCGAGCGACCACGAAAAGATGTGGGGACGCATCATCTTGCGGACGGCGGAGAGCGAACCGGGGATGCAGTCGTTCAGCGCGAAGGCGGCGTGGATGGACGAGCCGGGGCTTTATGCGCCGACGGTGTGGAAGGATGTGCGCGGGCGTTTGTCGCTGGCGGCTGGCCCGGCGCTGGGGACGACGACGCCGTATGATTTGGGGTGGCTGAAGCAGGACATTTATGACCTGTGGGAGCGGGGCGACGACGAGATCGACGTGATCAGCTTCGTGAGCACGGTCAACCCGTTTTTCAGCCAAGCGGAGTTTGACTCGCTGCGGCGGACGATGCAGCCGTGGCAATTTGCGATGGATTACATGGCGCAGTTCGGGCGGCCTCCGGCGGTGATTTATGAGGCGCTGAGCGACAAGCTGCGGCACGAGGGCGGGCATAAGGTGGGGCGGTTCGCGCTGCCGGCAGAATGGCCACGGATGGAGGCGGTTGATCCGGGCGTGGTGAATCCGGGCAAGGGGTGGTTCGCGCATGATCCGGTGGAAAACGTTTACTACCTGTACCGGATCGAGAAAGGCGGGAAGCGGCGGAACGCGAAGGAACACGCGGCGGATGATGTGGCGCTGGCGAAACGGGAAGGCGAGCGCGTTATTTGGTGGGCGGTGGGGGCAAAGTCGGAGAAGTATTGGCGCGAGGATTATGAGGCGGCGGGGGCAAAACCGGCCAAAGAACCACCGACGGCAGAGGTGGAGGAAGGGATTGACCGGGTTGACCAGCTCATCCGCGAGCACCGGCTGTACATCTTCGACGATCTGCATGATTGGTGGGACGAGGCGCTGCGGTACGCGCGGGAGATCAAAAACGGCGAGGCGACCAAGAACATCAAGGACAAGGCGACCTTCCACCTGATGGACATGACACGGTATTTCGCGGTGCAGGTGGTGAAGGCGCGGGCGGATTATCAAGTGAGCGTGACGGGCAAGTCGTATATTGGCAGGTGATTATGTCAAACGTATTGACGGGGATCGCAGAACGGTTCCGGGCTGAGGGGTTGGTGAGCGAGGATTGGCAGGAGGAGATGCGCTTGAGCGGGCAGCTTGTGGAGCTGTACCGCAATTATTACGGCGGCTCGCACCGGCTGACGCTGACGGCGGCGCAGAAGAACATGATGAACATCAAGGACGATGTGCTCGACCGCTACAACGCCAACTACTGCGGGATGGTGGTGGATGCGATGGCAGACCGGCTGAACGTTGACCGGATCAACGCGGGGGATGAGGCGTCGCAGGGGTGGATCGACGAGCTGCTGAAGGTGAACCGCTTCGATGGGTTGCAGATCGATGTGCACACGGCGGCGCTGCGGGACGGCGAGACGTTCGTGATGGCGGAATACAGCGACGTGCTGAAGCAGGTGAAGCTGGCGCATGAGCTGGCGTGGGACGGGTACACGGGCGTGCTGGTGGTGTATGACCGGAGCGGGGAGAACATTGTCGCCGCGGCGAAGGTGTTTTATGAGGGCGACGACACCCGCGTGAATCTTTATTATCAGAACCGGTTGGAGCGGTACATCGCGCCGGACGACGGGGCGCTGAGCCTGATGACCGAGGCGGAGGACATCACGCGCAATGGTGCAGCGCCGGGTGTGCCGGTGGTGCGGTTCGCGCGGAAGAAGGATGTGACGAGCGAGCTGAACGACGCGATCCCGCTGCAAGACTCGCTGAACCGGACGCTGATCAGCATGGTGATGACGGGCGAGCTGACGGCGTTCTCGATCCTCTTTTCACGCGGGTGGGAAGCGCCGAACGGGATCACGCCGGGGATGGTGATGACGGCGATGATCAAAAACAAGGACGGCAGCCCGATGATCCCGACGGACAAGGACGAGGCGGCGGCGCTTTCGACGATGCTGAACGCGTTCGACCTCAAGCGGATCGAGGCGGGGAATGTGGAACAGCTCATCAAGCAAGCGGAATGGCTGATCAACCAGATCGGGACGGTGACGAGCACGCCGGTGCCGGGGATGATGGGCGGCGACAGCTCCAGCGGCGAGGCGTTGAAGCAGCGGGATGTGCGGCTGGTGGGCAAGTGCCAATCGGCGCAGGTGAGCTTCGGCAACAGCTACGAGGATCTGATGCGGCTGGCGGCGCTGATGCAAACGCTGTACGGGACGGCTAACCCTCCCCCACTGGACAGCATCAACACGCAGTGGAAGAGCGCGCAGGTGCGGAACGACGCGGATATTCTGGCGGCGGCGGTGCAGCTCCAGAAGTGGGGGTATGACCGGGCGGCGCTGCGGCTGCTGAGCCAATCGACGATGGCGAATTGGACGGAGGACGAGATCGAGCAGATGGTGGCGGAAAAGCGGGAGGATACGCAGGCCACGATGATGCTGCTGCCGAACTTCGAGAATTTTATGGCGAATGATGGACAGGGGGCGGGGAATGGGAACGGACAGAATCAGACCGAACGACGGCTACCCAACGCACTTTGACGCTGGAACTCATTGGGCAATGGCGGCAGCACCGGCAGCGGGAAAACGCCGGACATGGAGACGTTTCTGGCGGTCTGCGGGCGTTGCCAGTTGAAGCCGGAACACTATTTCTATAAGCAAGTTTGGGAGTTAAAGGAAGGGTAGAAATGGAAGGCCAAAGTTTTAGTGAAAAGTATGTACTGGATGTCGCAGAGGGCAAAGAAAACCCTTTTTATACCTTTGAGGCTTTGCAGGAGAACCTGCAAGCAATTTGGGGGGTATTAGCTAAGGCGGGTGAAAATGTTTGGGATGATAGCGAAGGTTATTTACAGCGACCTAAAGGGGAAGTGGGATCACTCATTTATCATTTATCTGCTGTTGACAATTACGCATCTCGTTTATTTAGTGGCTTTGCCGCTTTGGAGCCTGACGTATACGCCGCATCCGAAGGGGAAGAAGAAGCGTTTGAACGGATGCAAAAGCGTCTGCACATACTTGCTAAACGTCATGCCAGAGAATGGGAAAGTATGTAGGAGGAAACACATGAGTGAGCGAAGCGAGAAACCTATCCGCATCAATGGCATAGAAGGTATTAAGGAGTTCCCCAACCTCTTTGATGCTATTCAGTACCAGAAAACAACTGCGATGGGACGGTACTGGATTAAAACGCCTAAGATCGTGCTTTATGCTCCAATCCTGAGTTGTAAAAAGTCAAAGTAAAATACCATGACCGACACCGACAACGCGCCAGTCGGGGCGACACGCAGCAGGAAGCGAGGTGATGCTGAACTTGGAAGCGGAATACGCATGGCCTGCACCCCTGCAACCACTGGTGAACGAATACCACATTGAGCAGCTTCGCCGCTGCCGGACTGAGTTGGAAGCCTGTCGGGAAGATGTGGTGAAGTATTAGGTTCGCTTCTGATAAATCCAATTCTGTGCGTTAGTGGCCATGCGGCTGGATAGAGTGGTTTTCACCAGTGAGGCTTGAAATCTTTACTGGGAGCTAGGGAAGCGAGGAAGTCGCGAGTAGGTAGTACAAAGACCTTATCAGCGCGTCCGGGGCGCGAACTCGTGATGGAGCGGAAGCGATGAGGTGGTTCGCGGAAAGCTCACCGGCGAATCTGAGCCGCAAGGCGAGAAGAAGAGGGGCGGAGCGGGCATTACCTTAATGAGCTAGCAGCCGTCGCAGCTAGTCGCCTCATTTAACAACAGGGTGATGGTGAAATGGCAGCCACGGGAGCCTTAAAGCCTTCTGTCGCAAGACGTGCGGGTTCAAGTCCCGCTCACCCTATTCAGGCAGTATCAGACGATGCGGGGTAGAGGAGTGGTCGTCCTCGTCAGGCTCATAACCTGAAGACCGATGGTTCAAATCCATCCTCCGCAACTATAAACTTTTTTAATGATGGCAGTGTGGAAAGAGTCGGACGCCCGGCTCTTTTCATTTCTCGACAAAAAACACTCGAAAATTATTCCAAAAAAGCGAATGAAAATATGCAGCGGTTAGTCACCGGCGTGGGCGAGCGCACCGGCGAGCGAGGCTTCGCGCAGCATGGGGCCAAAGGTGGGATCGTCGTAGCGGTGGATGAAATCGCGAAGCTGGACTTGGCCGCTGCGGTAGGCTTCGAGCTTGCCGGGGGAGTTGGCGAAGCTGGCCTGCTGCGCCTGACGTTCGGGAGAGAGGGCGGCGAACCACTGCGGGCCGGGGATGATGTTGACGGCGCGACCGGTGACGACAATGATGCTGGTGCAGCGGCCAGAGTGATGATCGTTGACGCGGGGGACGGGGGCGTTGACATCGCGCGACGAGTCCCAAATGACCATGCCATGCTGGGCGACGCAGGAGAGGCAGGTGCGCAGATCGAGGGCGGCGATGCGAATGACCTGCTGGGCGATGGCGAGGTTGGCCTGCTGGTGGATGGCGGCGGAGTCGCGGTAGGAGGTGAGGTTGAGGGTGCGCATGAGGTTGTTGGCCTGATGCGCGGGGATGGATTCGGTCATGCTGCGAATCTCGCGGGCGGTGCGGAGCGATCCCCAGCCGGCGATGCTGCCGCGGATGGCCTGATTGTTGACGATGTTGAGCACGTCGGGGCCGTACTGGCGAAGCTGGGCAGCCCACGCGGGGGACTGGGCATAGGTGACGAGGCGGGCGACGCGCTCCGGATCGGGCACGTTCCAGCGCATTCCGATGGCGCGAAGCTGGGCGTTGGTCATGCCGGGGAGAGCGAGCTGGCGCTGGATGGTGGCGGCGGCGCTGGAGGCGGCGGCTTGGAGCGGCTCGCTGGCGTCGTTGATGCGGGCGGCATCGCGGCGTAGGGTGGTTTCGAGATCGGCGAGTAAGGCGCGGAGCACGGGGTTGTCGGGCGTGAGGCGCTCGCCCAGCTCGTCCAAGCGCTGCGCTTCGGCGTCCAGCTCGTCCAAGCGGCGCTGGATGAGGCCGGAGGTGACGGAGGCGGCGATGGCGTCGATGACCGGCTGCGCGATCTGGTTATAGCCCTTGTCGAGCAGCCGGTTGACGAGATCGGTGACCGTGCCGGGGCGCGGGTTTTGACGATTGGCAACCATTAGGCGTGTGCAGCGGTGCCCTTTTTGGCGATGAGTTCGACGACGGCGGTACCGTTGCCCACGAAGAGCACGACGACAAAATCACCTTGGGCGAGATCGGCCTCCGGCGCGATGCCCCCGGCGGTGGTGGAGAGGACGTAGATGGTGCCGGCAACGGTGGTAAATCCGACATTGAGCACGGCACCGGGCGGGGCGATGAGCATGTCACGGCCATCCTGCCCGTCGCTGATGGCGATGCCGGCGACTTCGCTGGCGGTATCGGTATCGGCGTCGGCCAGTTCGTGCTCGTTGGTGGCGGTGTTTTTGTAGACCACCTGCCCGGCGGTGATGGCTGCACCCCCGCGAACGGTGCGCGGACGGACGCCGCGAACCCACGCGACCTGTGTGGCGGTGATGGTGGCATCGACGTGCCAGCGGCGGACGCGGGCGAGATTAACCGGTGCTTCGGAACGCTGCCGGCGAGCGGCTGTCAATTTGATCATGATGAGTCTCCTGCTGATTTACGATTGCGCTGAGGCAAGCGTAAGGTTTGGGCGCGCCGGTCAACGCACAGAATACATCTTATCGGAAGCGATCCCTCGCCGCGGCGGGGGATTTTGTTGTGCGTTATAGGGCGGGGGTGAGCGAAATACTGAGCATGACTATCAGGCGCACTGATGGAGGGCCGGGACGCTGGCTGCCGGAGGTGCGCCACAAGACGCAGGTGGCGCGATGCCATAGAGGAGACAGGCGCGATGCCTTTGACACATTTGACCCAAACGACAATTCGCAGCGCACGACGGAACGGCAGTGAGGCGACGGTTGATCTGCGGCGGCGGCGGACATGGCGCGGCGAGGGCGAGGGCGGCGGTGATGCTGGCGGCGAGCGCCAGAACGGTGGCGAGCAGCAAGGCGACGACAGCGGCAAGTACAACCCGAAGGATTTGGACGAGGCCAAGCGAATCATCGAAGCGCTGAACAAGCGCGTGGGTGAACGTGACACGGCCATCGGACAGCTCAAGAACCAGAGCGCGACCTTGAACGAACGGTTAGCCGCGATTGAACGGGCGCAGCGGGAGAAGCTCGAAAAAGAAGGCGACTACCGCTCCATCGCAGAACAACGGGCGGCAGAGCTGGCGGCGCTGGCTCCGGTGAAGGAGCGGGCGGAGGCGCTGGAGAAGGTGATCCGCGAGAGCAATGAGGCGCGGATCGGGAAGCTGCCGGAAGAGGCGCGGACGCTGGTACCGGTGGATTATGCACCGGAGAAGCTGCAAGCGTGGCTGAACGCCAACGAAGGGCATTTAACAAAACCCCCTGCCCCCCAATTCGACGCCGGGGCGGGCAGCGGTAAAGGCGGCAAGGGTGGCGAGGTGAAGGTGACGGACGCAGACCGGCGCGCCGCAGAGGTGGCCAGCGCGGCTGGGTACATTGTCAAGGCGGAGGAGATCGCCAAGCGCCGCGAATCGAAAACGACTATTCAGCGAGGTGACGAATAATGGCAGGATTTCGATGGGTTGGTTCCATAGACGGGAGCCAGCCGATTATCAAGGACATCGTCGTGCAGGCATCGGAAGTGTTGAGCAGCGGCGAGATGGTCAATCTGGAGTCGGGCGAGGCCGATGGCGGCGCGACCAACGACAGCGCGTTTTTGGGCATTGCGACCCACGACGTGGACAACACGGTTGATGGTCACGTGGTGAGCGTGATTTGCAACCCCGGCGCGATCTACGAAGTGTATGACCCGAATGTGCGCACGATTGGCGATCTGCTCGATCTGGCGACGGGCGGGATGGGCTTGGCCGCGGCCAGCAACAACGACTTCCGCGTTTGGAAGAGCAGCGCGGCTGACGAACCGACGCAGGTCATTTTTAACGGTAACCACGCATTCGGCTGGGCGTAAGCCGTAGCGCAGCAAACAAGAGGCACAAGACGATGAACAAGTTACTGAATACGCTTACGCGCCGCGCAGCTCGCCCCCGCCACGCCGAAGCTCAGGTTGACCTGAGCCAGCGCCGCGCGTGGCATGTGGAGACTGCACGGGCATTCGAAAACCTGACCGACATTGACCCGGTGCTGACTGAAATTTTCTTTCAGAACTACCGGCAGATCAGCCCGTCACTGCTGGGGCCGGTGTACGGTGTACGCCGCAGCAGCAAGTCGAAGGAAACCACAGCGCGAGTGGGGAGCTTCGGCGACCCGAAGCCGTGGGATGGTCAGGTGCATTATGACGCCGCTGATCCGGATTACCAGATCGAGTGGACGCACACGACTTTGACCAATGGGTTCAAGGTGCAGAAGGAGCTGCTGGAGGATATGCAGTATCAAGGCATCTTCGACAGCGCCAGCAACCTCGGACAGTCGTTCAACCGCAAGGTGGTGAAGGACGAGGCGAGTGTGTTCAACAACGCCTTCAGCTCCAGCTACCTCGGCTATGACGGCGTGGCACTGTGCAGCGATTCGCACCCGCGCAGCAAGAGCGACGCGCAGCTAGTTGACAACTACCTCGGCACCAAGGCGCTGAACGAGGCGAACCTTGAAGAGGCGGTGGTGCAGCTCGAAGGCTTGGGCGACGACCGCGGCGAGCAGACGGTGGCGATGGCGACTCACCTCGTGGTGGGGCGGCAGCTCCGCATGACGGCGCTGAAGCTGACCGGCAGCCCGCAGGAACCGGAAACCGGCAACAACGCCATCAATACGCACACCGGGATCGTGCCGGTCATTCACCCGTTGATCACGGGCAAGAAGTGGTTTGTGATCGACGCGGGCATGTCGGTGAAGTCGCTGCTGTGGTTCTGGCGCTTGAACGCGGAATTCGGCGTGGCGGACGACTTGGGCGGAACGCTGGTGCGCAGCTTCTATGCCCGTATGCGTTACAGCTTCGGCTGGCAGGACTTCCGCTGGGTGGTTGGCAGCAACCCCAGCTAATCGCTTCTGATAAGTTCCATTCTATAGACTGAACGACCCTGTTTCGGCGGGGTCGTTTGATATGAGCGAGGTGAAAAATGCTTACGAATTTTCCGAATGGGATCAGCAGCTTCGGCGTCCCCGTGATCGGCGGCGGTTCGTTGATTCCACCGACAACCGGCAAGTATGTCTTCGTCCACAGCGGGACGGGGAGCAACAACAACGAAGGCGACAGCCCCAGCGCGCCGATGGCGACGATTGACGGGGCGGTGGGCAAGTGTACGGCGAACGCGGGCGACATCATCATCGTCATGCCGGGACACGCGGAGAACATCAGCGCGGCGACCTCGCTGGTGGTGGATGTGGCGGGCGTGCAGATCATCGGGCTGGGGCACGGGCGCAACCGTCCGGTGCTGACCTACACGGCGACGGCGGGCACGATTGAGATGGACGCGGCCAACACGCGCCTTTCGAACGTGGTGCTGCGGGCGAGCGTGAGCGCGGTGGTGGTGGGCATCAATGTGGACGCGGACGGTGTGACGCTGGACAGCCTCGAATTCACGTTCGACGAAACCGGCGACGACTTCGTGACGATGGTCGATATTGACGCGGTGAACTTGGCGACGGTGCAGGGCTGCTACTTCCGCGCGGAGGAAACGGCGGGGGCAGCGGAGGCGATCCGGCTGGACGACTGCGACTATGTGCGCATCGTGGGCAACCAGTTCACGGGCATCTGGAGCGACGCGCCGATCATCGGTGAGGGCGCGGTGGGGGTGAGCCTGCTGATCGCGGATAACGTTATCTACAACGGCGACACCACCGACCAGAACGGGATTGACCTGAACGTGGCCTTCACGGGATTGATCACCAACAACCGGATCGGGACGCTGTACGCGACGGGAATCGCGGGACTGCTCGACCCCGGATCGTGCCTGTGCAGCCAGAACTACGCGACCAACGCCATCGACGAAACCGGCGCGCTGGTTCCAGTGACGGCCTCGACCTAATCCATACCTGCCCTTCCACGCGGAGGGCAGCGATTTTTTACAGAGAGTGAGGGACTATGGCAATCCATCGCGAAGTGATCACGGCAAGCGGGGCGGCGGGTGGCGCGGGGGCGGCGACGGCGACGGCGGTATCGTCGCGACCCATCGATGGGCGAATCATGGCGGTGCATGTGGCGTATCTGGAGAGTCCGCCGGGGGCGACGACGGACGTGACGATACAAGAGGCGAACAACAGCCCGGCCATGCCGATCTTGACGATCGCGAACGCGGCGACGGACGCATGGTTTTACCCGATGGCACAGGCGGACAACCAAGCAGGGGCGGACATCACCGGCATGGGCGCGCCCATCGCCGTGAATGATTATGTACGGGCGACCATCGCGCAAGCCAACGACGGCGACGGCGTGACGGTGACGATTGTGTGGGACGACGGGCGATGACGTTTACCTACGACCTCGAAGATCCGGATGACATCGCGCGGGTGCGGCGGCACTTGGGCGACACGGACGAGCAGACGGCCATCTTCAGCGACGAGCAAATTCAGTTCGCGATTGATGAGGACGGCGGGGTGCAGGACGCGGTGATCGCGCTGATTGATGAGGTGATCGCCAAGTTGAGCCACGAGCCGGACATGACGGCGGACTGGCTGACGGTGAGCTGGCGGCGGAGCGCGGACGACTGGCTGAAGCTGCGGGCCAAGAAAGAGCAGCAGTTCGGGCGGGGGGCGGTGTTCAGCGGCGGCGGGCGACATGCGTACCGGCCTGACAGCGGGCAAAAAGAGACGCCGGATTACGGTGAAGAATAGGGCTTATCGGAAGCGATGGTGAGGCATGGCATGGTTTATCGTCCCGTACCGGCTGCGGCAGCGTGGTGAGCGCACCATACGATACTGCGCGATGGATGACTACACCCGTGCCATCCAAGCGGAGAAAGGCGCGTGGGACGAGATCGAGATCGTCGGCAACATGGCGCTGGTGAAGGTGGACGCGCCCACGCCGGTGCTCAACCAGATCCGGCGCGATCCGGACTTCTTCGAGATCGTGAACAACCTGCAAGACGCAGACCGGGACACGCTCAACGGCATCCGTGAGAAGATGCAATCCCTCGGCTACAGCGAAAAAGAAATCCAGACGACGCTGGGCGATGACCTGTCAGTGGTGACGCAGAAGCAGGTGGTCGAATTTTTCGCGCAACGATCCCAGCTTGGGTATTACGACGCGGCGCGGGGTGAGGTGGTGCTAGAGGAGCAAAAGGCAGCGACCAAGCCGGTTGACGAGGTTGAGAAGATCATCCGGGAGGCCAAGCGATGACACCTACCGCTGGCCTAATCGACCAATTTAACCGGGCAAATGACAGCGTCCTCGGCACGGGCTGGACAGAGGGGGACATCCTCGGCATCAGCGGCATCACGCTACAGGTCAACAGTAATCAGGCCAACAATGGCAGCGGGGCGACGAGCATTGCCCGCCGCAGCACGACCTATGGCCCGGACAGCGAATTTTACATGGACATCCCGACCCTGCCCGGCAACGGCGAGTGGATCGGGTTTTTCGTGCGCTGCACCCCCACGACCAACACCAATGGTTACGTCGTCGAAATTTACAACGACGGCGGCAGTCAAGATATTTACATCTTTCGTGTTACATCCAACAGCAACACGCAGCTTGGCGCGGCGCTGACCAACGCGGCACAAGCCGGCGACTCGTTGATGATCCAAGCGGTGGGCAGTTCCATTAATATCGAGCGCCAGCGCAGCGGCACATGGTCGGTCATCGCCACCCGTACCGACAGCACCTACAACAGCGCCGGTTACATCGGCTTTTATGGCAACGGCACCACCTTCCGTCTCGACAACGCGGGCGGCGGGGATTACATCGCGCCCAGCGGCGGGACGGAATACACGCAGTCGGTGAGCGGGACGGTGACGGGCGGCGGGGCGGTGATCAAGCGGACGAATAAGGTGACGGCGGGCACGACGAGCGCGACGGGCGCGCTGGTGAAGCGGTTGGCGCGGACGCTGGGCGGGAGCGTGAGCTGGGTGGGCAGCTTGAGCAGCGCGCTCAATTTGATCGCCCAATACGCGCTGGAATTTTACGGCGACGACGGTGGCCAGAACTACAACAGCATGTCGATCCTGCTGGAGGACGGCGTAGACCCCTACCCGATCAACATGCCAGCCAACCAGACGATTGAGATGAAGTTCCGGGCGCTGGCGGCGGATAACACGGCGACGGCGGCGGACGCTCGCTATTCACACCCGCTGACGGACTGGGATAGCTGGGACGACACATGGGGGCGGGTGCTGGGACTGTCGCGATCCGGGGCGAATCTGGTGCTGTGCTTCGGCGTGGCGGGGGTGAGCGGGACGTGGGCGACGATCTACGGGACGACGAACGTGGGGGACGGCGAGTGGCACGATGTGGCACTGACGTACAACCGGACGACGGGCGCGGTGGTGATCTGGCTGGACGGGGTGCAGGAGGCGAGCGGGACGTTCGACGCGCAGGACTGGGATTATCCGGCGGGGTATGTGAACCCGGACGGGAGCTATAACAACCGCGCGGTGTTCATGAGGGAGAAGCACGGGGTGGGCGAGCTGACGGTGGGCGCGCTGGACGAGATCCGCTTCAGCAACATTATCCGCTACACGAGCAGTTATACACCGGCGGCGCGATTTGACATCGACGCGAACACGACGGGGCTGTACCACTTGGACGAGGGCAGCGGCACGACTTCGGTGGACGCGACGGGCAACAACCCGGACGCGGTGCTGCATGTGGGCGGCACACCGGAGGGGCCGGTTTGGATCAGCACGGCGACGGTGTTCACGCAGGTGCTGACGGCGACGGTGAGCGCGGCGGGAGCGGTGGCCAAGCAGACGCAGCGCGCGATCGCAGCGACGACGAGCGGGGCGGGCGCGCTGGTGAAGCAAGTGGCGCGGGCGCTGGGCGGGAGCATGAGCGGCGCGGGACTGCTGACGAACGTGCGGGTGTATGTGCTGGCGCTGGCGGGGAGCGTGACGGGGGCGGGCGCGCTGGCACGAGAGACGAGAAAGATGTTTATCGGAAGCAGTTCGGCGGCGGGGACGCTGGCCAGAGCGACGGCGCGGACGATCAGCGGGACGGTCACATCCGGCGGAGCGGTGGTCAAGCAGGCGCAGCGGGCGGTGAGCGGAACGGTCACATCCAGCGGGGCGGTGATCAAGCAGACGCAGCGCACGATGGCAGCAGCGGCGAGCGCTGCGGGCGCGCTGGTGAAGCAAGCGGCGCGGACGCTTGGTGGGAGCTTGACAGGCGCGGGACTGCTGGACGCTTCGTTGAACGCGGGCGCTTTTTTCGTCGAACTGATGGGCGGTGTGACAGGCACAGGCGCATTAGGGCGGCAGACGCAGCGGACGATTGATGGGACGGCGAGCGGCGCGGGTGCGGTGAGCAGGCAGATCGGGCGGGGGCTGGCGGGGAGCATGACGGGCGCGGGCGCGTTAAGCGCGTCCCGACTGTATACCGTAATCGTAGCAGGCGCGGCCAGCGCGGCGGGGACGCTGACGCGGCAGACGAATAAGGCGCTGGCGGGGGTGATGAGCGGCGCGGGGACGATCAACCGGCAAGTGCGGCGGCTGCTGGCGGGGGCGAGCAGCCTGATCGGGGCGCTGGTGACGACGTTCGGCGGGGCGATCCAGCCGGGCAAGGCGAACGTGAGCGACCGGGCGACGGGAACGACGACGACACGTGACGCGGCACTCTATCAAGCGAGTGCTCATGACAGCATGGAGGAATAGATTATGACGAGCGGATCACTGGGTGGTCAGGCCGGAGCCGGTGGCCAGTTGGACATTAAGGTTATCCGGGGCAAGGGCAGCGCGAAGAAGCGGCTGATGGTGTGGCTGCTGTCGCTGGTGTTGGTCCAGCACCTGCTGGGGCTATGGGAGCGGCGGGCGATCCTGCGCGAGCAGATCGGCTACCGGCTGAAGAATCAACTGCGCTGGCGCTTCATGGTGGCGGCATTCTGGTACCGGATGGCGTTCGTGTTCGGCAAGGTGACGCCGTTCACGGTGCTGGTGAGCGAGCTGCGCGGGGAGCTGATCCGCAAAGACGGGACGCGGATTGATCTGGGCGTGCTGTGCTACCGCAATATCACCAACGTCTTTTTAGGGATGGTGGTGGACGATCTGGACAACGGCGCGGCGGACATCAGCGCGTTTAACTTCCACGGTGTGGGGACGGGGACGACAGCAGAGGCGGCCAGCCAGACGGCGCTGGTGACCGAATCGACGACGATCCTGACGACCAACAGTGTGCGGGCGACAGGGACACGCAGCCAGCCGACAGCGGTGCAGTACCGAACCGTGGGCACACCGGCCTTCGATGGCAGCGGGGCGATCACCGAACACGCCGTCTTCGACGATGTGGATGTAGCGCAGGGCAATATGATGGATCGCAGTTTGTTCAGCGCGATCAACGTGGTGGACGGCGACAGCATCCAGTTTACCTACACGCTGACGCTGGCGGGTGACTGATGGCTGAGTATCCGGTGGGCGCGCTGGTGCGGGTGGAGGCGAGCTTCGCAACGAGCGGGGGCGTGCCGGCTGATCCCACAGGGGTGACGCTGCGCTACCGGGTGGGCAGCGGAGCGGCGGTAGTGCTGGTGTATGGGACGGACGCGGCAGTGATCCGGGACAGCACGGGCAAGTATTACGTCGATCTGACGCTGACGAGCGCGATGGTAGGTAAGCTGGTCAAGTACCGGTGGGAGGCGACGGGGGCGGTGCAGGCGGCGAGCGAGAGCGAATTCCGCGTGGCCCCCAGCGCGTTTTATTAAGACACGAGAAGGCGCGTTATCGGAAGCGATGGCGCGATAGGCTGGACGGTGATGGGCGGAGGGTGTGATGGCGTTGTTGAGTGACCGGACAATCGCGATGGTGCGGCGGAACGTGAGCGCGATGCTGACGGAAAGGTGCACCATTGAACGCGAGAGCGGGGCGACCGATGACATGGGCGCGCCGCTGCATGATTGGACGGTGGTTGCGAGCGATGTACCGTGTCGGGTGATCCGCGCGGGGCAGCGCAACAACAATTCAACCGAGATCATCGGCAGCCAAGAGGCATTGGTCGAAATGTACCGCTTGATCTGCCCGGTTGCGACTCCTTTCAAGACGGACGACCGGGTGAGGATGGCGGACGGGACGGTTTATCAAGTGGTCGCGCTGGATGACCGTTTAACGGATCAGGCATTTGTGGCTGCGATCATCATGCGGGGGCGGGAGTAATCCCTCCCCTACCCTCTGATAGCGAGGTGAGCGATGGCGAATGTCAATTGGAGCAAGGTGGACGTGACGGGGATTGATCGGCTGCTGGCACGGACGCCGGATAAGGTCGAGGAATTCCTTGACTGGATGGCGGAGTCGATGGTGACGGACATCACGCTGAGCTTCAACACATCACCCCCCGGCGAAGCCTATACGCGCGGCGGCGTGACGCATGTGGCCAGCCAGCCGGGATACCCACCGAACATCGATATTGGTGACCTGAAGTCTTCGATCACATGGGAAAAGACAGCACCATTGGAGCGGACGATCAGCGACGGCGTGGAGTACGGAATCATGTTGGAGGATGGGACAGCCGATATGGAACCGCGTCCGTTCATCCAACCGGCATTCGACGAGGCGGCCAAGCGATTCGGTGAGGACGCAAAGCGCATCCTCAATCTGGAGCAGGCATGAGCAGCGCCAGAGAAGCCGCATTCAAGGTGCTGTTCGCGCATCTGGTACACGCCTCGCCGCTGTGGGAGGGGCGGGTGCAGCCGCAAGCGGTGGCGAGCAGCGGGCTGCAAAGGCCGTATGTGCTGTTCTTCATGGCCAGCGGCGGACGCGCCCCCAGTGTGCCAAGCCGACACAAGGCGACGGTGGTGGTGTCGGTGAAGGGTGTGGCGAACGAGATGGCGACGGCGCTGGCGATTGAGGCGGAGATCACAGCGCTCTTGCACAACAGCGGGACGCAGGACATTGACCCGCGGCTGCCGAGCCATCCGGAGTGGGAGATTTTGACGGTGAGCGAAGATCGAGCAATCGATTTACACGAAAAATTTGCAGGTGCCCAAGATATTTATCACGCCGGGCACCAATACAGATTGTTGATGGAGCGGAGGGCATAATGGCTGAGTACAGTGGTAATGATGTTTATCTGCGGATGAACGCCGTCAATATCGAAACCTATTGGCGCGAGATGACGATGGACTTCGAAAGCGGCGAAGAAGATACATCCGCCGGGGCGGGAATCGATTGGTCGAAGTCGGCGGCGAAGCTGTCGAAGGTCAAGGCGAAGATTTCGATCATCCATGATGATGTGGTGGCGGCGGCGACGATGGCGGCGCTGTGGGAAGAGAACATGATCGTGGTGGTGGACTACGGGCCGGAAGGCAATGCGGCGGGGAAACCCCGGCACACGCAGAGCTTCAAGATCAACAGCATCAGCGGGCCGACGACCAAGCACGATAAGGCGCTGGTGATGTACGAATTCGATATGGTGAGCACGGGCGTGCCAACCGCTAATCTGTACGCGGGCGCGACGTTCTAGCATATCCCAAGATATATCGGTAATGTGCGCGTGAAGCGCACTTTTCAAATTCAGGAGTGTGAGGACGATGGGGACGAACGGGGAAAAGCAGGAGCGCCCGGTGTTTGACTTCAGCCGGGTGAGCAAGCAGTGGAACAAAGAGTTCGGGTTGAGCGCCAGCCGGGCGAGCCGGGCGCAGAACACGCTGGGGCGACCCTACCCGGCGAACGGAGACGCGGCGGCGATTGAGGCGTACTTCGCGGCGCAGGAGGCGGCGTTCACGGTGATCGAGGAGACGGGGGATGTGCAGGCGGGGCTGCTGGCGCAGGTGCTGGATTCAGTGCCGCGATCGTGGCTGCTGGCGAACGCTCCGGAGGAGATCGACTGGCATGATCCGCAGAGTTTGAATTACATCCAGAGTCACCGGTATATGGAACTGCTGGAGATGCTGCAAAACGGCGAGGCGCGGCGCAACTCAAAAAACTAGCAGAGGACTACGAGTGGGCGGCCAGAGCACCGGGGCTGCTGCGGTTCTACCCGGACGAGATCGAGCGGATTGAGGACGCGGAGCTGATCTTGCGGGGGGTAGCGCCAAGTGAGATCGCTCGGATGTCCTTGCAACAACGACATGACGTGCTGGAGATCGCGGCGGTGCGGGACGCGCTGAAGTACGGCAAAGCGAAGAAGAAGTAAGTGAACCCCTGCCAGAGATGGCGGGGGTTTTTGTTTCCGTGCGTTGAAAGGCGAGGCGATTGGTAGGGTGATGGGTAGCGAGAAATACACTTATCGGAAGCATTATGGCCTTACAAGTTGCATCGCTGTACGGGGTGTTGAGCCTTGATGACAGTGGATTTAACCGGGGACTAAACAACGCCAAGAGCGGGCTGAGCGATCTGGGCGGCAACCTGCAACGGACGGGCGGCCAGATCAGTCTGGCGGCGGCTCCGATCGCAGGGTTATTCGGCGTGGCGACGAACCAAGCGATTAACTTCGACGAGGCGGTGACGAACACCGGCGCGATTCTGGGCTACACGCGCGACCAGATCGACCGGCTGGCGCTGGATCTGCTGGAGATCAGCGGCGGGAACACACGGGCTGGCCCGCAGGCGGTGGCCGAAGCGTTTTATGACATCGTGGGCGGTGTGCAAGACGCGACCACGCATATGGCGATTTTGGACGCGGCGATCATGACCAGCCAAGCCGGTAACGCCCAGCTCGCCGGCACGACCAAAGCCCTGATCAGCACGATGAACAGCTACCAGTATTCGGCTGACCAAGCGGCGATGGTGAGCGATGTTCTGACGCAGACGGTGGGGATGGGCGTGGGATCGATGGACGAGTTCGCGGCAGCGCTGCCCCAAGTGACGGGGTTGGCGGCGAGCTTGGGCATCCCGCTGGAGAACGTCGGGAGCATGATGGCGTTTTTGACGACAAAGGGGAACACGGCCAGCCAAGCGGCGACGCAGTTGGGCGCGAATATGAGCGCGCTGATGAAGCCGAACGAGCAGATGAAAGACGCGCTGGCGGAGCTGGGATTTAACTCCGGCGAGGCGGCGATTGAGCAGATGGGATTGTTGGGCGCGCTGCAAGCGGTGGCGGCGACGGCGACGGCACAGACAGAGGGTATGGCGGCGCTGCTGGGTACGCAGGAGGCGGTGCGCGGATCGACCTCGCTGATGGGGCAAGACTTCCTCGGATTTAACCGGACATTCGTCGAAGGGGTGGCGGGGATCACGGCGGCGACAGAGCAGATCCAGATGGGGAGCGCGGCGGCGGAGATGGATCTGTTCAACAGCCAGTTAAGCCAGATGGCGATCATCGCGGGGTACGCGCTGGTGCCGGCGCTGCTGCAAATGCTGGACACCGTGCGCCCGATCGTGACGGAGATCATCTCGTGGATCAGCCAGAACCCGGAGCTGACGGCGCAGATCGGCATACTGGCGTTCGGGGCGGTAGGTTTGGGGGCAGTACTGGCTGGCGTAGGATTGGCGGTAAGCACTTTAGGGACATTACTTGGGATATTGCTCAGCCCAGTTGTTCTGCTGGCCGGCGCAATCGCGGGGTTGGTATTTGCAGCGAGCCAACTTTATCCGGGCGGTCTGTCCAAACTATTGAGTGATGCAGCAGTCAGCGCTCAAACATTGGGGCAAATACTTCAAATCATTCTTGTGGACGGATTGAATAAAGCCTCGCTCGCAGCGCAAAACATTGTCGGAATCATCATGATCGGCTTTAACCTCGCGGTCATTAGCGCTCAAACTATCGTGAATGGGTTTATTACAAGCATCCAGAATCTGATCACTGAAAACCAATTTTTGTTTGATCGTATCCAAGATTTAATTTTGGCGATTGGGATTATGCGGGTGGGATTGATCGCCCATAACCTCATCGTTGGCATTTCGACGGCAGTCACATCCGGCTTGGCAACTGCTTCTTCACTGGCAGCCGCAGCCACCGGCGCTATCACTTTAGCGGTGAGCGCATTACTCAGCCCGGTTGTAACCGTGACTGCCGCGATTTGGGCACTTATATCAGCTTACCGAGAACTGCAAAAGTTTCAAGACACCGTCAAAGTGGCCGGACAGAATGCCCGGAATGTTGTTGCGCCGATGGTGACCAGCGGGCAAATTACGCCTCAGCAAGTGCGTGATCAAGCGTTTGCGTCCGCTCAATCTCAATTTACATCGATGTTGGGAGGGAGCGGTTTCTTGGGCGATCTGGCTACCCGCATGTTAGGCGACAACTTTATTAACTCGATTGCCAATGCTGCCGGAGCAAATGCAATTCCGGGGCGCGCGGGCGGCGGGGATGTGATGGGCGGGCAGTCGTATCTGGTGGGGGAGCAGGGGCCGGAACTGTTCACGCCGGGGGTGAGCGGGTACGTGAGCAGCAATGGTGACACGCAGCGGATGATGGGCAACACGTACAACATCACGATCAACGCCAGCACGGAAGCAGGCGGGCGAGCGGCGGGGCGCGGGTTCTTGGACGTGGTACGGGCACGAGGCGGATAGCGATGCACACATTAACACGGTTCGGACAAGGCAGCAGGGTGTACACCTTCCCGGCGGATGGGCAGGTGAGCTACAGCGACAACTTCGGGCAGTTGGTGACGAAGACGCAGCGGCTGGCGGGGGTGCATGGCGGGATCAGCAGCTTGGGGACGGGGCGCGGGTTGCAGGCCATCGGGACGGTGCGAGCGGACGTGTGGTTGGAATTCACGGACGCGGCGGACGCTACCGATAAAGTGGATTCTGTGCGGGAGATGGCGGACTGGGGAATGCAGCCGCTGTTTATGCAGCCGCTGGTGGGCGTGGAGCGGTGGTGCTGGGCGCGCGTGACGGATATTCAGACGCCGATGAGCGTTCACAATGTGCCGCACCGACGGATTAAAGTGCCGATCACGTTCGAAGTGCCTGACCCATTCTGGCTGACGCCGGGGAATGAGACGCTGTGGGGCGAGTTCAACTGGGGCGGCGCGGATTGGGGCGGCGGGGCGACGGCGGAGACGGTGACGGGGAGCGAGGATTTGTCGATCACGGTGGGCGGAAACACGTTCACGCTGGCGCGGATCAGCATTGTGAACGACAGCGGGGCGGACGCGAGCGAGATCGTGATCCAGCGGGTGGTGAATGAGCGGGTGGAGGACGAGGTGAGCTGGAGCGGGACGCTGGCGGACGGAGAGACGCTGGAGATCGACGGGCGGCGGCAGTGGGTGGTGGTGAACGGGGCGCTGGACATGGAATTGTTCGACAGCCGGCAACCGGATTGGATACGGCTGAAGCCGGGGGTGAACACGCTGCGCGTGACATTGGCGGGCGAAGTGGATGTGGCGGTGAGCTATTTGGAGCGATACATATGACGATCACGATGAGTATTACCACGTCAGGCATTTTGAACGGGGCGGTGGCGAATGACACGACGGTGACGGTGCCGCTGAACCAACTGCTGACGCTGCTGAACAACATCGCCAACGGGGCGCAGAACTTGGAACAGGTGCGCTTCGCCGAGTTGGGAGCCACACCCAGCACCCCGGCGAGCGGGCTGTGGAAGATTTATTTCCGCAGCGGCGGGCTGTACATTTTGGACGACGTGGGGACGGAGACGGCGATTCCGCTGACGACGGTGAGCACGATGGGGCAGCCATGCGAGGGGCGGCTGACGCTGACGAGCGGGACGCCGGTGACAACCACTGATGTGACGGCAGCGACGACGATTTACTTCACGCCCTACAAGGGCAACCGGATCAGCTTATATGATGGTTCCGGATGGGACATTTACACGTTCACGGAGCGTTCGCTGTCGTTGAGCGGGCTGACGGCGGACACGAATTATGATGTCTTCATCTACGACAACACCGGCACACTAACGCTGCAAGCGGTGGCATGGACGAACGCGACGACGCGGGCGACGGCGATCACGCTGCAAGACGGGATCTACGTGCAAAGCGGATCACTTACGCGGCGGTATCTGGGCACGTTTAGGACGACGAGCAGCACCGGGCAGACCGAAGATAGTTTGCTGCGGCGCTACGTTTGGAACTACTACAACCGGACGTCGCGGACGCTGCTGGTGACGGACAGCACGGATAGCTGGACATACGCGACGGCCAGCTACCGCAGTTTGAATAACAGCACGAATAACCGGGTGCAGTTCATCATCGGGGTGAATGAGGAGATCGTGGAGCTGCGGCACTACCTGACCTCGATCACGCAGGGGGTGACACCGGGGATCGCGCTGGACGCGACGAACGCGAACAACGCGCTGCTGCGATCCCTGACCGCTTCGGCGGCGGCGTCGCAGGTGGGCATCTCGGAATATCGCGGTTATCCCGGCATCGGCTACCACTATTTGCAACTGACGGAGCAAGGGAACGGCAGCACGGCGACGATCTACGGAGACGCGGGTGTGCCGGGCAGCTTGCAAATGGGCGGCATCGGGCAGTTGGCAGCTTAAGGAGGCGAATGAGGATGGCGAAGATACAGGTGGCGGACGTGCATGACCTGCTGCTGAAGGCGGGAATCCCGGTGGACGGGGTGGCGACGGCGAAGGGCGACCAGATCGACCGGATCGACTTCGGAGCGGATGCAACCGAGGCGCAGCAGAAAGAGGCGTGGGCGCTGGTGAAGGCGTATGACGCGGAGGCGGCGGCGATTGAACGCGAGGCGAAAGCAGCGGAGCTGAAGGCCGCGCTGGAGACGAAGGTGGAGATCAGCGACGCGAACAGCATCGCCGCGCTGCGGGCGATCATCGAAAAGCAGCAAGCGCAGATTGACGCCTTGATCGCAACAAGGAAGGGATGATGCGCGTCTGGGCGGATGTTTACAACCCGGCGGGAAGCAAGCTGACGACGGTGACGGCCATCATCAGCGCGGGGGTGCGGGAGCGGCTGGACGAGGCGGGGAGTTTTAATTTGCAATGCCCGGCCAGCGACGAGCGAGCGCTGACGTATCTGGTGCGCGGGAACGAGGTGCGCATTTATGTGCAGGAGGACGCGGAAACCCCGCAATTGTGGGGGGCGGGGCTGATTTTGCGGCGGAAGGTGGAAGAGCGCGAAAACGGGATCGGGCTGAACATCGAAGGGCGCGACCTGCTGACGGAGCTGCGGCGGCCCACGGTGGGCTTGGGGCGGACGTATGAGGCGCAGACGGTGGAGACGATCATCGACGATCTGGTGGAGCTGGTGGGCGGCTGGACGGTGAGCTATGAGACGGCGACGGCGACACGGCTGCAAACGGCACGGTATGACGGGGCGAAGGTGCTGAAGGCGCTGGTGCGGACGGTGGAGGAGTTGGGCGTCCATTTCCGCAACGGGGAGACGCCGCGCGTGCTGGAGGTGGGGGCGTTCGGGACGGCGGCGACGACGGACAGCGGGCTGCAAGTGCGGCTGATCAAACCACCGAGCAGCATCACACGCGAGCTGTACGACGCGGACGAGATCGTGCTGGTGGACGAGATCAGCGTGACGGAAGACGACGACGAGATCGTGAACTACATGATCCCATTGGGCGCGGGCGAAGGCAGCGCGGCGACGACGCTGAAAGACACGAGCTACCGGATTTTGAACGCTTCCGATAATTCCATTTATCGAGCGGGGATCATCCCCACCTACCCCATTTACCGGCGGGTGAATGACTTCGGGATCGAAGAGTACGCGATTGACGCGAGCGCGGGCGGCGACCGTTGGGAAGAGGTGACGACGTTTAAGGAGATCGCGCCGGTGGCGAACAGCGATCTGGCACGGCAGTTGGCGAGCGACGCGCTGGCGGACGCTGCGATGGCGGACCTAACACGACGACGCGAGGCGTTGGTGACGTATGCGCTAAGCGTGCAGAAGGCGCGGCTGAAGATTCGACCGGGCGAACTGGTACGTTTGACATATCGTGGGATTGTGCCGATCCGGGGGCTGGAGACGGCCATGAGCGACGAGCTGACGTACATCGACGTGGACGAGGATCTGTGGGTGATGGCGGTGCAGCGGAACATCAGCGATTCGGGCATTCGCTACGACTTCGAGGTGAGCACGATTGACCGGCTGCCGAAGACGGCGGAAGAGATGATGGTGGAAGTGGTCGAGTCGGTGGAGGCACGGAACGTCAGTGTGCAGAACATCGTCACGGCATATGAAAAAAGCTCATGGGACACGGTGCAGTGGGGCAGCGCCAGTTACTGGCAAAAGCGGGCGAGCTTCCCACTGCTGATTGATAATGAGGTGTTGGACATCATCAGCGTCAAACTGAACTTCCGCACCCGGCCACTGAGCGCGACAACCACCTTCGACCACTACAACGGCCTCGCCCCCAACGATTCTTTCTTGGGTTCATATGCTTTTCAGGTACGTGAAAGCACCAATTATCCGCGCAATATTCGACTATTCATCAACGGGGTGAATGTAACGATAGCGCTTGGAGGCCCATGGGGGCCAAGCAACGCGGCGGTGAATGTGTCGCTGGACATTTCGCCATACATCATTGAAGCGGCGGGCGGGATTTACCAAGAGCATTTGATCGAGTTCGAATGTGAGGAAGCTACGGGGAGCGATCTGGTGCAGGTCGTTATCGGAAGCACGTCAGTGGTAAACACGTCACATGGGTTCATCCACGCGAGCACACGGGTGCTGGCGGTGGCGAGAGCGATTGTACCCACTTAAGGAGGCGATGATGTTGAGGATTGTGATTATCTTCGTGCTCGTGCTGGCGCTGAGTATGATGCTGCCGGCGGAGGGCGAGGCGCAGGGTACGGCGGGCTACGAGGTGACGGTGAGCGCACCGGTGAGCGGGATGCTGCCGATCAACCACACGTTCAGCATTGAGGTGCTGGACGGCGCGACGGGCTTGTATGAGACGCGGACAATGCGGGTTGAGCGGTATGTGATCTGGTTGCAGCCGATACGCCCGCCGGAATATTTATGTGTGTTGGACGGCACCGGTTCGTGGTTTATTTTCAACCGTGCGACTATTGACGGATAAGCAAAGGATTGTCCGATGGCATCTGAAGTCACAATCTCACTGGTGTTTAATATCCTGCTGGCCATTGTGGGCGTGTGGGTGTACAGCAGCCGCACGCAGATCAAAACCAAGGCGGAGCAGCAGGAGATGGACAACAAGCTACGGCTGCAAGATGCTGAGAGCCGATTGAGCCGGCAGAACGCGGAGATCCGCGAGCGTTCGGAGCTGCTGGGGATGATCCGCGAGCTGACCAAGCAGGGGCAAACCTTTCTGGCGTCGCTGGACAAGATGGAAGAGCAGAAGGAAGAAGACTACAAGGTGCTGAAGCATGTGGTGGAGGACGGGACGCGAAACGTGCTGACGGAGATCAAGAACGCGGAGGGACGGTTCGTGAAGCGGATCGACGAGCTGGACGCGAGCTTGGGGACGAAGAGCACGGAATGGATACAGACGGTGGCGAGCGAGTTCGCGGTGACGCTGGCGAATAAATTTAACGAGGTAATCGCCCAGCAGAGCAACTACCCCTTCCCCACGCCGAACGACCCGGAATGGCACGGCGATTTTATGAAGGCGCTGGTGACGCACGCGCATGTGTATGACCGGACGATCGCGACGGAGGCCAACCGGATCGGGGTGGAGATCGCAACCGAGGGGCAAAACGTGGAGCTGATCCGCGGCTGGAAGAAGGATTGGATCGGGGTGCGGTTCGTGCATAACGGCAAGCCGATCTGGGGGTGGGTGCAGGAGCACGAGGTGGTGGTGGGCAAGACGGCGGTGAAGCTGGCGACCAGCGAAGTGACGGTTGTGCCGGCGAGTTGAGCATTTAGGAAAACGTAATCCCCGCAGCTCCCCGCTCCGGATGGCATCAAGACTGTCTTAAGGCAGTTGTTCACTAAGTTTTGACGACAATGGCATAGTCAGATCATCTGACAACAATTACGAGGACAGGTGAGCCATGATGAGGATGCGTTCGGTTCTGATAATGTTGATTCTGTTGGTGCTTTGCTTCGGCGCGCCGGCGCTGGCGCAGGAGCTGGTGACGAATACGCCGGTGGTGGAAGTGGTGGCCACGGCTGAACCGATACCCGATCTGGTCGAAAGCCCGGCGGAAGAGTCGGTGGGCTTGGTGCTGAGCACGATCCGCGAAGTGCTGCCGTGGTTGGTGGCGATTGTGCTGGTGGTGCTGCTGATGGCGCTCATATTGGGGCGGACGGCGATCATCCAGCTTGGGGCGAGTGTGCCAGCGTTTGTGTATGAGGCGGGCAAGGGCGCGCTGCTGGCGAGTGTTGAGCAGGCTGAGCGGCATGTTGAGCTGACGGCGACGACGATTGACGACGAGGCGCTGAACGAGTTGAAGGTACAAATCAGCAGCCTGATCAAGCAGATCGAAGAGTTACGGGCGCAAGTGACGCCTACGGTATTCCCACAGGGATAAGATGCCAAGCAGCTTCGCATCACTGCACATACTGGCGGACGGGTGCAACGACGCGGACATCCGGCGGGCGGGGGCGTTTTTACAGCGGAGCGGCTGTAGACACTACAACCTGACCGCCGCGGCGCGTTACAACGAGAGCGAGAAGATCATCCGCGAGCTGCGGCGGATGGCCCCGAACGCTCAACCGCTGTGGCGCGGCTGGGACAAGGATGTGCTGGACGACGGGACGATCTGGGAGCGGACGCAGCCGGTGGAGTGGATCAACTACCGGATCGTGCCGAATTTGCACTGGCTGAAGGAACTGGACGTGATCGTGGTGACCACCAACGAGGTGGGGGTACACGGCGAGCGGGCGCGGCAGTTCGCCGTGTGGGAGGCGGACTGTGTGAAGCTGGCGGCCAAGAACCACGGGGTGCGGCTGGCGGTGCTGCGGTTGAGCACGGGCAATCCGCTGGAGACAGAGCGGCAGAACTACGATGTGCTGCTGAAGGCGGCGGGACAGCATAACGCGATCCTCAGCCCGAACGAGTACAGCAGTTCGCGCGGGGATGTGGTGACGAACTGGCATGTGGGGCGGGCGGGATGGATGCACGAGCGGCAAGACGCGCTGGGTGTGCCGCGCTCGCTGATGGTGGTGGGCGAGTGGGGAATCGCGCATGTGAACCCGGATTACAGCCTCGACCCGTACAAGGGCTATGCGTGGGTAGGAACGGATGTGGGCGAGCATGTGCGGGTGTTGAAGCGGGACGGCGAGATTTACCGCCAGCGCGGGGTGAGCGTGTGCGTGTTCGTGTTCGGAGGTTGGAAGAACAACAGCTTCAGCATCCACAAGGATGAGCCGCTGTTGCAGGCGGTGGAAATGGCCGCACAAAGAGGAGAGTTGGATCTGATGGAAAACGATGTGGTGACAGCACCGGTGATTATGCCTCCGCCGTTTGGTCATGCGGTGCTAGATATTGTAAAGGTTGAAAGCATTCCCGGCGGGATACGCAACCTGCGGAAAGAATCCCGATACAACACGACCGACATGGGCGATGTGAGAGTGGGCGACATTCTGCGGCGGTATGATGTAAGAGTCAACGGCGCAGTGAAAGCGGGCGTCTTCGGCGTGTGGCAGTTCGTGGAGAAGCTGGACGCGACCGACACGGTGATCGAAGCGGGGTGGATGTGGGTCGATGATGTGGACGTCGAGGTGGTGGAAGACCTAGAGCAACCGGAAGATCCACCGGCAGAGCCAAACCCCGTGCCGGGCGGGCCGTATGTGGAGGTGACGCGGGCGCTGGCGGCTGAGATGGCGGAGACACACCGGCGGCTGCACGCGGCGTATGTGGAGATGGCGGCGCAGGCGAAGGCGCTGGCGGACATTTGGGAGAAGATCGCCAAGCAGACCGGCAGCGCTTGAGAAGGACAATTATCGGTAGCAGACCCCTCGATTTCGAGGGGTTTTTATTTGTGTACCGGACAAACGGCTGTAAGATGTAAGCAAGGTAAATAATACGAGGGGTGGATGTATGAAGCGCAAGAACAGCGAGAAAAAGGGTTCGGTTCGTGGATGCTCGATCATATTTATGTTCCTGCTGATCGGGTTCGTGTTTTATGTGGTGAACGAGATCAGCCGGCCAGCGCCTCGATCAGCCCCTACCCCTGAAGGCGGCGTGACGATGATTCCACAAGCGACAGGAGAAGCGGTGATGAGCAATCTGGATTTGATCAAGACGACGCTGACGATGGCGCAGACTCCGCCGATTTTGGACGTGGTGGTGAATGATGACATTAAGCGGGTGCAGATCGTCTTCACATCGGGGAACACGCTGGCGGAGATCGAACAGCAGATGCAGACGGTTTTTTGTGCCGCAGCGCCGGTGATCCCCGCCGGTTACGATATGCGGCTGGGGGCAAAGGCCAGCAACAGCATTACGCTGGCGACGGCGGTAATTAATGCGAACAAGATGCGACCTGCTAGCTGCGTGGGGAACATCAATTGGGCGACGTTCGCGGACGAATATAACCCGGCGAGCGGGTTGGTGGCTGCACCGACGGTTGCCCGCGCTGCACCACAGCAGCAGCAGCGGCGGCCTGACAACTGCGAAGAGGCGCGAGCGATGGGATTAAGTGAGCGCGAGGCGGCTCAGTGGGATCATTTAGACCGCGATAATGATGGGGTTGCCTGCTACGGCGACTAGCTAAATTGACAGCAGCGCACGAGGGGGGTGGGTGCGCTGCTGCCAACCGGAGAACCGGACGAGAAAGGGAAGAACGAACAGCCCCTAGTTTGACAGCAGCGCAACCGGTTAACGCTCACGAATCATCGGGCGTACCAAATTGGTCGAAGAACTGGGCGCGGCTAAGGGTGATGTAGTAGGCAGCACAGCGCGGGTTGAGACAGTCGGTGAGGGTGTAGCCGGGGCGATCCGGCAAGCCGGAGGGCTGGTCGAATTCGCGGCGGGTGTATTCCCCACAGGACGGGCAGCACAAGCCTTCGGTTTGCAGGTAGCTGGCGCGACCCGGACGGTCGATGCGACGGCGGGTGGGTTGAGGGGGCATCATGTTAAGCCCCCTGCTGAAGGTGCGGCACGCTGAAGGTGACGCGCTTGGAGAGCAAGGCGCGGGACAGATCCTGCTCTTGGCCGACATACTTTTCGGTCGTCGCGATGGAACGGTGACGAAGCTGGGCGCGGATTTGATCCCACTCGAAACCATGACCACGCATGAGGTAGGCGCAGGTGCGGCGCAGATCGTGCGCGCCGATGCCCTTGCCGAGGACGGCAGCGGTGCGGCGGTTGACGATCTGGAGGACGGCGCGCGCGCTGAGGCCGTCGTGGGTGGGGATGACCGAACCGCCCTTGAGGAGCGGCTGAAAAAGGGGCACGTCGCCGGTGATGTGATGGGCAGGATCGGCGGCGGCATTCCACGCGCTGACCCACTGGTGGATGAGATCAAAGGCTTCGGAATCGATGCCTATTGGATCGTGATTGTTGCGCTTGCCACGGACGCGCACTTCGTAGCAGTCCTTGCCGGGGGTGATGCTGTTGAGGGTGAGGCGGGCGAGTTCGGCGGCGCGGAGGCCGGAGCTGATGCCCAGATAGAGCATGGCCAGATCGCGCTTGCCGGTGAGGGTGTCGAGCTGGCCGGTGAACGACTCCAGCAGGGTGTTGACCTGCACGAGGGTGAGGCGCGTGCCATGCTGCTCCAGCGCGGGGCGGTTGGAGGTGCGATCAGGGGCGGGGTTTTTGACGGCGGCGGCAAGGCGGAACTGGCGTTGGGCTTCCATGACAAAGAGCATGTCCTGACCGGATTGGAGGTTGGTGACGGGCTGCTCTTCGAGGGCGCGGAGCCAGAGGCGGACGGCGGCCATGTAGCGGGTGATGGTGCTGCTGCTGAGGCTGGCGCGTTTGCAGCGGGCGATGTAGTCGGTGACGGCGGACTTGGTGGGCATGAGCATGTCGTCGAAGCGGAAGGTGTAGTCTTCCCCTCCGTGGTGCAGGACACGCGCGCCGAGATGGCCGCAGAAATCGGCGAGGGAGGAGAGGTAGGCGCGCATGGTGTGGCGCTCGAAGCGGCTGCCGGGCAGCGACTCGATGTGGTTGGTGACCTCCTCCAGCGCGGCGAGCGGATCGAAGAAGCGCAGCCAGAGGGCGGACTCGTCAGACGATTGAGGAGCTACTATAATCTGGGACGGGGATTGGATCGCGGAAATCATTTCAATTCCTTTCGGGTAATCTGCTTTCTCGGAAGTGATTGCTCCGGTCAAAGCGCCTTCGACTGGTACTCGAAGGCGTTTTGATTTCTCCGTTGCATCAAATATTTAGTGCAATAGTACAACAAGTACTTAACGTAGTCAAATGGTATTCGTGAATTATTCGTTATAAAAATGAAACACATACACCAAACACTTGTCATGCACCAAATGTTTGTGTTATTTTAAGAAAAGGTTAGCAGGAAGAAGGTCATGTCAAACAAAAAGTTTCTCATCAAATTGAGCGACCACGTCAATAAACAACATTGGACTGCTTATGCTGTCGCAAAACAATTGGGTCTGAACCAGACAACTGTCCGCAAGTTCATGTCAGGGCATGTGGTTATGGAATATCTTCCGAATCATGTGATCCAGATCGCGGAGTTCTACGGTTTAGATTGGCATGATAAATCAGTAGTGGAAGTGATTGAGGAATCCTTGGGGCAAATCAAAGCTCCACTCGCTCTCCCGGCCTGAGAAACTGGAAGCAAGTGGAGCTTTTGATTACTAGCAGGTGGACATTTTACTGTTCACCCGCGGCGCAACTTAACAACGCCATAACCCCCCACTGGTGAAGGAAAGGCCAGCGAGGTTTGTTACAGAGAGGGCATCGCGCCTACCCTGTAACAGTGAGCCAGTTTGCTCAGAGGCCGGCGGAACCCGACAGCCGAGGCGATGACATGCGAAACGGCCGTTCATCGCTTCGGACTAGGGGACAGCGGATTGGCCTTCACGGCTCCCTCGCTTTCCATGCGGCAGATTGGAACGCCCAAGCTGCTTCCCCAACTGATGGCAAACCTACTCGGACATCAGCAGACAATCATCGCGATTGTGGAGAACCCCTTAGTCGTTCAAGGTTTGGGGGGTTCTCTATGCTGATGGTATCGGGGCGGCGGGACTCGAACCCACGACCTCTTGTCGTTCGTTCAAAGCCTGCAAGCCTAACCGGTTCTCCATCCAGCATCAATAATTTTAGGTGCAGTAAGCGGCTGAGCGGGGTCGTAACCAAGCTCTTCAACGGCTTGGCGGACGCGATCCCAGTCGTCGGGATAATAATTTTCGAGCGTCATTTTGACATCGCTGTGACCCAGAAGCTGGGCGGCGATGGTTGGGCTAACGCGGGCGTCGGCCAGTTGATAGCCTTTGCGGTGACGGAGCGAGTGCGGCCCCCATGAGCCAACCCCTGCTTTGATGCAGGCACGGCGGAAGAACTGGCCGAGGTTGTCGTTCTTAATGAGGCGGCCATCTTCGCTAAACACGAAATCACCACGGCGACGAGCGGACTGCTCTTGATGCCAGCGCATGAGGGCACGCCCACATTCCTCACGGAAGAAGACGGGGCGCGCCGGCTGACCTTTTTCGACCACGATGGCGCGGCGGTTGTGCAGGTCAATATCTGACCAGCGCAGCCCGGCAGCTCCGCCGATGCGGTTGCCAGCATCCCCCAGAAACAGGACAAGCGCATAGGTACGGCGATCCCACTTGGCGAAATCGAGTAGCTGGCGGTAGAGCGCTTCCGGCATGGCTTTTTCGCGGCTGACGGTGGTGGTCTGGCGGAGGCGTTTGAGCGCGAGGGCGGGCGACTTGCCGGGATGGTCGGAGACGCGAATCCACCAGTTGAAGAAGGTGCGCACGGTTTTGACGAACTTGTTGTAGGTGGCGGGGGAGCGCACGGTGGGGCGGCTGCGAACCTTTTGGCCGAACTCGATGAGATGCTCCGGACGAATGTCGGAGAGCTTGCGAGACGCGCCCACAAAATCGCGCATGGCGTTTAGATCATACAAATAGCTTTTCCGGGTGGAGGCGATCTGTTCATTGAGGAACAGGCGAACCGCCTCACCAAGTATGAGATCGGACATGGTTTTGGAGACTCCTTTCGCAAAATAGTTTAGCACGGAGATAGGGAATGGACAGCAACGACGACAGAAAACCGTTAGGGCGTTCGAAAAGATGTGGTGGGGGGCAGCGCGTGAAGCGCCGGCCTGAGGAATTGGCGCTGTTCGGGCTGCGGCTGCGGGGGCTGCTGGAGCCGGTGATGCGTCCGGACGGGTTGGTGGGGTACGGGCTGACGGATGAAGCCCGCGCGATGCTGAAGCAGATCAACGCGGAGGACGGGCATGACGTTGATGACGTTGGCTGAGTTGGAGGCGCTGACGACGCGCCATATACCACCCCCTCCCCCGCCGATGACGGCACGGGACGGGCGTCACCAGATCTTGGGGGCGATCAAGATCATCGCGCGGATGAGCGGGATGAGCATGGTGACGGACGTGGCACCGGTGGAGCTGCTGGTGCGGCGGATCGACGAGCTGGAGGCGGAGGCGCAGCGGCGCGAGGCGGAGATCAAGCAGTACCGCGAGGCGCTGGCGGCGGTTGGAATCGCGCTGGAGGCACACAGCGACCCGTTCGAGGCGAAGGTGGCGAGCAAGTGGGCGAAGAGCGACCTCGTGAACTGGATACAGGCGGTGTGCCAATCGATGGCGTGGGTGATGACACGGGCGGAGAACGCGCTCGACCCGGAGCACGCGCAGCCGGTGAGCGGGGAGATCGGGCGATGAAGCGGATGCTGCAAGGCGGCGTGATCTTGGCGCTGGCAAAGCGGACGCACCGGGAGATCGGGGCGGTGGGCGAACGGTGGCTGGCGGAGGCATTGGAGCGGCAAGGCTACCGGGTGGCGTACACCGGCGCGGGGGAAAAGCGCGGCGATCTGGTGGTGGTGGATGTGGTGAGCGGAGAGGTGCGCAAGATCGAGGTGAAGACGGCACGGAAGGCGAAGGATGGGAAGTGGCGCTTCACGCTGGTGAAGGACGGCTGCACGAGCCATTTGAACGCCGATCTGGTGGCGCTGCTGGCGGTGATGGAGAGCGGGCGGGTGGTTCCGTTCATCATGCCAGTGGAGGCGGTGAAGCAGCAGCGACAGGCCGTGATCACGAGCCATCCGGAGCGCTACGCCGGGAAGCTGGCGCGGTGGCGGATGGAAAGTCAACAGATCGTTTTATAGCGAAAGGGAAACGACATGATTCAGATCGTTCAGGTTCCAGTGGCGTGGTCGATGACGAAGCAAGCCCAACACTTTGCTGAGGAGTTGGGGAACATGCCCAGAATTCAGGAAATGCGAGACAAGGAACATGAGCAGGCGAAAGCGCAGTTGGACACCTGTTTGGAAGGTGGTTTTACGCTGCTTTCGACTGTGGTGGTGGAAGTGACCAGCCGAACCTTACTGATGTACACGCTGCATAAGCCCGACAAGAGCGGTTGAGAAAGGCCATTATCGGAAGTGATGTACACGATGGAACACTGCTGGCAAGTGACGGACGCGCTGGTGCGGGAGGTGATGCTGCTGGACGGGGACGACGACCAGCGGGCGAATCCGAAGTACAGCGCGTGGGTGGAGAACTATGTAGACGGCATGAGCCGGGCGGCGCGCGTGGCCTTTTTGCAGGGGCGCGGCTACCGCTATTCGACGACATTAGGCCGATGGGTGGAGGACAAACGTGAAGCGTTCACAAATCGTGGTGGTGGTGATCGTGGCGGCGCTGTGGCTGCTGCTGGTGGTGGGGATGGTGGTGGTGCAGGACGCGGGTGACGGGCGGTGCAGCGGCTTGCACGTCGGTGGGGGCGACTGTATCGAGATGATCGGGGGGCGGTGAGATGCCCCCGATCGCACGAACCACCTGCCGCGTAGAAGGATGCGGCAAGCCCCGGCATGAATACCCAAAGAGCGGGATATCGGTCTACTGCACCGATCATCTGTATCTGAGAAAGAAATCGCGCAAAGGGCATGAAATGATGACCGGACCAGAGCGAGACGTACTGCACCTGCTGTTGGAAGCCAAGCGCGCAGGAGAGCCATTTATCCCGCTGCGGTATCCACAGGCGCATGGCAAGACGCTCAAGCGCCTGTTTGATAAGGATTGGATCTTCGCCAGCGCCGGACTGGATGGAATGCGCTACAAGATCACCCTGCGCGGCGAGAAAATGCTGGCGTACTACGAAACGACACTCGCCCGGCGGGACAAGATATGCCCGCGCTGCGGGGTGAACCCCAAAATCGTTCTTCAGGACGGGCGGCTGTACTCCTACTGCAAAGACTGCGAACGCAAACGTAATATCAAGAAGCGGTTGGAGGGTAAAGCTGAAGGCGATACAGATCGCCCATGTTCGCGCTGCCAGAAGCGGCACCGGCATCAATACCCCAACGGGAGATGGAGCACCTACTGCAAGCACTGCGAAAGCATCAACCGACGGAAAAATGCCCGTAAGCAGCGGCGCGCCGAACTTAAGCAGGTCAAGAATGGCGGCCCGGTGCCACTGTGCAAACGCTGCAAGCAGAATCCGCGAAAGGTGCATCCGAACTCGATTGCTACCTACTGCGAGGCTTGCCTGCCAATCATGCGCAAGCAAACACAATTCAGGCACGTGATCCGTGTTCATAGGTTAGGGAGGGTGTGAGATGGTGAAGATGCTGATCGAGAACGAGATGGGGTACTGCCCGGTGTGCGGGGAGCTGATGGAGGCGGTGCCGGTCGATGAATATCCCGACAGGGACAAGCAGACGGTGACGGCGTGGGAATGTGGATACTGCGCGATCGATGTGACGTACACGATACCCATCGATGGGAACGAAGAGGAAGACGGGGTGAACTCGATTGAGATCATCCCATTCGCATCGTAAACGAAATTAGGAAAGGGAAAAACGAACATGAGCCAGATGAGAGTGATCACATTGTTGAACGAGAAAGGCGGGGTGGGCAAGACGACGACGGCGGTACACATCGCGCAGGGGCTGGCGGCGAAGGGGGCGAAGGTGATCCTGCTGGACGGCGACCCACAGGGGCACGCGACGGTGAGATGCGGAATCCGCAAGGGGGCGGGGTTGTATGACCTGCTGGTGCGGGACGCGAACTGGCAAGACGTGCTGAAGGTGATGCCGCCAGAGCGACACGGACTGCCGGGGCATCCGCTGCCGAGCGGGCGGGTGTGGGTGGTGCCGAGCAATGTGGAGACGCGGAACATCGCCAACAGCATGAGCGAAGCGGAACGGCTGGCGATCCGGCTGGACGAGCTGCGGGAGCAGGTGGACTACGTGATCATCGACAGCTCCCCTACCCCGTCGCTGCTGCACGGCGTTTTTTACACGGCGACGGACGCGATTGTGTATCCAACGGAGCTGGCATTCACGAGCTTCGATGGGCTGGTGGAAAGCATCAAGCGGCGGATGGCGGCGGACGAGGCACGGATGAGCCGGTGGGCACTGCCGCCGATCAAGGTGCTGGGGATACTGCCGATGAAGTACCGGAGCAACACGGGCGAGCAGAAGGACAACCTCGCAGAGCTGACGGCGAACTTCGGCAAGCTGGTGTGGGAGCCGGTGGCGATGCGCACGATCTGGACGGAGAGCGAGGGGCGGGCGCTGCCGGTGTTCAACCTCGCGCCCAGTTCGGAAGCGGCGGCGGATGTGTGGCGGATTTGCAGATTAGTCGAGGAAGGTGTGTATGTCTAGGAATCGGGCAGGAGAGAAGATGAGCGCGTTCGACACGGGCGGGAGCAGCCTGCAAGAGGTGGCGGACGAAATCTACGGGGGCAGCAGCGGCGCGCCGGGCATCAACACGGCGCGGATCGTGGCGACGGGCGTGGACATCAACACGATCTACGCGGACGTGAAGCAGCCACGGCGGGCGATCCCGGCGAGCGTGCGGCTGCACTGGACGGGCGACCCGGCGGCGGTGCCGGAACTGCTGGGGACGTGGTACACGATCGCGACCAAGCAGGCGGGGATGGAACTGGACATTGAAGCGATGCTGAAGGGCGAGGGCGAGGGGATCGCTACCGATAACCCGCATTCTCTGATGGCAGACTTCATCGATCTGGTACGGCTGGCGCAGTCGATCAACCGCGACGGGCTGATGAACCCGATCACGGTGGTGGAGACGGACGGGCGGGTGGTGATCGAGAGCGGGGAGCGGCGCTGGCTGGCGTATCACCTGCTGTACATCCATCTGGGCGAGGCGTGGGGGAAGATCCCGGCGCAGCGTTCGAACGGCAAGGACTACGTGTGGCGACAGGCGGCGGAGAACACGCAGCGGCGGACGCTGAACGCGATCAGCATGGCGCGGCAGTTGGCGCTGCTGATCATGGCGGCGCGGGACAGCCATTACTTCGACTTCGAGGAAGTGGTGGGGGCGGGCGAGTGTGACCGGCGGTTTTATGCACAGGTGGCGGACGGGAACACGCACCGAATCCCGCGCGGGATGGGCGAACGGATTCAGGCGGCGATGGGGCTGAGCATGGAGCAACTGGCACGCTACCGCTCGCTGCTGCGGCTGACGGATGATGAGGAATTGAACGACGCGCTGTGGGTGCGGGCGGACATCGAAAACTGGGCAGAACGTTCTCTCCGCGACTTCGCTACCTTGCCCATGGGCAAGGTACGGGAGGTTCTCCAGCGCGAAGATTGGACGCTGGATGACCTGCGGCAACTGGCCGATACCTTGCCAAGTGGCAAGGTATCCCCACCCCCTGCCCCGGCGCTGGGCGTGTATGAGGGGGCGGTGTTCCGGGTGGGGGACAAGGTGAAGTCGATGGCGGGGATGATCGGGGAGGTGCGGGGGATCAACGGGCGGCTGATCCAAGTGGCGACGCCTTACGGACTGCGCGACTACTATCCGCACCAGATCACGAAGGTGGAGAACCCGCTGGCGGCGGCTCCGGCCCCGCTGAACGAAGAAGCGCACGAGGCCGAACCGGTGCAACTGAACTTCGAGCGGGGTGAGGCGGTGATGATCGTCGAGACGGAGGAAGTCGGGCAGATCATGCGGCGGCGACCGGACGGGCTATGGGCGATTGAACTGGGGAGCGGAATCCAGCGGATCAAGTCGGACATGGAGATCGTGAGCTTGGGGCAATCGTGGGCGGAGTTCGTGGCGCAGGCGGAGGAAGATGAGAGCCTCGATCCTTACGCCATCGTCCCGGAACTCACGGAGGACGCGGACGAGTGGGATGATGAGCCGGAGGACGACCAACCGGAAGACTCGGAAGCGCTGGTGGCTGACATCGATGGGCTGTACCCGGCGGAACCTTCATCGGACGGGCTGGTTGAGAAAGCCCGCCAGATCGCGCTGGAAGCGGTGGGACACAGCGAGTGGGAGCTGAACGAGCGCATCAAGGGGCGGATGGGACAGGGCGACAGAAACACGTTGGTGCAGCTTGGAGGCGGGTACATCCCTGTGAGTGGTCACACGCTTCCGCTCTCGCAAAATCAGGTGGGCGTGCGGCTGCTGGTGGAAGGACGCGAGCGGTTGTTCCGCTTTAACGCTTTCCAACTGCTGCGGTGGAAGCTGGCGAACCGTGGGGCGGAGGCTTCTGATAAGGCGGATTCTGTGCAGCAGCAGCCCTACCCCGTGAGCACGCTGGCACTGACCAAGTTCCAAGGCCATATCGTATCGGCGCTGGCGGCGCTGAGCCATGCCACCGGTGACATGGACGGCGTGGCGCTGTTCAGCGGGCTGGCGGAACTGACGACGGAGGGGGTGGAGGCGATGGCGGCGAGTGAGGAGCTGATGCCACACCTGAACCGGAGCTACGTGCGGATGAGCGAATTCATGGCGCGGCTGGACGTGGTGATGACGGAGCTGCTGAACCAGATCGCGCGGACGGCGGGGGAAGAGAACTGGGTCGAGTAGGGAAAACAAAAGCGCCGTGTTCATGACACACGGCGCTTCGACAGACTGTGAAAAATTTGATCAACAGAGAGGATTGTAGCATGGGAGCAAACGTGATGCAAGTGTGGCTGCGGGCGGTGGTGATCTGGCTGGCGAACGCGGCGGGGG
>ERZ761592.110-NODE-110-length-42864-cov-165.733701_pt1 | contig 42864 bp, 71 predicted proteins | sample MGYA00433095_ERZ761592 | MGnify/ENA primary metagenome ERZ761592 (study PRJEB28899, sample SAMN03785554) | bioreactor sludge metagenome | biome: EBPR Sludge; feature: EBPR Bioreactor; material: 0.22µm filtered reactor supernatant | place: Saint Lucia: Queensland... | reverse complement strand
AAGGTGGCCAAGGTGGCCACATTGGATTGTTGGCCACCTTCCGTGGCCATCTTCGCCGGGGGGAGTTCCCAGACCCACCCGCCATCCTGGGTGTGGGCCTTCTGGGGGACGATGCCCAGCAGTTCGCGCGCGCGCCGCAGGGTGCGCTCGGCGATGCCCGCGTCCCGTGCTTGCCGCTGCGCGTCCTTGGCCAGTACCCGACCGGGGGCGAGCAGTTCGCGCAGGAAATCGACCGCCTCGCCAACCGCCGTTTTCTCCTCATCGGTGGCGGGCTGGGAGGTCATGGTCTGCGCGGTGTGGCTACTGACGCCCTCCCAACTGACGCGCGCCATGCCGTTCTCGCAGTTCTCCAACCGGTAGGCCAGTGTGGGAGGGACGGGGCCGAGGTTCGACTTGCTCGACGCCACGAGGTTGCGGGTGTTGTCGTCGGGGTCGGGCGCGACGATCAGCCCCGAGCGGGCGATGCCGATGAAGCCGATGGTGCCCTGCCCGCGATACTTCACCTCACCGCCGCTCATCTTGTTGAGGTGGCGCAGCACCACCACGGCGATGCCGGTGCGCTCGGCGAACGCGGCCAGCGGGGTCAGGGCGCGGCGGACATCCTGATCGCGGTGGCTGTTGGTGTTCGCCCCGAGGTAGCTCATGATCGGGTCGATGATGAGCAGCCCCGCGCCCACGACCGGGACCACGTTCTCGATGTCGCCGAGCGAGTCGGGGACGGCGGGTAAGCATTGGTTCCCTTCCTCGTCGGACACCGATTCGAGCGCGCCGATGCGCGTCATGTCGGCCCCGGCGTTGATCAGGCGGGGGGCGATGGTGTCGGACAGCCCATCCTCTACCATCAAAAGGATCGTCCCCATCGGCTGGTGTCGCGCGCCGCCGGGGAGCGGTTCCCCCTGCGACAGACGTGCGGCCAAGTCGAGCATGATCGTGGATTTCCCCAGGCCGGGATCGCCGTCAAGGATCGTGATCTTCCCGAACGGGATGCGCCCCGGCCAGAGCCACGAGACGCGCTCTGGTTGCACGTCTGAGAGCAGGGTGAATGTCATCGGTTATTTCTCCCGCGCACGCAGCACCAGCAGACCGCTGGATTTCTTGGGGCCGCTGGCGGGCGGCGACGGCTTCGGTTTCTCGGGCAGGGGGGTGTTGCTGTCGCGGGCCAGCTTCTCGACAGCCTGGGGGAACTCCAACCCCCATGACTGCATGATGGCGTGGAAGCAGTCGCCCCCGGTGAGGCAGGCGAAGCAGTAGAACCACTGGTTCGCCGGGTCGCCGACGCTCACGACGAAGCTGGTGGACTCGGGCCCGGTCTTGCAGAATGGGCAAGGGCCGCGCCGGATACCTTTGGTGCTGGCCTTGCCCAACTTCGCGCCCGCCTCGTGGACCAGCAGATCGTCAAGCCGCGTGTTGGCCTTGATGCCGCTCAGGAAGTCCGGCGCGAACCGCTCGGCGTCGCGCGGGATGCCGAGATTGACGCACCGCTGGCGGCGGGCATCCTCCGCTTCGGCGTCATCGATCAGTACGGTGAGGTATTGGCGGGTCGCTTCGCAAATCTCGGGGTCGGGGTTCTCCTGATCCACCAGCAGGAGTGCGCGACGGTGCATGGTGAGCGCGCGACAGAGGTCGGCGTCGTCCATGAGACGCCAGGAGCGGTCATAGGTGATGGTCATCAGCGCATCCTTTCGGACACGGCTACGCCCCGAACCGTGCCAGCTGCTTGCTTAGGGCGCTGGGGGGTTCGGGGCGTAGCCTCAATAGCATACCATGACGTGCCCGGAAATCGGGGACGCGATGGCCGAACTATGCGGTTGTGATTTGGGGATTTACACCTTGCGGTGTCACGCTCCCCCAGCGCCCTAAGCCTTACCATTATGGCACGTTTTCCTTGCTGTGTCAAGGAAAAAGGCGCGAACGTTCGCGCCTATTGCGCGAAGCTGGGCTAGTCGGCGGCGGCGCAATCGCTGCAAAGCACCGGGTCCACCGTCGCCAACTCTTGCGGGAAGTTCCACAACTTGCACTGGCTGCATTGACGTTGCCGCAAGCCTGCTTTGTGCTGCACGAAGGCCCAATCTTCCCAGTCCTGGAAACCACTGGGGGGTGGACTGCCGGGGAGATGCTTGCGCGGCAGCGTAGGACGCCAGACGTAGGGCATTGGTCCCCCCCTCCTATCCCGCGAAGCTGGCGGGCTGCTTGGCCGCTTTGCGCCGCTCCTGAATCTTCCGCACGGCCTCGTTGATGCGCTCGCGCGTGACCTCATCGAACCGCGCGCCCTGCTCGCGCGCCTGCTGCACGATGACGGCGTACGGCTCGTTCGCCTCGTCCATGTCGCGCAGGTCGGCCAGCACCACGTCAATCGGCTGGCCGCTGGTGGCCGGCACGGCGGCGGGCTGCGGGCGCGGTGGCACGGCGGGCGCGCGTTGCTGCTGGCGGGGCTGGCTGGCCGCGTTGCCGTCGTCGTCCTCGGCGGTCAAGGACAAGATGGCAAGCAGGCTGTACCTGCGCGCGTAAGTTATCGCCCCGCCCAACTTCTGCGGGTCGCTCGGGTCTTTGGTGACGATGGGTAGCTCGCTCGCGACCTTATCGCCCGTCGCGGCGTGGACGATCTCGGTGATCAGCACCGGGCCGCGCTCGTTGTGGTTGAACCGTTGCACGATGAGCAGGCCGTGATTCGCCAGCGGCTCGGTGACAGCTTCCAGCACCGCGCCGAGATCGGCATAGAAGTTCTTGAGGTGCGGATTCTGCTTGTTCTTCGTGACCGCGCCGAAGTCGCGCTGAGCGGCCAGCAGGGCGGTGTAGAGGGTGGTGGGGGTGGTGGTCATGCGGTCCTCCGCAGGTGCAGGTTTATCAGCGGCTCGATCATCTGCATCGCCATGGCGACCTGGATGGCCTGGGCGGCTCCCGGATCGGTCGCGACAATCTCGTCGATGTTCTCCATCACGTTGCCGGTGGGGGCGTCGTCGGTGCGCGCGATGGTCAGTTGGGCTAGCCGATCCTCGCCGTGATAGGCGTAGATCGCGTTGGTCGCCCGGTTGTGGACGACACGGATCGTGGCGGTGCAACCGGGGTGAGGGCAGGCGTCCTCGGCGATTAGTCCGTCGTTGCGCTTGGTCATCGCTGGTCCTCCAATGCGGTGGTGAGCCGCGCTTCGAGCAGTAGCAGCAGCGGCATCCCGCACTCGGCGTCGTGGTCGCGCTCGGAGATTTCTGCGCCGCACCAGAAGCAGGCTTCGCGGCGGGAAGCCATGCCGCGCCGGATTTCGGTTTGCAGGTGCGCCAGGAGTGCCCTTGCCTCGTGCGTGGTCAGGTCGAGCGCGATCAGGTCGGTGGTCATCGCTGGTCCTCCGCTGTGCGCGCCGCCCGTGGTGAGCGGCGCGCGGTGGGTTGCCGGTGCGAAACCTACACCCCGATCGCCTGCGTGATCTGGTTGGAGATGATGTGTACCTCGTGGCCGTAGTAGCCGTTGTGGCCGTTGTAGCAGGCGAGTTGGAGCAGGCCGCGATCGGTGTCGAAGTTGACGAACACAATGCCGCCCTCATCGAGCGACTGCCCCGCTTCGACCATGCGCGTATTCATCCCCTTGTCCACCAGGGCAATGCCGTGCAGGGTCGCGCCGACGAATGCCGAGAGGTCGTCGTCGGAAGCGAGGTAGCCCCACGATTCGCAGCAGCACTGGCCGTTGTCGATCAGCACGTGGATGGTCTGCGCGTCGGTGACGACCTCGTAGCCGTCGTACTCGCCATACCCCAGGATGGCGGCCAGGTTGTTTATGATGCCGCCGCCCGCACCGACGCTACCCTGCTTTACATCCTTGACTTCGCTGATGCTCTTGATGATTTCCACTGCCTCACTCCTTTTCGGACAATGCCGATTGCCCGCCTACGCCGCGCCCTCGCGCGGTCCGTAGGTCGCCCAGTACGCTGTGGCGGGGAGCGACCAGCGGCGGGCGATGCGCGCCAGTTGCCGATGCCGGAAGCGCGCCTGCGCCCGTTCGACGGCGGTGAGCAGCCTCGGGGGGTACTGGTTAGCCACGGGTTGCCTCCCTCTCGATCAGGGCCACCACGCCCGCCAGGACGGCCCTGGCGGCGACCTTGCTGGCCTCGGGCACGCTGGGGTCGCGCAGCAGGCGGTACAGGCGCGGCACGGTCGGCTCGTCCTGCATGGCATTGGCGGGGTCGGCGGGGAGATACCCCGCCGCGATCCGCAGTTCGTCGGCCTGGGTGGCGGTCAGGCCCAGCCCGACCGCGATGCGCTCGATGGTCTCGCGCGTGGCGTTGCGCTGGCCGGACTCGATGCGGCTGACGAGGCTGTGGTCGATGGTGGCCTCGAAGGACAGTCGCTCCTGGGACCAGCGGCGGGAATCGCGGTGTCGCTTCACCAGCGCGCCCAGGTGGGGCGCGGTGATGGTGGCGGTGCGGTAGGTCGCGGCCATCTCTCCCCTCTCTCAGTGGTCGGCGGTGGTCATGGCCTGATGCCTCCGGTGTCGCCCCGCCCGGTGGTGGGGGCGGGGCGGGGTGGTTAGCCTTCGTGGATGTCGAATGGGTCGTCATCGCAGCGGAGATAGCTCCACCCGTTCGGCATCTCCGCCGCCTCGTCGGGCAGTGGTTGCTGATGCACGGTGCGGTGGTTGGTCACGGCGGCGCAGGCGGCGCAATACTGGTTCTGGCAATCGACGCAGATGTCGGCGTCGAGGATCGGGAACCAAGATTTGCAGTGGTCGCACTGAGTCACGATTGCTGCGCCCATCTACGCCGCCTCCCCGATCGTGCGCTCGCGCACTAGTTCGCCGATGGCCTGCATCTCCGCGCGCCAGCCGCGCGTCTTGGCGTGGCGACCGCGCTCGATGGCGCGGTAGTCGGCCTCTTTGGCCTGCAACTCGGGGAGCGTGGCGGCGTGCCACAGCCGGTAGTGCGCGAGGTAGTGGCGGTGGAACAGGACCGCCTGCAGATGCCCGCAGACGTTGCCGAACTGCGCGGCGGTGCAGTCGCAATACAGCACGCGCAGCCGCGCGTTGTGGACCACGCGGTAGACGGCATCGCTGGTGCGCGAGGGGACGAGGTAGACGGCGAACTCGCGCCCGCGTCGGGTTTCGTCGGCGTGGTCGCGGCTGATGGCGTAGTGCGGCACGGTGGCCTCGGGGGCGATCGTCATCTCGGCGTGCGCGCGGATGGTGGCGGTCACTTGGCGGCCTCCTGCTTCCCCGCGACGACTTGGCGGTACAGTTCGCGGATGGCCTCGTTCTCGGCCGCCTGCGCGGTCAGGGCGGCGATGATGGCGGGGAGGTCGTCGCGCGTGTAGTCCTTGTAGGCGAGGTAGATATCGGTCGAACCGTCGATGGTGAGCGACCCTGCGGCGTTGAAGTGGACGCGGCAGAAGATGGCGAGGTTCTCGACGTGGGCGATGGCGGCGAGGTTGAGGAAGTCGCCGCTCGGCAGTTTGAGGAAATGGGTGGTCATTGTGCGGCCTCTTCGGTGCGCTCTCGCTCCTCGATGGCGTGGAGTTCTGCCCTGTCCTTGCGGTGGGTGTGGCCGAGTCCGAGTATCTGGCCGAGGGCGAAATTGAGTTCGTTGAGATAGGCGGCCACGATGTCGTGCGCGGCTTCGCTCGCCGCGCCTTTTGACGATGTGGGATACCATTCGAGGTATTCCCGAATGCCGCTGATGGCGTTTTGCGCCTTCTCGTTGACGTGTACTAGCTCCTTCTCGATGCGGGCGATGCGCCCGGCTAGCAGGTCGGCGCGGTCTTGCGGTGAGGTACACATGGTGGTAGCCTTTCCGTGTCAGCGATGAAAAGTCATGGCGTGCTGTGGTCAACCACTGGCCCCAGCACGCCCCCGATCAGGCGGCGTCGTCGTAGGTCGGCTCCTGCTGCGCGCGGCGGGTTGCGGCCTTGCGCTCGGCGTCGCGCGCGTTGCGGTCGGCGCGCTTGGCCCAGATGCTGACGATCTGCTGCGCCTGGTGCAGCAGGGCCAACGCGTCTTCGAGGTCGTCGCGGCGGCGGGATGGGACTTCTTCGGCGGGCAACTGGGGCATCGGTCTCCTCCTCCTCGTGTCCGTCAAACGTCGGCGGGGTGGGGTATGCTGGGTGTAGGCCACCCGCTTGACCGGGCGGCGGGCGGGTCAGGCAACGGCGAGCATGGCGTCGAGGCAGGCCAGCGCGTCATCCCAGGCGGAGTAGGCGGCGTCGGCGGCGGCGTCGGCGGCGTCGCCGTCGCCGTCGGCGGCGGCGTAGGCAGAGGCGCGGGCGGCGCGGGCGGCGTAGACGTAGGCGCGGGCGGCGCGGGCGGTGGCGTAGGAGGCGCGGGCGGTGGCGTAGGAGGCGTCCCGGCACATGAGCGCGCTGGCGCGGTCGGTGATGTCGGGCAGGGCGCGCAGGGTGGCCGCGTGGTCGGCGCAGCCTGCCGCCTCTAGGGCCTTCGGGGCGAACACCTTGACCGCCCAGGTGGCCGCGAGGTAGCCGCGCTTGCGCTCCACGTCGGGCGTGCTGCGGCTCCCGGCCAGGAGCGGGACGTAGGCGAGCAGCCGTTGCCGCTGGTCGTCGGGCATCCAGTCGTGGAGGGGGATGGTGTAGCGCGTCAGCACCGGGCAGGCGCACGCGGGACGGTCGGTCCACGGCTCGCCCGCGAATCGCGCCACAAGCTCCATCACGCAGTGCTTGCCGCTGTCGGGGTCGTGCGATCCGCGCGAGAGGGTGGCGGTGGCGAGGTCGATGGTTGCGCTCATGGCGTCCTCCTGTGGTGCGGGCGGGTCAGATTCCGGCGAAGCGGATGGCGGCGGCGCAGAAACCGGAGAGCAGCAGGGCGACGGCGATGCAGGCGACGGCGATGACGGCCTGCCAGAACCGCTGCTCGTCGGCCACCGGGTCGGGGGTGGGGTCGATGTCCCAGTTCATTGTTTCCTCCACACGACGATGGCGATGGCGATGAATTGCATGGCGATGGAGGCGAGTCCGCTGACGATGGGGAGGATGGGTACGTTGGCGGCAATGAGGGCCCAGGTCAACGCGAGCAAGAGCCATCCGGCGACGTTGAAGTACACGCCATGCACGGCTACTCCTCCGCGCCGTACAGCGGGTCGTTGTCGAGTCCCGCGAGGTAGGCGTCCATCGCCTCGTGGTCGATGGTCACGAGGTCTTGCGTCTCGGCCTGATGGTGCAGCACTGGGCGGGCAGTGCATTCCCAGCCGTAATGGCATTTCATGGGGTGCGGGCAGAAGCCTCCGGAGGTCCAGCGGCAGCGGATGGGGCGGGCGGAAATCTCGTCGCGCGCATCGTTCAGCGCGCCCTGCACCAGCCCCCACCGCTCGCGGTCGGCGGCGAAGCGGCGGTCATTGGCGGCGGTGAGGTCGGCGGGATAGGTGTCCTCGGGGCCGTCGAGCACGGGGCAGTCGGGATGGAGATACCAGCGTTGTGCGCTCATGGTTGCGGCTCCGCGTGGTCATAGCTGACCAGGATGTGCAGGCGGCGCACCCTGCCGAGCTTGATCAGGTCGTAGGTCAGGCCGATCAGATTCTTCAACCAGTCCCAGCACTCCCACCCTTGGCGTGGGTGGGCCTCGTAGCAGTAGATGAAGCTGCCCGCCTCGACTTGCGGGCGCATCAGGCTCAGGGCACGGAGGGCTTCGTCGGTGGCTTCGTTCGCGCTGGCGTCAGGCTGCGCGGTCATAGTCCCTCCCCGGATGCGGTGCTGGTGGTCATGAGCAAGGCGAGGGATGCGTTGCGGGTCAGGGCGTAATAGGCTTTGAGTTGGCGGTGGTCATAGCCCAGTGCGGCGGGGATGGCGGTGGTGACTTTCATGTCGCTGTCGAGGCGGAAGTCGGCAATGAGCGGGATGTCGGCGCGCTTGCAGATGGCGATGATTTGCGCCATGAGCGGGTTGATCTCGGTGTCGTACACGAGTTCGCGCGCCCCTCGTTCGTCGGTGCCGGTCGGAGGAGACGTGTCAGGCTGCATCGGTGGCCTCCTGCGTGGCGAGCGTGCGGCGCAGTTCGGCGACGACCTTGGCGGCTGCGCCCTGGCCGTAATCGCGGTCGAATCGTCGCGGGTTGAGCGTGTCGTCGGTGATGTCGATCTTGAGGAGGCGACCGTGGAGGTAGTCGAAGTACAGGCGGGCGCGGCGTTGGCCGAACATCACGCTCTGGTCGTCGCCGGTCGCCAATTCCTCGCGGGCTTGCTCGACGGTCATCGGTTGCGGGCGGTAGTGCAACATCCCCATGCCGAAGGGGCGGGCGTGGTTGTAGAACGCGGCGAGCAGTGCGGCCTTGTCGATGCCGCCGATGTCGATGTGGCTAGGCTGCGTCATTGCTGTCCCTCCTTTGATTCCCCTGCTCCATGAGGTACCACGCGGGGGAGGTGCGGTCGCCGCGCAGCGCGCGGTCCATGTCGTCGCGGGTGAGGCCGCGCTTGGCGAGCAGTTCGGCGAGATACGGGCGGACGCTGGCGTTGAGCTTGCGGAGCGCGGCCTTGTACTCCGGGTCGCGCCAGTAGGGGTACTCGCTCATGCCGCCTCACCCTCGGTGCGCTCGTCGGCCAGGTAGGCACTGACGGCGGTGGTGACGACCCTGGAGAAGTTGCCGTGCCCTTCGCGACGCGCCCGATCCTCGACCGCCGCGACCATTTCCAGGTCCATCGAGACGGTCTTGGTGAGCCGCCGCGCGGGCTGTTCAAGCGGTTTGCTCGATGCCATATGCCCTCCTGTGAAGTATACGCGCAACTGATATCTGTACTCCATTATACAGATATCGCGTTGTTTGTCAACGGTTTCCCCGGTACGCTTTTTGTGGGTAGGCGTATGCGTTTCGTGTTGTAGCGGGGGACCATGATCGGGCGGTTGGTCAGGGCGCACCGCGAGCGCATGGGGCTGACACAGACGGAGTTGGCCGAGCGTTCGGGGTTGCGCCAGACGTACATCTCACAGGTGGAGAAGGGCGAGATCGTGCAGCCGCGCGATCACAACCTGGATGCGCTGGGGCGCGTGCTGGGGCTATCGCGCGCGGACTTCTACCGGGCGGCGGGGATGTTCGAGGGGTTGCCCGACGCACCCGCCCCGACGCAACTGACGCTCTCCGAGCCGGACGAGGATTTCGACGCGGAGCAGATCGTGCGCTATGTGGAGGCGAAACCGGGCGCGCGGTTCCGCGCGGATATGGCGGAGTTGCGCGCGATGTTGCCCTACCCGGAGTATGTGCGGCTGTGCGTCTCGATTTTCGGGGCGTGGAGCAGTAACGGCAATCTGGCGGTCACGGCGGTCCAGTTGCAGCAAGCGCGCTGACGTTTTGATGCGGCTATTGCGAGGTCGCTTATGGGTGGGAAGCGTCGGGCCTGGGAGTGCGCGGGGTACGGCTGGGTGCTGGTGGCGGGCATCGACGGACCCAGAGTGCTGGCGGCCGACGGGGAACGCCCGGTGCTGCTGCTGCCGGTGGGCTTGACGGCGTGGCAATCGGAGGCGTGTTTCGGCTGGGCCATCGCGGATTTATTGGAGCGCGATCAGGGCTGGTTGGCCCTGCTGCGGCTCGCGACCGCGCTGGTGGAGTTGGTGCCGGATGACTGACGCGCCGCGCGTGGTCGGCTATGTGCGCGTGTCGTCGCCCGAGCAGGCGGAGAAGTTCGGTCTCGCCGCGCAGGAGGCGGCCATCAGGCGGTATTGCGCGGAGCAGGGCTATCCCGAGCCGGTGGTGCGGATCGAGCCGGGGCTGTCGGCGTTCTCGGACGAGCTAGCCGACCGTCCGGCGTTCGCCGCGCTGATGGAGGATGTGGCGGCGGGCCGGTTCGATCTGGTGGTGGTGGACCAGATCGACCGCTTCGCGCGCTCGAACCTCGTGGCGGTGCAGCAGTTGCGCCACCTCTACGCGCACCGGTGCGCGCTGGTGAGCCTCAAGGAGCGGTGGGACTTCTCCACGGCGTCGGGCCGCTTCCAATTCCAACTGATGGCCTCGCTCGCCGAGTTCGACTCGCGCCTCAAATCGGAGCGCACGAAAGCGGCCATCGCGCAGAAGCGGTTGCAGGGGGGCTATCACGGCGGGTGGCCGTGGGGGGCGACGAAGGACGGGCGGGGCGCGCTGGTGGTGGACCCGGCGCGCGCGGACTGGCTGCGGCGTATCCTGACGCTGTGCGCGGAGCGGGGCGCGCTGGTGGTGGCCGCGCACCTGACGGCCAACAACGTCCCCACGGCGAAGGGGAATGCGGTCTGGCGACCGAGCGCGGTGCATTCGTTCATCAAAAAAGGCGCGTGGCTGCTGGACCAGCCGGAGCCGTGGCCGACGCTGTACCGGGCGGCGCGGGACCGCCCCAGGCTGCCGCGCACGACGAGCGCGCGCGGGGTCAACCTGCTGTCGGGGCTGCTGCGGTGCGCGTGCGGGGGGGTGGTGGTCTACAGCAGCAGCAGGAGCAAGGCCACGGGGGAACGGTACCTGGAATGCCGCAACTACTCGAAGGAGCGACCGAACGGGCACAACTGCCCGTACTACGGCAAATACCCCGCGCCGCATTACGAGGGCATCGTCGAGCGCGCGTTCCTGGCGTTGCCCGCGTTGGAGGAGGAGCCGGAAGACGCGACCGTCGCGGAGTCGCGCGTGCGGCTGGCCGAGCGGCGCGCGGTCGCGGAGACGATTTTTTTCGACAACGCGGACCGGGCGGCCTACCGGGCGCGGCTGGCGGCGTTGGCGGCCGAGGAGGCGGCGTTGCCGGTGCCGCTGCCGCTGGGTGCGGCGTTGGCGACGGAGTTGCCGAGCATCCAGGCGTTGTGGCCGGGGTTGACGACGGCGGAGCGCAACGGCGTGCTGCGGCGGTACATCGCGCGGGTGGAGGTGGAGCGGCAGGAGTGCCGGATCGCGTGGGTGGGCGCGGTGGCGGCGATGCTGGCGGCGCAAGAGCGGCGCGAGGCGGAGTCGGCGGGTTAGGCGGGGCGGGTAGGCGGGCGACCTTGCGGGGTCGCCTTTTGTGTGCCCGCCGCACCCGCGCATGTGCATTGGGGGGACGCCCAGTGGACATCCGCGCCGGGGGTGCTATACTGCCACATATGGGCGAGTAGCGACGAACTGAACAGAAGCTGTGCAGGCGGGCGCATGGGCGAGGTTCTACAAAATCCTACTGAATCTGCCTTGACCGTGAACCAAGAGCGGGCCGCCATGCTCGTCGCCGAGGACGAGCGCACCGACCAGGATATCGCCGATAGCCTCGGCATCCACCGCGACACCCTTGAAAAGTGGAAACGTAAACCCGTCTTCGCGGCGCGAGTGCGGCAGCATCGCGAGGCATTCAAGGACCGCGCGCTCGCCGAGGGGTTCGCGGACAAGCGCGAACGGGTGCGCGTCCTGAACATGCTGGCGACCGGGACGCTGGTCGAGTTGGCGAAAGAGGGCGGCTACTTCCGCGAGGAGGTGAAGATCGCGGCGAACGGCGAGCATGTGAGCTATCAGGTGTTCGATAAGCCGAAGCACGACACCCTGCGCGGCTACCTCGACGACATCGCCAAGGAGATGGGCGACCGCCAGAGCAAGGTCGAGGTGAGCGGCGATCCCGATAAGCCGCTGGTGCTGGGGCTGCTGGGCGTGGATGTCGGCAAGGTCTAACATGGTCGCCACGCTCGCGCCCCCGCCCAACGCCATCACCCGCGAGCCGCGCGGGGCGGCGCTGGCCCTCCTCTACGACCAGTCGCCCGAGTTGCTGATCGAGGGTCCGGCCGGTACGGGCAAGACGCTCGGCGTGCTGACCAAGCTCCTCATCTGCTGCGAGAAGTACCCCGGTATCCGCGTGCTGGTCGTCCGCAAGACGCGCGAGTCATGCACGGAATCGGTGCTGGTGGAGTGGGAGACCTCGTGCCTGCCGCCCGGTTGCTACCTCATCGACGGCCCCGACCGGGCCAGGCGGCAGCGGTACACGTTCGCCAACGGCTCGGAGATCATCGTCGGCGGCATGGACAAGTCCAGTAAGGTCATGTCCACCCAATACGATCTGATCTTCGCGGAAGAGGCCACCGAACTGACCGAGGACGATTGGGAGAAACTCGGCACGCGCAACCGCAACTACAAGATGCCCTACCAGCAGATGATCGCGAACGTCAACCCCGACGCGCCGACCCATTGGCTCAACCAGCGGGCCAATCGCGGGCTGATGGCGCGGCATCTCTCCAAGCACACCGACAACCCGAAGTATCACGACGGCACCGACTGGACGCCGGAGGGGCGCAGCTACGTGCTGGGGCGACTGGCGAAGCTGACCGGGGTGCGGCGGGCGCGGCTCTATGAGGGCAAGTGGGCGGCGGCGGAAGGGATTGTGTATGACAACTGGGATGCCTCAATCCACCTCATCGACAGGTTCGCCATCCCCGCAGAGTGGCGACGATTCCGTGTCGTGGATTTTGGGTATACCAATAGTTTTGTATGCCAATGGTGGGCGATCGACCCTGACGGGCGCCTCTACCGTTACCGGGAAATCTACCGCACGCAGCGGATCGTGGCAGATCATGCGGAGGACATCAAGCGACTCTCCGCCGGTGAGTCCTACGTCGCCACCGTCGCCGACCATGACGCCGAGGACCGGGCGACGCTTCATGCGGCTGGCATCCCGACCGTGCCCGCGTTCAAGGCGGTTACGGTGGGCATCCAGGCGGTGCAGGATCGGTTGCGTCCTGCTGGCGACGGGAAGCCTCGCCTCTTTCTCCTGCGCGATTCCCTCGTGAGTCGGGACGAGCGGTTGGTGGAGGCCAAGAAGCCGCTGTGTACCGAGCAGGAGATCGACGGCTACGTGTGGCAGAAGGCGGCGGACGGTCGCCCGGTGAAGGAGGAACCCGTCAAGGTCGATGACCACGGTTGTGACTGTCTGCGCTACGCGGTGGCGTGGGCCGAGGGGCTGGGCGTGGTGAAGATCGGGGCCTACTGACGTGCGACGACCATTGCGAGAGTGACGGAGGACGATGGCGAAAACTTGGCTTGGCAAGGCGTGGTCCTGGCTTATTGAGGAGGATTTGCGCACCCCGCAGACCGAGGAAAAGGCGGCACCGGGCGTGCCGCCGCCGATCTTCCTGCCCAACCCGATCAGCCTGGGGACGCTGGTGCATGGGCCGGGGGCGACGGAGGCGTTGCGCGCGGCCTACGGCGACGGTTACGCGCTCAACTCGGCGGTCTACGCCTGCGTCCAGGCGATCCAGCGCACCTACACCGAGGCCCCGGTCAAGGCGTGGCGCACGGGTGGGGAGAAGTTGGAACCCATCGACCCCCACCCGGCGACCGACCTCCTCGCCCGCCCCAACCCGCACCTGACCGGGAACATGCTCTGGGCCTACACCCAGTACTGCAAGGCGGTGTATGGCAACGCCTACTGGCGCAAGCTGCGCGCGGCGAACGGCGCGGTGGTGGAGTTGTGGCCGCTGTCGCCCTCGGTCTGCTGGCCGATCCGGCGGCGGCGGTCGCCCAACTTCATCGACGCCTACGTCTACCAGTTCGGCGATGGGGAGGCGAACAAGGAGGAGATCGACCCGCGCGACATCGTGCATTTCCGCTGGGGCCTGGACGACCGCGACCACAAGTACGGGCTGTCGCCGCTCAGGCTGCTGGTGCGGGAGGCGCAGACCGACGTCAATGCCACCGCGTTCGGGGATCGGCTGGTGCGGAATAACGCGGTACCGGGGCTGGTGGCGAGCTACCCGGTCGAGGCGGGCGACCCCGGCAAGGAGGAGGCCAAGAAGGTCAAGGACGCCATCAACGCGGCGTTCGGCGGCGAGAACCAGGGCGGCACGGCGGTCCTGTTCGGCGGGGCGAAGGTGGATCAGTTCGGCTTCAACCCGCAGCAACTGGACCTGACCGCCTTGCACCGGCTGCCCGAGGAGCGGATCAGTGCGGTGCTGGGCGTGCCCGCGATCATCGCGGGGCTGGGCGCGGGGCTGGACCGCGCGACCTACGCCAATTTCAAGGAGGCGCGCGAACTGTTCATCGAGAGCACGATCATCCCGGCCTACGCGGACGACGACGCGGTACTGACGGAGCAACTGTTGCCCGAGTTCAACGCCGATCCCTCGGTGGTGCTGCGGCACGACATCGCGGACATGCGGGCGTTGCAGCCGGACATGGACGCGATGTACGCGCGGCTGGTGCTGGCGGCGGGCGGGCCGTTCCTTTCGCCCAACGAGGCGCGGAGCGAGGCGGGGTTCCCGGAGTCCCCCGCCCCCGGCATGGCCGAGGTGGGCGGCAGCAGGCAGCAGGCGACCGCGACGGACCAGGCGGCACCGGGCGACGAGCAGGACGCGCCGACGCCCATCCGCAGCGCGCGCGCGGTCAAGGCGGTCAACGCGGCCGACTTCGAGGCGATGCTGCGCGCGTTGCAGGCGGGGCAGGAGGGGCAGGAGGGGCCATTGGAAGAAGCGATGCTGACCTACATGGCGGGGCTGAAACGGCGGGTACTGGGGCGCGTGCGGGAGGGGGCGTAGATGGGTGCCGCCCGCGCCGTCAAAGCACTGCGCGCCGACGACCTCGTGCCCGACGATGAGGAGACGCGCCTGCAATTCCTGCTCGATGCGGTCTATCGCCGCGTGCTGCTGGAGGTGCATTACCTCGTGCGCGACTCGCTCCCGGTCAATCCGGCGACGTTCCGCCTGCGCGATGAGGACACCGAGGCGATCTTGCGGGAGGCGGCCACGCGCGTGGTCGGCATCACCGAGACCACGCGCGCAGCCATCGCGGATGTGCTGGCGCAAGGGCAGCGGGAGGGGTGGACGACGCAGGAGATCGCGGACGGCATCGCGCACCTGTTCGACGTGACATGGAAATCCCGTCCGTTCACGGTCGCCAGCACGGAGATCGCCGAGGCGCAGCGGCTGGCGGCGATCAATCGCTACACCGCCTCGGGGTTGGTGGATCGGGTCAAGATCAGCGACGCCACCAGGGGTAAGGACCACACCGACACTTGCCTCGCGCGCGCGGGGACCACGGTGCCGCTGGACGAGGCCCCGCCATTGGACCATCCGAATTGCCTAGTCGGTGAGACGCTGGTGCTCGCACCGGATGTGCTTGCGAGTTCCGCGCGGTGGTTTGATGGGGAAGTCGTGGTCATCCGCACAGCCCGAAACGATCTCCTCACCGTCACCCCGAATCACCCGGTATTGAGCGGTCGCGGGTGGGTTGCGGCGGGCAGCCTCAGCGAAGGCGATCACGTATTCCGCTGCGGCGACCTCCAACGGCTGGCGATGCTGTTCGGCCCAGACAGCGATGACCGACCATCCCCTGTCGAGCAGATAGCGCGCACGCTGGGGCCATCGGGAGTAAGCGCGACCACCACCATGCCAACCGCCGCCGAAGATTTCCACGGCGACGGCACCGATGACGATGTCGCAGTTATACGGACCAACCGCTTTTTGGAGCGTTGGGACGCAGCCAGCATCGGCCAGCAACCCGGCGAACCAGCGTTCTCGCTCCGTGGCGTGGGACTGTATCCGCTCCCGCGTGAGAGCCGCACGTTCCAGGGTATCAAGGCTCGGATGCTGTCCCGTGCGCGTGGTGTGGGCGTTGAAGGTGAGCGCGCAACGATCGGCGTCGGACATGCGAGCGAAGCGCAAGCGGGCGGCCTCGCTGCCGTTGCGGATCGGGTAGCCGCGCCGCTTCCAGGCGGTGAGCAGGTTCCCAACGTCGTACCCTACATCGACAGCGATGGAGACAGCGGATTCACCAGCGAGGTAGCGGTCATACAAAGCCCGATAGACCTGATCGCGTCGGCGCTGTATGGCGACTCCCCGTGGGCGTATCTCGAAGCCCACACGACGGAACGCGAGGCGCAGCGTTTCGGCATCAATGCCAACCATGTGCGCGACCTCTGCAAAGCTGCGGCCCTCCTCGTAGAGCCGTCGCGCATCACTCAGGTTCTCAGGCGTCCATTTCGTGGGCACGTCTACAACCTCCAGACGCAAGCGGGGTGGTACGTTGCTGAGAATATTCTAACACACAATTGCTCGCTGGTGTTGATACCGGTGCTCAGGGAGGGGGTGGTATGACCGCCCCGCGCGTGTTGTTCATGACCGGCGGCTCCGATGGCTCGTCCATGTGGCGCGTCTACCAGCCGTGCGCGGAGTTGGAGCGGCAGGGGTATACCGTCCACTGGTGCCCGAAGGACGCCGACACCGACGCGCTGATGGCGGCGGTGCTGCGCTACCGCTACGACGCCATCGTGCTGAGTCGCACCACCTGGCCCGCGTGGGCCATCGATCTCGCGCGGGAGTTCATCGGCCGGATGCACCGGATCGGCCTCGCGGTCTGGTTCGAGTGCGACGATGATCTCTTCCTGCACATCGAGGACCACCTGATCGATGACCCGGTGAAGCTGCGGCAGGCGCGGGAGGCGATCAGGACGGTGGAACTGTGCGACGGCATCATCGTCAGCACGCCGCGCCTCAAGACGGTGACGATGCTGGCGACGGGCGGGGTCATCCCGGTGGCGGTCTGCCCCAATCTGCTGGATCACGACTGGTGGCGGATGATCCAGCGGCAGGCCCCGCGCGTGGTGCCGCCGCTGACCATCGGCTGGGCGGGCGCGCGACGGCTCGACAACGACCTCGCGGCGATGGTCGCGGGGTGGCGGGAGGTGGCGGAGCGGCACCCGCGCGTGCGCTTCGTGGTGCAGGGGCATTGCCCGCCGCTGATCACGGAGGCCATCGCGCCCGCGCGGCTGACCGTGCTGCCGTGGATCGAGTTGGCGAAGTACCCGGCGGGGCTGGTGAATGTTGACATCGGCTGCTGCGCGGTGGACGACACGCCGTTCAACGCCTGCAAGAGCGTGATCAAGGCGCTGGAGTACGGGGCGAGCGGGGCGGCGGTGGTGGCGACGAGCGCGCTCTACCGCGACATCATCCGGCACAACGATACCGGGCTGGTGGCGAACACGGCCGACGAGTGGGCGGCGGGGCTGTCGGCGTTGGTGGAGGACGGCCAGCGGCGGCGGGTGCTGGCGCGGCGGCTCCGGAAGGAGGTAGCCGAGCGGCACAACTTGCAGACGGGCGCGGTGCGCTGGGTGGATGCGTTCAGCTGGCTCTTGGAGCAGGGCAGGAGGCAGGCGGCATGATCGATTACGAGCGACAGGCCATCACCAGCACGGCGCGACTGCCGCGCCACCCCGGCCCCCGGTCCAGGCAGATCATCTGCGAGGGGCGAGAGGGGCGGTGTCGAAAGTGGCTGGGCGTGACCGATGGCCGCTACCTGTTCATGAACGACGACGGGCGTGAGGTCGTGGCCTCACTCCCTGCTACCGTGCGCTGCGAGCGGTGCAAGACGCTCACCAGGGTCGCAGATTGACAGTAACATGACGATAGGCTAGTATGGTATAGAACTGAACTCTTCGGGCACAACGCCCACCCTAGCGCGACTTTCGTCGCCTTCGGTGGGCGTTCCCCTTTGCCCGGAGGCGCGGTGGAAACCAAGGCACTCCCCTTCAAACTCACCGATGTCAAAACGGTCGGCGACGGTTGGGAAGTCGCGGGCTACGCCTCCACGTTCGGCGGCGACCCCGACAGCTACGGCGATGTGGTCGCCAAGGGCGCGTTCCTCGACTCGCTGGCGAAGCGGCCCAACGTGCGCCTCCTGTGGCAGCACGACATGGGCGAGCCGATCGGCAAGGTGATCAGCCTGGACGAGGACGCCAAGGGGCTGTTCGGGCGGTGGTCGCTGGTGCCGACCGACACCGGGAAGAAGGCGCACGAACTGCTCAAGGCGGGGCTGGTGGACTCCCTGTCCATCGGCTTCATGACCGAGGATGCCGACTACCGCGAGGATGGCGTGCGCATCCTGAAAGCGGTCGAGTTGGTCGAGGTCTCCATCGTGACCATCCCGGCCAATACCAACGCGGTGATCACCGCGTTCAAGGCCGACCAACCCCTCCATTTGCTCCTCCAGCAAGTGACCCACGGACTGGCAACCGCCGTGCGGCAGGCGAAAGCCACGCACGAGCGGCGCAGTGCCGAGGGGCGCGCGCTCAACGACCAGACCAACGCGGCGATCGATGAACTGCTGGCGGCGGCGGAAGCCGCGCGGGAGTTGCGCGCGCTGCGGGTCGTGCCACCGGACGCGGAAGCCGAGGCGGCGGAGATGTCACTGCGGCTTGAACTCGCCCGCAAGCGGGCGGCATTGCGGAGGACGGCATGACGGTCATGCACACCAATCATCCCCTGGCGACCGAGCACAACGTCGAGGCGTTGAATCGCCTCGCGCTCGACACCATCGCGAAGGCCGAGGCCCTGCTGAACGAGGGCAAGTTCCAGGAGGCGAAGGGCGTCTATCTGGAACTGGACGGCATCGAGAAGCGGCGCGACGAACTGGGCGAGATCGAGACCATGCGGACGCGCATGGCGAAGGAGAAATCGCGCGCGATGACCCCGGCGACCCCGATGCGCCACCCGGAGACGGCCGACGAGCGCGATCACCTCGTCGCGGTCGGGCACAAGGGGCTCGTGCTGCCGGGCAAGGCGTTCACCGAGTCGGCGCAGTACAAGGCGTTGGTGGAGTCGCGCGCGTTCGACAACAGCCAGGCGCGGCTGCCCGAGTTCGGCATCCCGCTCGACTACTCCATGCTCTCGCTCAAGACGCTGGTCGTCGGCAACTCGGTCAGCGGCGCGGGCGCGTTCGTGCTCAACGATTTCCAGCCGGGCTACGTGGACATCCGCCCGCGCCCGTACAGCTTCCTCGACATCATCAACCGGGTGCGGACGAGCAGCGACACGATCGACTGGATCAAGCAGATCACGCGGACCAACAACGCCGCGACCGTGGCCGAGGCGACCGCCACCACGGGCACCAGCGGCCTCAAGCCCGAGAGCGCGATCAATTACGAGCGTGTGACCCAGGCGGTGGAGGTGATCGCGACCTGGATTCCGATCACCACGCGCGCGCTGGCCGACGCGCCCCAGATGCAGGACATCATCAACGGCGAGTTGCTGATCATGCTCAACGAGGAGCTTGAGGACCAGATCATCAGCGGCGACGGCACCAGCCCGAACCTCAAGGGGCTGCTCAACCAGGGCATCCTGACCCAGGCCACGGCGGCGGGGACCAACAATCTCGACACGCTGCTCTACATGGCGACCAAGATCGAGGTGTCGGGCAAGTTCATGGCGACCGACGTGTTGCTGAATCCGGTCAACTGGCAGACGCTGCGCCTGCTCCGCGAGAACGCCGCGACCGCCACGCTCGGGGGCTACTTGATGGGGCCGCCGTCGCAGGTGGGGCCGATGACCATCTTCGGGATGCCCGTCACGAAGGTGCAGGGGCTGACCTCGGGCACCGGCATCGTCGGCAACTTCACGCCGGTGACGCACGCGCTGTTCGACCGCCAGCAGTCGGCGATTCGGATGGGCTACATCGATGACCAGTTCGTCCGCAACATGCTGACGATCCTGGGCGAGTTGCGGGCGGCATTCGCCGTCAAGCGGCCCTACGCGTTCTGCTCCGTGACCGGCCTGGTGTAAGGGTCGGGACAACCGAATAGGAGACCTCTCGCCGGGAGGTCGGGCAACTGGCCTCCCGGCCCCCTCGCTCTGAAAGGAGCCCACGGATGTCCTACGCGGACCTCGCGCTGCTGCAAGCGCACCTGTCGGCCTCGTCCGATGGTGCGGCCAGCTTCACGGATGACGACGAGACCCTGCTGCAACTCTGCCTGGATGCGGCGACGGGGTTGATCGAGCGGCACACCGGGCGCACGTTCGCGGCGGAGACCGGGGCGACCAAATACTTCACCGCAACTTGCGCCACCCTGCTCGACCTCACGCCCGATATCCGCACCGTGACCAGCGTCAAGGTGGACGAACTGGGCGACCTGAGCTATTCGCGCACCCTGGCGACGACCGACTACTGGCTCATGCCCGCGCAATCCCACCCCGACAGCGGCATCTACAACCAATTGCAGATCGCGCCGCGCTCGTCCCAGGCGTTCACGCCCGGCTACCGTGTGGAGGTGACGGGCAACTGGGGCTATGTGGTCGATGGCGAGGCCCCCAGCGCGGTGATCGAGGCGTGCCTGCTGCAAGCGGCGCGGCTCTACAACCGCCGTGGTGCGCCGTTCGGCATCCTCCAGACGGTAGACCTGGGGCAGTTCACGCGGATCAGCAAGGCCGACCCGGATGTGCTGGCACTCCTGGCACCCTATCGCGCGGCGCGGTCGCTCGGGGCGGGGGTCTACTAGCCATGCAGATCGACGTGCGGATCGAGGGGTTGGAGCGGTTGCAGGCGGGCGTGGCGGGTGCCCCGGCCACGCTGGCGACCGAGGTCCGCACCGCGCTGACGGCGGGGTCGCTGCTGATCGAGGGCGCGGCGCGCGGGCTGGCCCCGAAGGACACCGGGCGACTGGGCGGCAGCATCACGCACACCATCACCGGGGGCGGGGCGAACCTGACCAGCAAGATCGGGCCGAGCGTGGCGTATGGGCTGTACGTCGAGAAGGGGCGGCGACCGGGCAAGATGCCGCCGATCGGCGCGATCCAGGGCTGGGCGAACCGCAAGGGCATCAATCCCTATGTGCTGGCGCGGAGCATCGCGCGCAAGGGGACCAGGCCCCGGCCCTACATGATGCCCGCATTCGAGGGGAACCAGGGGCGAGTCATCAACCTGTTCAGCAAGGTGGCGCAGACGGTGGTCGTCAGGATGGCGGGCTGAGATGGAAATGCTTATCGCGACTCTGTTGCTGTTCGTCCTGCCGCTCATCGTCGGTATCTGGGCGATGTGGTTTTTCATCTTCCGCCCGATGTTTGAGGAGCAAGAGCGTGCGAGGGAGTACTACCGGCGAGAGCGACGCGAGCGCGAGGAGCAGCAACGCAAGGAGTTAGACACCGCGCAGACCGGAATCATTCCCGGCAGGCCGGGCCAAGCCATCAACGAAGGGCCGGGGACGTGGATACCGCCGATGCGGTCAAGCCACCAGCAACGACCAGAGGATAGCTGAGATGGCGACGTTGACGGAGATTCGCAACGGCATCAAGGCGCGGTTGGCGACCATCGAGGGGTTGACGGCGTATGCCATCGAGCCCGCCGCGCCGAAGTACCCGGCGGCGTGGACATTCCCGCTGCGCGCCAATTATCACGCCGATTTCCCCGATGGCACGACCTGGGCCATCGCCGTGACCGTGGCGGTGGCGGCGGCGGAGATCGGGCACGCGCAGACCAACCTCGACCCCTACCTCGCGCCGGACGGGGCCAAGAGCATCGTCGCCGCGCTGGAAGGGGGGCCGCTGACGGTGGCGACGGTGCGCGTGGCCGATTCGGTGCGCGTGGTGGGGTTGACCAACTACTTCGCCAACGACATCGCTGGCGGGCGGGTGGTGGGCGCGCAGTTCGAGGTGGAGGTGTTCGCGTGACGACGATCACCGCCATCATCCCCACCGTGGCGACGGACCTCGACCGGATCAGGCTGCTGCGGCGGTCGGTCGAGAGCGCGCTGCACCAGTGCCGGGAGGGCGACGAGGTGCTGGTGGCGGCCGACACGACCGATGGCCCGCTGGAACTGGTGCGCGAGTTGTGCCTGCGGTTGGCGGCGGAGTTGCCCGAGGGCGTGGGGCTGCGCTACGTGCCGCACGCGGGCGCGGCGCACACGTTCGGCCACGGCCAGATCAACGCGGCGATGGCGGTGGCGCGCGGCGAGTGGCTGACGTTCAACGACGACGACGACCGCTATACGGCGGGGGCGTTCGCGGCGATGCGCGAGATGGCGGGGAAACTGGACGAGCCGCGCCCGCTGCTGTTCCGGTTCAAAAGCTACCACGGCCCGGCCTACTGGCTCGCGCCGGGGCTGCTGGGGCAGGGCTACATCGGCGGGCACTGCATCGTGACGCCGAACCTGCCGAGCCTGCTGGGGCACTGGGGCGACCACTACGAGGGCGACTGGACGTTCATCGAGACGACGCTGCGGAAATGGGAGGCGGTGGGAAAGGCCCCGCTGTGGGTGGACCGACTGATCGCGGAGGCGAGGCCGACATGAGCACGATGACGATGGCGCAGCCGTTGCCTACCCCCACCGACACCCGCCCTACCCTGACCGCGCACCCCGTCTGCACCGTGGATGACGCGCTGGCGATGGGGCGCATCCGCCATATCCAGCGGCACGGGTTCAGCGCGGACCAGTCGGAGATTGACGACGAGCGGCAGCGGTCCTGGTGGCTGGAGAACCGCCCGCGCGTCAACGCCTGGCTCTACACCTTCGGCGGCGTCCTGGTCGGCTACGGGGCACTCCTGCAACGCGAGGATGGCACCTGGGTCAGCAGTTGCGCGGTGCTGCCGGGCCACGAGGGACGAAAGTTCGGCGGGCGCATCCTGAGCCACATGATCGGGGCGGTGCCGCACGAGGTCTACGCCAGGGCGTTGATCGCCAACCCGGCGGCGTGCGCGCTGCACCATGACCGGGAGTGGGAGATGGTCGGCGAGGACGGCGAGTGCCGGCACTACCGCACGCGACCGAAGGTGCGGGTCGAGCACAGCCTCAGCCGGTACGACTACGCCGAGCCGGGGGTCGAGCGGGCGTGCGGGTGGTTCTGGGCGGTGCCGAAGGGGGAGCGATGACGGCGCCTTTCATCGCCGGGACGCGCGCCGCTGTTGGGGCCGAGCGGGCGACCGGAGCCATAGAACTCTCCCGCGTTCATGGCCGCACAAAAGTCGGCCATATCGCGAACATAGCCCCGGTCGCTGACGACGTGGTAGGGGGCCTTGGCTTCCACCAGCGTGACCACGCGGAAATTTTCGAGGTAGCGGGAGTCCTCGTACTTCTCAACCCAGCGCCCGCCCCGCGACCGCGCGACGATGCGAATGTGATCGTTGCCGTTGCCGGGGTTGGTTCCCAGGACATACGCCTTGGCACCCACAGGACAAACCTTGGTGCTGTAGCGGTAGTTGCAGGCGACGGCCTTGATCTCGTCCATGATGCGTCCCCCTGTGTCGAGAGGAAGTATAGCAAGGTGCAGCGATGATCGATCTGTTTCGCGTCCGCTGGGATGAGGAGGCGGTCAACCGCGCTTTCGCGGAGGCCACACGCGCCGACGCCAACGGTCGCCGCTACATCGGGCAGGGCGCGAAGTGCGCCGAGTTCGAGCGCGCGTTCGGCGCGTTCATCGGCGCACCCGAGCCGCCCTTGCTGCTCAACTCCTGCACCAGCGCGATTGATTTGGCCCTGCACCTGATCGGCATCCGACCGGGCGACGAGGTGATCACCACGCCGATCACCTGCACGGCGACCAACTCGCCGCCCGCGCTCAGGGGGGCGCGGCTGGTGTGGGCGGATGTGGACCCGCTGACCGGGAATATCGACCCGTCCGACGTGGCGCGGAAGGTGACGGCCAAGACGCGGGCGGTCATCGCGGTCAACTGGGGCGGGCGGCCTTGCGTCTCCGACGAACTGCGCTTCATGGGCATCCCCATCATCGAGGATGCGGCGCACGGACCCTACGGCGGCAATGACGGAGAGTACGTCTGCTTTAGCTTCCAGGCCATCAAGCACCTGACGACGGGCGACGGGGGCGCGCTCATCACCCCCCGCGACCAGCACGCCCGCGCCAAGTTGCTCCGCTGGTACGGACTCGACCGGGAGAGCAGCGCGGATTTCCGCTGCGCGCAGAACATCCAGGAGATTGGGTACAAGTATCAGTCGAACGACATCGCGGCGGCGATCGGCCTCGCCAACCTGCCCGGCATGGCGGCGGCGGTGGCGTCGGGCCAGCGCAACGCCGAGTACTACTGCCGCTGGCTGCGCGACCTGCCGGGTATCGACGTGCCGCCGTACGACCCGCAGTGCGCCTACTGGCTGATGACGCTCTGCGTGGACGACCGCGCGGGCTTCATGGCCTATCTGGGCGAGCGGGGCATCGCCACCAGCCAGGTGCATGCACGCAACGACAAGCACGACGCGTTCAAGGCGGTCGGGGAGTCGCGCGGGCCGCTGCCGGGGGTGGAGGCGTTCGACGCGCGGCAGGTGTCGATCCCGAACGGCTGGTGGGTCTCGGAGCAGCAGCGGGAGTACATCGCGGCGGTGGTGACGGACTGGGCGATGAAGCGGGCGCGGAGGGCGGCGTGAGCATGATGACATTCGACACCAAACTGACCTATGCGCCTCGATGGCAACAGGAGGGTCGGGTTCGCGTCGTCCGGGTATCCACCCAGTTGGTTTTCGCCCTCATCAAGGACGGCATGTTGCGCCCCGCTCGCGTGCTTGAAGGATTGCCAGCAGACGCAGTGATGGTCGGCGCAGGCTATGACGACAATCACGGGATTCACCCATATTACACGCTCTACGTGGCGTCAAGCGAGTTCGAGCCAGCGGTCTTAGGGCTACCTACCCCGGAGATAACGGTGGCATTCCAGACCATCGAGGAACCCCGATGAAACTGCTCCTCATTCACCCTGGCGCGAGTTTCAGCACGCACGATGTGTACGCGGGCTACGTCGCCGCGCTGCGCGGGCTGGGCGTGGGGGTGGTGGAGTACCGCCTTGACGGGCGGATCGACACCTGGGGCCGCTTCCTGAAGTCGGAGCATCGCCGCCGCAAGCTCGGCCCGGTGGACGACGCGGAGGTGTTGCACCGCGCGGGGATGGACATCCTGCCGCAAGCGATCTGGCACGGCGTCGATGGCGTGCTGGCGGTCTCCGCGATGTATCTGCGCGAGAGCGCGCTGGCGCTGCTCCGCAAGGCGGGCGTGCCGCTGGCCCTGCTCCTCACGGAATCGCCGTATGACGATAGCCAGCAGGGGTCGTACTGCCGCTACGCCGACGCGGTGTTCACCAACGAGCGCACCAGCGTCGGCTACCTGGAACGCTTCTGCCCGACCGTGCGCTACCTGCCGCACGCCTATGACCCGGCGCGGCACCGGCCCGATCTGCCGCTGGACGAGGCTGTCCCGGCGCACGATGTGGTGTTCGTCGGGACGGGGTTCCGCGAGCGGCGCGACCTGCTGGCGGCGGTGGACTGGTCGGGCATCGACCTCGGGCTCTACGGCCAGTGGGACCGTCCGGGCAAACTCAAGCCCTACGTGCGGGGCGGGATCGTCCCGAACGAGCGGGCGGCGATGCTCTATCGCCGGGCCAAGATCGGGCTGAACCTCTACCGGACGAGCAAGGGGTGGGACGGCGCGGACCACATCGACCACGCCGAGAGCCTGAATCCCCGCGCGGTGGAACTGGCCGCGTGCGGGGTGTTCACCATCAGCGATCACCGGGCGGAGGTCGCCGAGGTATTCGACGGCTTCGTGCCAACCTTCGCCGATGCCGCCGAGTTGCAACGGCTCGTGCGCTACTGGCTCGACCGAGACGAGCCGCGCCGTCGCGTGGCGGCGGTCAACCCCCAACTGGTGCGCCACCTCACGTTCGAGGCGCGGGCGCGGGACATGGTGACGACGCTCCGCGCGGTCGGCTGGGGCCGGCGCGCGAGTGTGGCACAGGCCGCCGACTGACGGCGGCTGCGGATAGGCGATGTATTGCGGCGACTAGGAAAGGACAGGCTAGGGAGACATTGGCGCGCTATCACGGGAAGAAGGGCCGGGTGCTGATGAGCACCACCGGCAGCGGCACGGCGGCGGCGGTGTCGGCACTCAACAACTGGTCGCTCGACGCCTCCACCGACAAGGAGGAGACGACGAGCTTCGGCGACGCGAACAAGACCTATGTCCAGGGTCTGCCGGACATCTCGGGGTCGTTCGCGGGGTATTTCGACGACAGCGATTCCACCGTGTTCACCGGGTCGGGGTCGTCGGATGGGGTCAAGATGTACCTCTACCCCGACTACACCAACGCGCCGACCAAGTACTGGTACGGCCCGGCGTGGGTGGACTACAGCATCGAGACGCCCGTCGATGGGGCGGTGACGATCTCGGCGAACTTCGTGGCGAACGGCTCGTGGGGCCGGTTCTAGCGCGCACGCCGGGGCGGGGACTTCTCCGCCCCGGCTCTGGGGGATTCGATGGTGCTGCAATACGAGGAGTGGGAGACGACGCGCGGCGAGGCCCCGCCCAGCCTGGGGCCGACCGTGCCGCCGCCCATCCCGATCCGCAAGATGCCGGTGCGGATCAAGCGGGTCAACCTGAGCGGCGATTTCGAGGGCTGGTGGGCCGATGTGCGGACCAACGCGCCGTTCGGGGTCTACCTCGACATGCTCGACATGCTGGGGGGCGGCGAAGGGGCCGAGGAGGGGACGCGGGTGGCGCGGGCGATGGGCGAGCTGATCAACGCGCTCCCCGGCCTCGTGCGCGGCTGGAACTTCGTGGACACCGAGGGCGAGCCGCTCCCCTGCACCCTCGCCGGGATGCGGCAGTTGCCGCAGGATTTGTTGATGGCCCTGCTGACCGCGATGAACGAGGCCCCGCGCGTCCCAAAACCGTAGAGGACGGCATCTGGGCGTGGGTGAACGACTCCCGCAAGACGCCGTTCCGACGCAAGGGGGTGGGGTGCCCGTGGGAACTGGCGATCGTCCACCTCGCCGAGCGGTTCAAGCTGTGGCCGGGCGACCTGCGGCGGCTGCCCACCGACGAGGTGCGCGAGGTCATCGCCCTGCTGGGCATCGAGTACGAGGCGCGGGAGGCGATGGACGGGGTGCCGCCCGACGAGGAGTTTATCCGCGAGGGCTAGCGGCGCAGGGCCACGACGGCGGTGCCACCGGTGGCGAGTCCCGCGACCAGCGTCGCGGCCGCGCGGGCGGCCCCGGTCAGGTGGAGCGGGGCACCGCCGAAAACCACATACCCGGCCAGCAGGCCGAACGCGAGCGCGAAACCGACGACGGCGATGGTGCGGGGCATGGCTCCCTCCTCTGGATGGTAGATACGGACGACGTGCTGATCTCGTTGCGAATGGGTTATACACCATAGCCTCGACTGCTGAACTGGCGATCCTCCTGACCGTCAAGGACATGGCGTCCAAGCAACTCGCCGGGTTCGGGAAAGAACTGGGCGGGATGGGCGCGGCCGGCAAGGTCGCCGCCGTGGGCATCGCGGGCGTCGCCTCGGCGGGGCTGGGGCTGGTGGCGGGGATCGGCGCGGCCCTCGGGCAGGCGATGGACTTCGAGTCCGCGATGAGCGCGGTCGCCGCCGTGGCCGGGGGGACGGATGCCGACCTCAAACGCCTCTCCGATACCGCGCTGCAACTGGGGCAGGACACCACGCTGTCGGGCGTGGGGGCGACCGAGGCCGCGCTGGCGATGCGCGAGTTGGCGGCGGCGGGCCTGACGGTCGATGAGATCGTGGGCGGGGCCGCGCTCGGCGCGCTGCGGCTGGCGTCGGCGGGCGGGATCGACGTGGCGCGGGCGAGCGAGATCGCCGCGATGGCGCTCGCCAACTTCGGCTTGGAGGGGGATCAGGCGGCGCGCGTGGCGGACCTGTTCGCGGGCGCGGCCAACTCCTCGGCGATCTCGGTCGACGACATCGCCGAGGCGATGAAGTATGTCGGGCCGATCGCCAATAGCATGGGCCTGAGCATCGAGGAGGTGACGGCGACGATCGCCGCGCTGGGCAACCAGGGCATCAAGAGCAGCCAGGCGGGCACGTCGCTGCGCTCGATGCTGGTCAACCTCGCCAAGCCGTCGAAGGAGGCGGCGAAGGTGATCCGCGATCTGGGGTTGGAGTTCTTCGACGCCAACGGGCAGATGCGCGGGCTGGCCGACATCTCGGAGGAATTGCAGTCCGGGATGGCGGGGCTGACCGACCAGCAGCGGGCGGCGGCGTTGGCGACGCTGTTCGGCAACGAGGCGTTGACCGCCGCGACGGTGCTCTACGGCGAGGGGGCCGAGGGCATCAACAAGTGGCTCAAGGAAGTCACCACCGGCGCGAGCGCGGCCGAGGTGGGGGCGAAGCGCAACGACAACCTGCGGGGCAGTTTGGAGGCGCTGAAAGGCGCGGCGCAGACGGCGACGATCGCGTTCGGCGTGGGGCTGACGCCCGCGCTGAAGGGGCTGGCCCTGAACTTCGCCGGGGCGGTGTCGGCGGCGGTGCCGTTCCTGACGCTGCTGGGGGCGGGGCTGGGGCGCGCGCTGACGGCGGGGATCGCGGTCTTGCAGCAGTTCGGGGGCTACCTGACCGGGATCGTGACCGCGCTCGTGGGCGCGTTCCGGCGGTTGCAAGCGGGCGAAATCACGCTGGCGCAGTTCATCGGCGGCGTCAAGACGCTGATCGCGACGGTGCTGGGGGACATTCGCACGTTGCTGGCGGACGCGGCGACGCTGGTCGCGCCCTATCTGGCGCGGATCGGCGCGGCGATCGTGGCCGCGCTGCCGATCATCGGGGCGGAACTGCTGAAACTGGCGCAGGCGTTCGGATCGTGGGTCACGACGACGGCCATCCCGTTCCTGCAAACGAACCTGCCCATCTGGCTCGGCACGCTGACCACATGGCTGACGACTACCGCACTCCCGGTATTGGCGACGGCGGCAGGGTTGCTGGCGGGCGCACTCGGTGGGTGGCTCACCGCGACGGCGATCCCGTATCTGCAGACGAACCTCCCGATCTGGGGCGCGGCACTCTGGGACTGGATCACCAACACGGCGGTGCCCACGGTGACCGGACGGGTGCTGGGCCTTGCCAACGCGCTGACCGACTGGATTACCGTCACGGCGGTGCCCTACCTGAATGAGAAGTTGCCGCAGTGGGGGGCCGCACTCTGGGACTGGATCACCAACACCGCCGTGCCGACCGTGGTGGGGCGAGTCGTGGCACTGGCGAACGCACTCGGGAACTGGGTCACCGAGCAGGCAATCCCCTTCTTGCAGGCGAAGTTGCCCGAGTGGGGGGCCGCGCTGTGGGGCTACATCACCGACACCGTTGTGCCGACCGTCAAAGGCAAAGTGATCGGCGTCGCCAACGCGATGAGCGATTGGGTGCAGGACACCGCCATACCGCAGATTGAGGCGGATTTGCCCGGCTGGACCGCCGCCATCAACAACACACTGGACACCGCCAGCAAAGCCGCCGACACCGGGACCGAGGCCATCGCCGACATCATGGGCAACTTCATCGGCCAGAAGGTGCTGCCCGCACTGACGGCCGACCTCGGCAAGACGGCGTTGGTGATGGTGGCATGGTTCCCCGCCGTGATCATCGCATTCGCGCAATTCTCCACCCAGATCGGCACGCAGGTGGGCAAGTGGTTCGGTGCAGACCAGCAGGCAACGCTCCGCAGCAACCTCGCGGCATTCGGCAACGCGGTGTCAAGTTGGATTCTCACCATGACCTTCATCCTGCCCATCCTCGGCTGGAAGATGGGTACGGCGATTGGGCAGAAGATCGCCGAAGGGTTGGGCGAGAAGATCGGGGAGATTCGCCAGAAGATCAGCAGCCTCGGCCCCATCATCACCGGCGGACTCGCCGTGATCGCCGGGATCGTCTCGCCCGCTGCGGCAGCAATTGGCAGCGCCATCATCAACGGCATCGCCGGGGCACTCTCCGCAGGCGCGGGCAAACTGGCGGGCATCGCATCGAGCGTCGTCAACGACGCCTTGGCGGCGGCCAAGGGCGTGCTCGGCATCAAGTCGCCATCCAAAGAGTTCGCCATCGTCGGCAACGAGATCATCAACGGTCTCGTCAAGGGCATGGGCGACAAGGAGCAAGAGGCGACCAAGAAAGCCGCCGAGGTCGCCAGCGCGGTCGCGAAGGCTGTTACCGACGTACTGGCGGCGAGTCGTGCCCTGGCAGGGTTCAAGTCCGGCGACGCCCCTAGCGGCGAGCAACTGGCCTGGTTCGCCGAGATGGTGGACGCCATGCTCGGCACCATGTCGGCGGTCGCCGGCCGGTTCGAGGCGAAGGCACTGGAGCACACCGACAAGTTCGCCGACACCCTGGGCAAAGTCGGCGGGGCGATCAAGAACGCGGTCGAGGGCTTGCTGCTGCTGGGCAAGACCGATTGGGCGAACGCCTCGCCCGATGGGCACGCGCTGGCGTGGTTCGCGCACCTCGCCGCGAGCCTCGTGGCGAACTTCGCCGAGGCGGCGATGCGGTTCGAGTCGGGGGCCATCGAATCCGCGTCCGCGTTCGCCGACGCCGCCGGGAAGGTCGGCGGGTCGGTCGCCAATGCGCTCGGGGGGTTGCAGGCGTTGGCGCGGGCCGACTGGGCGAGTTCGTCGCCGGACGGGCACGCGATGGCGTGGTTCACCCACCTGATCGCCAGCCTCGTGCGGAACTTCGCCGATGCCGCCGCGACGTTCGGCGAGGGTGCGCTGGCGTCGGCCAACGCGTTCGCCGAGACGGCGGGCAAGGTGGGCGGCGCGGTGTCCGGCGCGCTGGCGGGGCTCAAGGCGTTGGCCTCGGCGTCGTGGGCCGAGAGCAGCCCGGACGGCAGCGCGATGGGCTGGTTCACGCATCTGGTCGCCTCGCTCGTCCGCAACTTCGCCGACGCGGCGCGGCTGTTCGAGTCCGACGCGCTGGCCTCGGCGTCCGCGTTCGCCGAGGCGGTCGGCGCGGTGACGGGTTCCATCGCGGGCGCGATTGCGGGGCTGGCCGCGCTTGATGATTTCGTCGCCCCGGTCGAGGGGCGCGTGTCGGCGTTCATGGTCACGCTGGCCGACCTGATGGAACGATTCGGCACCTGGGCTTCCGGGTTCGAGTCCGACAGCCTCGCCCATTCCACCCTGTTCGCCGAGGCGGCGGGGACGGTGACGGGCATCCTCAAGGGCGGGGTCGAGGGGCTGACGGGGCTGGCGAAGTTCGTCGCGCCCGCCGAGGCGGATGTGTCGGCGTTCATGGCGAGTATTGCCGACCTGGTGGAGCGGTTCGGGACGTGGGCGGGCGGGTTCGAGGCCGACGCGCTCGGCCACGCGGCGACGTTCGCGGAGAGCGCGGGGAAGGTCGTCGGCATCCTCAAACCGGGCGTGGACGGGCTGGCGGCGATCGCCACGCTGGTCGCGCCGAGCGAGGCGGCGGTCGAGCGTTTCCTGGCAGGTATCCGCTACGTGATCGGTCGCTTCGCCGCGATGGCAACCATCCTCGACACGGAGGGGGTGGCGCACATGGGCGCGTTCTCCGAGGCGGCGGGGAAAGCGTTGGGCGCGGCCAAGGCCGGGACCGATCTGTTCCTCGGCTTCAAGGATTTGGTCATCCCTTCGGCCGAGGCCATCGACGCGCTGATGGAAGGGATCAAGTACGTCGTCCGCCGTTTCCACGAGATGGCTGGCACCCTGGACAGCGAGGGTGTCCCGCAATTGGCGGCATTCGCCGAGAGCGCGGGGAAGGCGTTGGGGGCCGCGAAGGCCGGGACCGACCTGTTCAACGGCATGAAAGACCTCGCCATCCCCAGCAGCAAGGCCATCGACAACCTGCTGCTGGGCATCGCCTACGTGATCCAGAAGACGCGCGAGATCGCGGCCAACATCGGGACCGAGGGGTTGCGGGAGGCGCAGATCTTCGCGAATGGGGCGGGCGAGGTGTTCGCGGCCATCAAGGGCGGGCTGCAATCGTTCGAGGACATGGCCGAGTACGAGGGTATCCCCAAGGCCGCGCTAGAGGGCGCGTGGAACGCGCTGACCGCCGCGCTGGAATGGGCGCGCAAGAACGTGACGCTGGCGACGAGCCTCAAGGGCGAGGGGCAGAAGTTCCGGGACGAGATGGCGGCGGCGGCGCGGCTGTTCGCGGAGGGGTTGAGCCTCAGCGCGGGGGCGACGGCACCGGGTGGCGGGGCGGGCTGGACCTATGCGCCGGGTGCGCCGGGCGGGGGCGGCGGGGGCAAGACGAGCAATGTCACGGTCAACAATCCGATCCTGCTGGGGCGGGACAGCATCGTGACCCAGAAGCTGGCAAACCTCGTCACGGCGGGGCAAAACAAGGTGGTCGGGTACAGCGTCTAGGGGTGCGTCATGGTCAGGCTGCTCGGCGTCGCGACCTACCAGTTGGAGATCATGTGGGATGGGGTCTCGTGGACCGACGAGACGGACCACCTCAAGGAGTTTGCCATCGAGCGGGGGATGGACGAGCAGTTGACGCGCCATCTCGCGGGGACGCTCGAGCTGGTGCTGGCGGAGACGACCGGGCGGTTCAACCCGGTCAACGCGAGCAGCCCGTTACAGCCGTACATCACCTACCCGCTGCGGCGGGTGCGCCTGAGCGTGACCTATGCCAGCACGGTCTATTGGCTGTTCACCGGCTACACCACGCGGCACGAGAGCGATCCGGGGTACGGGGCGTGGGAGGCGCGGATCAGTTGCATGGACGCCTTCGTGATGCTCAACGAGACGAAGCCGCAGGAGGCGACGGGCGACACCACCGGCTCGGCCATCGGCGACATCCTGTTTGAATTGGGCCTGTACACGGTGTCGGGCGACGTGTCGCTCGATGACGGCGACGACATCGACTATGCGGCGGATGGCGAGCAGACGGCGTTGGACGTGATCGCCGACCTCCTGCTGACCGAGCGCGGGTGGTTTTTCGTGGCCGCCGATGGGGTGCTGACCTATCGGGACCGCTATGCCCCCAACCGCAGCCCCTACACCAGCAGCCAGGGGGCCATCGCCGGGGCGATGCAGGCCATCGCCCCGGCGGTGGACTACGCGCAGATTCGCAACCGCGCCACGGTGACGCGCACGGGCGGCACGCCCCAGACCGCGACCGGCACCAGCCCCGCGCTGCCTGCGGGCATGTACCGGGACTACCCTGCCATCGAGTCGGACTACCTCGCCACGGACACGCAGGCCCTCGCACTGGCGCGACACATCGTGCTGAAAGGGCAGAATCCGGTCGCGCCGGTGCGCTATCTGGACCTCTCCAACGGCAGCGCGGACGGGTTCGCGCAACTGCTGGCGCGCGAGTTGGGCGACCGGGTGACGGTGACGGAGGCCCTTGGGGGCACGAGCGGCGACTACCACATCCGGCGCATCACGCACGCGGTCAACTGGTCGGGGCAGATTCACCGGGGATCGTGGAGCCTGGAGCAGCGCGACACGACGACGCAGCCGTTCATCGTCGGGCAGTCCCTGGTGGGCGGTCCGGACCTGATCACCTACTAGTGGGGGCAGCATGGCAGACGCAACATTCACCACGGTGGTCGCGCGGGTCGATCAGGCACTGACGAACGCGATCTGGGAGGACCAGATCATGGGCAACCTCAACCAGTTGGCCGGGGCGCACCGCAACCTGCTGGTCAATGGCGGGATGGAATACTGCCAGCGCGGGGCGGGGCCGTTCACGGCCGACAATGCCTATGGGCCGGATCGCTACCAGATCGATCTCGTCGGGGCCAGCACGATCAGCGTCACGCAGGATTCCTCGGTCGTCGCCGAGAACAGTCGGTATAGCCTCAAAGCGGTCTACACGCACAGCAGCGCGAGCCTGATCAAGCAGCGCATCGAGGACTACTACCAACTGCGCGGGAAAACGCTCTCGCTCTCGATCCTGGTGCGGCCAACGACCGCCCAGAACGGGACGATCGGCGTCGGCATCTACGACAGCGGCGGGGGCAGTTCCTCGTACCCCAATTGCCCGGCCAACACCTGGACCCTGATCACCGTCACCGAGGAGATCGATGCGGCCGCGACCTACGTCGAAGTGCGGCTCGAACTCGGCGCGAGCATGACCGTGTACTTCGACAACGCGATGTTGGTGGTCGGGCCGGCCGCCGCGCCCTATCAGCCGCTGACGCCGCAGGAGGATTTGGCGCGCTGCCAGCGGTACTACGAGGTGCATGGCGGGGTGAGCGGGGCGATGACGTTCGGCGGCTATGGCGCGGCGGCCAGCGGCGCATTCCAATTCGTGCCGTTCGCGGTGCCGAAGGGCGGCACGCCGACGATGACCAAGAACGGCACCTGGAACACCACCAACTGCGGCCAGCCGAGCGCGAGCGGGCCGATGGTCTCCGGCTACACCCTGCAAGTCACGGTGACGGCGCTCGGGGCGTTCCTCACCAACTGCAACTCGACCGATGACACGATCACCGCCGAGTGGAACCCCTAGGGTGGGCATCGCCGCCCCGGCTGTTGGAGCAACCGGGACGGCTGGCCGAGCCTCGGAGAAGGAGGTCCGGTTGTGGATGAAACGAGCGACGCGGGGGATTGTTTCTCGTGACGCTGGTGGAAGTGTGGGAGTTCGTCCGCACGGGCGGGCTCACGGCGGCGTTGGCGTTGATCATCGTCGCCTCGATGCAGGGCCGGTTCGTCTGGAAGCGCGAGTACGACCGCGACATCGCGGACGAGCGGCGCGAGAAAGAAGAACTGCGGCGGGAGCGTGATGCATGGCGGGAGGCGTATTTCCGCGCCAGCGGGGCGGCGGAAACCCTGATCCAGCGGTTCGGCCAGCCGCCACGGGGGGACTGATGTTCGCCCAATTGCGCGACTGGCTGCGGGAGCGGGGGCTGGCGGGGTTCGCGCCGCCGGTGCCGCGCGCCTCGCCCGCCATCCACGCGCGGCACGGGGAGGAGTTGCGCGACGTGCGCCGCTACCTCGACGTGCTGGAGACCGAGGTCGATGCGCTGGTGGGGGGGCGGGGGTGCCCGCCCGCCACCGGGCGGGACCGCGACGGGGAGGGACCATGACGACGGCGATAGCCGCCTGGATCGCGCTCAACGTGCTGTGCGTGGCGGCGACGGGGGTGGCGGGCAACGTGTTCGTGGCGCGGTGGCTGCGGTCGCGGGCGGCGTTGCGGCGGGCGAGTGAGGGCGGGGCGCGGGGGTCGGTGGTGCTGATGGCGCGGCGGAACGTACGGTGGGCGGCGATCCACATCGCGACGAATCTGGCGCTGGGGCTGCTGGGGGTGGGGCTGATCGCGACGGCGGTGGCGTGGGCGCAGGCGCGGCGACCGCTGGACGGGTACGCGGTGCCGGGGACGGCGGTGTTCGCGGCGATCTGGATCGGGTGGATGGCGGCGACGATCTGGGACTGGCGGGTGCTGGAACAGGTGACGGCGTTGGCCGAGCGGGAAGCGCGGGAGGGCTGCTGATGGCGCGACCGTTGTGCGTGCGGGCATCGCGTGCGCTGTTCACACGCTGGGGACACTGGCAAGACAACGCCTTCGGCAAGCGTCAGGCGCGACGGGCGACACGGCGGGCGTTGGCGCGACGGCTGTGGCGGGAGGGGGAGTGATGCCAAAAGGCGTGACCACCGAGCGGCGCTATGAGGGCGATTCCAAGGGTGAACCGGCGCAGATTACCATCTGGCGCACAAAGGATGGCGAGATAGCGTTCCTGACCGATGAGGAGTACGTGAAGGAGGGCAAGGGGAGGTTTACCGGGACCGCATTCTGTGTGCTTGCAAAGCCCGAAGCCCGCGCATTGGCCGAGTACATCATCGCGCTAGGGACCGACTAATGCCCACCCCCACCACCAGCATCTTCACCCCCACGCCCGACCTGACGCCCGAGGCGTGGGCGGCGAAAGCGGCGGCGTGGATCAACTCACCCGAAGGTCGCACCCGCATTGAGGAAGGGCAGCGGCAGGCGCGGGAGGTAATCGCCCAGTTGCAGGAGGAACGCAGGATGACGCCGGAATTGTGGGCGTTCAGGGTGACGATATGACCGATTACCGCGTCAAGGGCGTTGCCCCCGACATGACCGAGGCCGCGTTCCTGGCCGCGCTGCGCGACGGGAATAGCCCCGTTCCCGTGGGCGAGGCACGGGCCGTTTATAGCTACTGCCTCGCCCGTCGCCTCTCGCCCGCCTACCTGCTCGGCATGTTCTGGATCGAGTCGAAGTTCGGGCGCGAGGGCAAGGCAGCGCTGACGCAGAGTTGGGGCAACACGACCGAGCCCTCGTTCGGGGTGCCGGGGATCGGCGTGATCGGGCGGTTCACCGACTACGCCAACTGGGCCGATGGCGGTGTGAGTACGGTGGCGCGGCACTTCGACCACGCGCCCTACAAGGGGCTGCTGACGGTGCGGCAGATCGTCCCGGTCTGGGCACCCAAATCGGAGAACGACACCGAGAACTATATCCGGGTGGTGCTGGCCCAGATCGCCCGCTACGCCTCACCAGACGCCCCCAGTGCAACGAAAGGACCGACCATGCCCAAGATTGCCTTGCTCGCCGGACACCACAACACGAGCGGCGGGAACGAGTACGAGTATGTCACCACCGGGGAACTGGTGGAGCGCATCGGCCCCGCGCTGGTCGCGCTCGGCTGCGAGGTGCGCGTCATCACCCCGGACGGCGCGGACGCCGACAGCATCCCCGGCGACGGGGATTACCCCGGCGCGCTCGACGCGGCGGCGGCGGTGGCGGTGCGCTGGGCGCGCGAGGGCTGGGTGCCGGATGTGCTGCTGGAGACGCACACGCAGGGGGTGGCGAATCCGAGCGTGCGCGGGGTGTTCGGCATCTTCCCCGACTGGACGGGGGACGAGGACACCGACGCGCGCGACCGCCTGATCCCGGCCATCGTGGAGCGGGTCTGCCGCGCGACCGGGTTCCCGAAGTACGGGAACGGGGTGATGAGCGAGCGGCGCACGGGGGTGGGGCTGGGCGGGTCGCGGCTGGGGGTGTTCCGCGCGACGGAGCCGATCAAGGGGACGACGACGCGGGTGCTGGTGGAGTACGGGGCGCACACCAACCCGACCGAGCGCGCGGCGCACCGCACCGAGGCATTCCTGAACGGGGCGGCCAGGGCGACGGCGGAGGCCATCGCCGCGTTCGTCGGGCTGCCCCCGGCGACACCGGAGGCGCAGACGAAGCCGACACCACCCCAACGGCCCGAGGGGTGGCTGAACGTGGGCCAGCCCGATACGTTCCTCTGGCCGGACGGCGAGGGGATCGTCGTGGAGCGCGAGGTCGTCTACTTCAACTCGGTGGAGGGGAAATACTACCGGAAGACGTGGCACCACCAGCGGGGCTACACCGATTGGGAGCCAGTGGGAGCCGCGTAGACGGCTATCGCCCCGCAGCGGCCACCACGGCGGGCCACAGGGGCATTTCGGAGGGGAGCATGGCGGGTTCCAGGGCAGGGCGAGGTTCGCTCAACTGCAACATGCTGGCGGTGGTCCACGGCGTCCGCGTCGGCTACGACCGGAAGACGAAGGAGTTGCTGATCCGCAAGGAATCGGCCGGCGTCGGCTTCCGCGTGAAGGTGGGCGAGTGGGAGGCGGGCGGGCGGGTGGAGACCATCGCGGCGGACGACGAGGATGGCGAGTTGGTCGTCTACCTGTCGTGCTACCGGGGTAACGGGGCGGACAACGAGGATGTGCGGGTGCCGACCGGGCACAGGTTCTAAGGGGGGGGCGGAGATGCAGATGGCGACAGCGGCACCGAGCCAGAAGGTCACGGCGTCGTCGCTGGCGATGAGCGCGACGACGTTGCTGGTGTGGATACTGAATCACTACGTGCTGCCCGAGCCGATACCGGGCGAGATTAGCGCGCTGGCGGTGACGCTGGTGGGGAGCACGGTGGCGTACTTCGTGCGCCCCTCGGCGGCGGATGTGGCGACCACGCGCTAGCCCTCGTACGGCGGGGCGGGGTGCGGTACAATTGCCCGAGCGCGAGGCCCTTGTAGCTCAGTAGCGCGCGTAGAGCAGTGGCTTATAAGCCACAGGTCGCGGGTACCCAGTCCCGCCAGGGGCCGAGCGAGCAGGCGGGTGTTGTCGGGAACACACCGCATTGTGATTTGCGGAGTGCGGGGTTCAAGTCCCCGGCCTGCTGCCAGCATGGGCCGACAGGCGATGGTTATCTTGATGTGATGCCCCATCGCCGACCACTTGCCTATGCCACGCCCCCATAGCTCAGTTTGGCAGAGCGCCTGCCTTGTAAGCAGGATGTCGCGGGTTCGATGCCTGCTGGGGGCTCCGGCGTCACATTGGGGCATGTTGTCGGGCGCGCGCGGTCCCAACCCGCGCGAGGGGGTTCGAGTCCTCCGTCCTCAGCCCATCGTCACTATCCGCATCTTGCCTTCCGGCACGAAATCGGGATCGCCCGGCCAGTTGTAGATGACGACCCGCAGCCCGCGCCGCTTCGCGCCGTCGATGGTGTATTTGGTTCCGCCCCGCTCCGGCGTCCCCAACAGGAACGCCAGCACCAAATCGATGCCGCTATCCAGCATGGCGTCGTTGCGCTTCAGCGGGGCAAGGTGGCCGGGGTAGGCTTTGTAATCGGGCTTGTGGACTTCCACGGTGTAGCCAAGTGACCGCGCCCAACAGTCGGCAATGCTGTCTGCCCCACCAGCCCCGCCGTGGACGATGGTGATGGGGCCTTCCTGCCCCCACCGGAATTGGTGGAGGGCGGTGCCAATAATGTCGTCGTCCGTCCAATTCCTGCTGCCCGTAACCAGTATCCTCATCGCCTCACCCCTCCTTCATAGCCCACCTCTGCCTTGCCGCTCTCGCTCCACCGCCGCACCTCGTCACGTAACTCAGCCGCCCATGCCACCAACTTATGCGCGGTGTCGATGTACAGTTCGATGCGGTGCGGGTCGCTGCTGTAATTCCAGTCCATCAAATCGTTGCTGGCATCGCGGATCAGATCGGCCAACTCATCAACACGCCTATTGCGCGGCTCGGTCCTGTGTGGATTTGCCATCGCCTCACCCCTCCCTCAACGCTGCTCGCGCTGCCAGCCAGGGGCAGGCGGGGTCGTGTGCCACCCCCCACCTGCCATCGGACCATTGACCCCATTCGCCATCGCAGTAGACGCAGTAGGGCGTATCGCAGTCGCTGTATCCTTGCGGCTCCACCGCCACCAGCGCGGCGAGCAACCCGCTGAGACGCGCTGTGCGGGCATGTGCGGCGTCAAGCGCGGCGCGGAGGGCGACGACCTCCTCCTCGGCCACGCGGTGATAGGTGGTGAACGTGACGCTGTGGAACTCCTCGGCCACGCGCTGCTTGCACAGCCCGCAGTTGAAGTCCACCCACGGCGTCTTACCCGCGTCAAGGGTCGCGCCAACGTCGTCCCATCCGACCTTGACAATCCGCTCGTCAGCCATTGCCTCACCCCTCCATCCACACATACCCTTGCTGCGGCACCTCTCCGTAGCGTTCATCCTCCTTGATCTCATCGGCACGAATCACCAGCACGTCGGGCTGCATGAGGTATTCATCCAGCGGGAGATAGCGACCGCTGCTGCGCCAGCGCGTATCCTGTTGCTCGATGTACTGGCCGGTGGCATCATCCCATGCGCAATTGCGGTGGAACCCGGTGGCCTGTTCGAGCGTTGCTTCCTCGTAAACGCTGTAATCCTCGGCACAGCAGGTGCAGGTGACGCGCGCCGGGTTATGACCGAAACGGCAGTAGAACACGACCCGCGCCTCATCCTCCGGGGCCTCGATGTAGATTTTTTCGTAAGGCTCCTCTTTCGTGCCGCCGCCGCTATGCATGTCCCAGAACAGTGTCCACATCGCCTCACTCTCCCTTCAACGCGTTGATCTCGGCCCGCAGTTGGGCCACTTCCTCGTCGCGCCACGCCGCCGCGTTCTCGGGGAGCGGTCGCCCCTGCGCGGCCTCCTCGTCGGTCAGTCCGTCGTAGGCGCGGCCATCGCGGTCCCGCGCCCAGATCGTTCCGTCGCCGGTCGGGTTGAGCGGCACCCCCAGCGACAGCAGGGTGCGGGTGTGGCCGTTGAACTGCTTGGCCCCGGTGCGTCGCCCGTCCATGTACCTGCGCGCCTGCCAATGCAGGTCGCGGGCGATGACGCGGAGGGTGGCATTCTCCGCTTCCAGTGCCGCCAGCCGTTCGTCCTGCTCGCTCATCGTGTGGCCTCCGTCACCAACGCCTTATCGGCCACGCGATACCGGCGACCCAACGCACCATCTCGCCGCACCGCCAACAAACCTTCATGCACCAGTTGATCGGTCGCGTTATGGACCGAACCGAATGGCGCGATCCACCGCTTGCGCCCAAAATCCCGCGCCTGCTTCGCCAGGGCAAACTCGCTGAACTCGCCTTGACCGTGATCGCTCAGCCACAGCGCGGCGAGATAGAGTTCCGCCCGCAAATGACGCTGCGCGATCTCGTCGTCGTACACCGCACGCACGTAGAGGACGCCGCACAGGAAACCGATCGCGCCGATCAGCATTGCGTGTTCGCTCATCGCGTGGCCTCCTCCCACAGGATCGTCTCGCCGCCCGTCGCATCGACCGCGACCACCCGCACGCCGCTGTAGATGATCACGCGGTCCAGGGCGTTGGCTTTGGCCTGGTGCTGGCTCGTCTCGTAGACGACCGCCTCCCACACCTCGTCCTCGCCATTCCACCGCAGCACATCGACCCGATAGTGTGCGCTCATCGCGTGGCCTCCTCGCACCGCCATCGTCACACCCCACCCTCTGCCCAATCGGCCTGCATGGCGGCCTGTGCGGCGTCGTAGGCTGCAAGGGCATCCCGTAGCTCTACCAGATACTCCTCGCCTGCAACGGCATCCACGTTGCCCCACACCTTCCGCGCCGCCTCGATTATCGCGTCCTTCGCGCGCTCATAGGCGAGTTCCCGCGCCAACGCCTCGTCCATCTCGTCGGGGTCGTGGGAGGGGAGCACCGCTACCCGCCGCCCGTTCGCATCGCGCCTGTACACCGCCATCGCCTCAGCCCTCCTTCACCGCCACCAGCGGGTGCGACTCGCACCACTCGCGGCTGTTGGCGCAGACGTGATAGCCGCCCGCCCCCTCGCAGATGTCGCAGACGTGGAACTCGTCGGCGTCGTATTCGATGGGGCTATAGTCGTGCGGGTACTCCCCACCCTCGCCGCCGCACTGCCAACAATCCTCCCAGCGGGTATCGCCGCCGCAGTGATCGCAGGTGGGGGACTGCCCTTCGTCGTCGTCCATCGCCTCAGCCCTCCATCCACCCGCGCGACAGCACGGCGTGGATCGTATCCCAGTCATCGGGACGCCAACAGAAAGCTTCCACCCCGGCCACCTTGCCCAGCGCGTCGAGCCATTCCTGCTGTCGCGCCGTGGGGTGCTTGCCAACCCGCTTGCATTCGACCACGACACACCGCGCCGTACCGTCCCGCTCCTCCCTGACCAGGATCAAATCGGGGAAACCAGGGTCGGAGCCGAGCGAGAACTTGGTGTGATAGACCAGCGCATACCCGTAGTCGCGGGCGGTGGCGACCAACGCGCGCTGAAACTGCGCCTCGGTCGTCGCCTTCGCCTCGGCCTCGCGCCACGCCTGCGCGCTCACATCTCCCCCCATCCCTTGACCAGCGGCGCGATCTCCGTGACCGCGAAGTCGGCCCCGATCTCCCCGCTGGCGCACTCGTCGCACCAGCCTTCAACCTGCGCCAGGATGTCCACCGCCGCCTCGGCCAGATCGAGCAGCGCGTCCAGGTCCGTGCGAAGTTGGCCGAGGTCGGCGGGCAGCGTGTACCCCGCCCTGTAGCGCGCCCTGACGGCCTCCACGGTGGCGTAGGGTGTCGGTGCGCCCTGCGCCCCCTCCCGCGCTTCCTGCGCCATCTCACGCCCTGTACGCCCCATGCTACCCCCCTGCGCCAGCCGCCCGGTGCCCGTGGGCCGGGGGCGGGCGCGTCATGCCGATACCTCGGCGAACAGCGACCGCACCGGCAACGCCCGCAGCCTGCCCTCAGTCCAGCCGATAGCCCGCTCGTCAAGGTCGAACCCCACCCAGTTGCGCCCCTCTTCGACCGCCACCATTGCGGTGGTGCCGCTGCCCATGAACGGGTCTAAGACGGTGCCGCCGACCGGGCACCCGGCGCGGATGCAGGGGCGCACCAGTTCGGGCGGGAAGGTCGCGAAGTGGGCGTCGGAAAATTGTGCGGTAGGCACTGACCAGACCGACCGTTTATTGCGCGTTTCGCCATCGTTGCGCGGCCCTTGACCGACATTGGCGCGCGGCGCAGCCGTCTTGCCAGTGGTGAACGATGAGCCGTTGTAACCCGCCACGCACGGCTCCGCGATGGCTGCCGCGTCGTAGAAGTACCTCGGCCCCTTCGACAGCAGGAACAGGTACTCGTGGCTGCGCGTCGGGCGGTCGGTCACGCTCTCGGGCATGGGATTCGGCTTGTGCCAGATGCAATCGCTACGAAGTATCCACCCGTTGGCTTGCAGGGCGAACGCCACGCGCCACGGAATACCGATCAGATTCTTTTCGGGAATGCCGTAGGAAAGCCGACGGTGGGCGGCGGTGCTATTTGCCGCACGTGCGTTACGCAATCCGCCGCCGAGTGTGGTGGTGGCACAGGGGTCGGTCCCCACCTTCCCGGCAGGCGTCGTCGCATAGCTATCCCCCAGGTTCAGCCACACCGTTCCGTCATCCCTGAGCGCGGGGCGCAGCGCGGCGAACAGCCCCACCAGTGCCGCCACGAACTCGTCCGGCGTCGTCTCGCTGCCCATCTCCCGCGCCTTGTCGGGGTGGTCGCTGGCGAGGTATGACCTCAGCCCGAAGTATGGCGGCGATGTGATCACCGCGTTGACGCTCTGCGGGGCGAGCTGCGCGGCCAGTTCCCGCGCGTCGCCGATGTGGACCGCGTTGGTGGCGAGCATGGCTACCCCTCCGTCCCGGTCAGCAGCCGCACGCTCGGCGCGGGCAACGCCTCGGCCTGCGCCACCGCCTGGGCCGTCTGCCGCGCGGGTGCCGCCCGCCGCACCGCGTCGTCGTGCCGCCATGCGTCCAACTCGCCGCGCCCTCCTTCACGCCGGATTGTCGATATACGCATCTGGTATCCCCCTGAGTGTGTGCCGCCGCTGGATGCTGTAGATGGTGCTGCGGCGCGTCTTGCGACTCATCAGGCGCAGCCCCAGCCAGAAGAGGCAGAGCGGCACGCCGTCCCGCAAGGCATCAACGGCGATCTCCCGCGCCTCACGACTCCTGGCCAGCACCAGCACCGCCACAAACACGATCCCCAGTGCGCCGCCCCCGATCCATTCGCCCATCACGTCCCCCTAATCCGCCGTGAGGCTGTCGAGAATCAGCATGTCGCGGTGCTTCGGGCACAGCAGCGGGTGACCTTTGAGCGCGTAGCGGATCGGCACACCGCAAACGGCGCAGTCGTAACCGGGTCCGGTACTCTCCGCGACCGGGAGATTCTTCGGCCAATCGAAGGTGGCCAA
>ERZ761592.109-NODE-109-length-42978-cov-8.457028_pt1 | contig 42978 bp, 24 predicted proteins | sample MGYA00433095_ERZ761592 | MGnify/ENA primary metagenome ERZ761592 (study PRJEB28899, sample SAMN03785554) | bioreactor sludge metagenome | biome: EBPR Sludge; feature: EBPR Bioreactor; material: 0.22µm filtered reactor supernatant | place: Saint Lucia: Queensland... | reverse complement strand
ACGAGATAGGAGTCCGTCTCGTGGGCTCGGAGATGTGTATAAGAGACAGCCCCGAAGCTCTCGCCGCTGCCGCCATGCACCGCAACACCCGCCGGCTTGTCGACCACCAGCAATGCCTCGTCCTCGTAGACGACGGGCAAGTGCAGCCGGCGTTCGGCGTCCACCACCACCTCGTCGCTGCCGCCGATGCGCAGTGGCGGAATGCGCAGCAGGTCGCCACTCTGCAGACGATGCGAGACGTCCACCCGGCGGCCGTTGACCCGCACCTGGCCACTGCGGACGATGCTGTAAACGTGGCTCTTCGGCACGCCCTTGCAAAGTTTCAGGAGGAGGTTGTCGACCCGCTGGCCGTGCTCGTTCTCGCCGATAAGCTGCTGGGTGACGCAGTTTTTGCCAACTTGGGCCATTTTGAATATACTTCAGCTGATTCGCGTCGTCGGTTGCAGGAGGAATTGAGCCGTGCGGCCGTTGGGCAATGCCGGCATCGAAGCCGCTGCGAAACGCTTTCCGGCATGCAACACCCACCGCTCGGCGCCCTGCTGCGCAACTCTCGCCGGACGCCGATCACCTGGTTACGTTCGCTCACCACAAAGTAGCGATAGTACTTGAACTGCGCGCGCCTGGCATCTGCGGAATCGCCTTGGCAGCTTCCCGAAACCCTCCAATTCATCAAGGCCCGAACAGCTTGCGGGTCCGAAAGATGGTATCGCTGCTTCCATTGCCGACGAGACTTGCGAGTGTCCCGAAGACACCGGTTCCGTCGCTGCCCACACGAGGCGCAGCCCACACAATAGCGCGCGGGAGCCCCACGAATGAAACGAATGCTGTTCAACGCGACACAGGCCGAAGAGCTGCGCGTCGCCATCGTCGACGGCCAGAAACTGATTGACCTGGACATCGAATCGGCCAACAAGGAGCAGAAAAAGAGCAACATATATAAAGCGGTCATCACCCGCATCGAGCCCAGCCTGGAAGCGGCTTTTGTCGACTACGGGGCGGAGCGGCACGGGTTCCTGCCATTCAAGGAGATCTCGCGCGCCTACTTCCAGCCCGGCGCAGACGCCGGTCGGGCGACCATCAAGGAAGCGCTGCGTGAAGGTCAGGAACTGATCGTCCAGGTGGACAAGGACGAACGCGGCAACAAGGGCGCTGCCCTGACCACCTTCGTCAGCCTCGCCGGCCGCTACCTCGTACTGATGCCCAACAACCCACGCGGCGGCGGCGTCTCGCGCCGCGTCGAGGGTAGCGAGCGGACCGAGCTGCGCGAGGTGATGGACCAGTTGCCGGTGCCGCCGGGGATGAGCCTGATCGCCCGCACGGCGGCCATCGGACGCGGCAGCGAAGAGCTGCAATGGGATCTCAATTACCTGCTGCAACTGTGGAAGGCGATCGAGGACGCAGCCCAGATGCAACAGGGAGCCTTCCTGATCTACCAGGAGGGCAGCCTGGTCATCCGTGCCATCCGCGACTACTTCCAGCCCGACATCGGCGAGATCCTGATCGACACCGACGAGGTGTTCGATCAGGCGCAGCAGTTCATGGCGCACGTCATGCCGGGCACGGTCAACCGCATCAAGCGTTACCGTGATGACGTGCCCCTCTTCTCGCGTTTCCAGATCGAGCACCAGATCGAGTCCGCCTATTCGCGCCAGGTCGCCCTGCCGTCTGGCGGCGCCATCGTCATCGACCACACCGAGGCGCTGGTATCGGTCGACGTCAACTCGGGCCGCGCAACACGCGGTGCCGACATCGAGGAAACGGCGCTGAAGACCAACCTCGAAGCGGCCGAGGAAGTGGCGCGCCAGTTGCGCCTGCGCGACCTCGGCGGCCTGATCATCATCGATTTCATCGACATGGAGAACCAGCGCAATCAGCGCGAGGTCGAGAACCGTGTCCGCGAGGCACTGCGTTTCGACCGCGCGCGCGTGCAGACCGGCAAGATCAGCCGTTTCGGTCTCCTCGAGCTGTCGCGCCAGCGCCTGCGGCCGGCGCTTGCCGAGACGAGCTACATTCCGTGCCCACGCTGCTCGGGAACCGGCCATATCCGCAGCACCGAGTCCGCCGCGCTGCACATCCTGCGCATCCTCGAAGAGGAAGCGATGAAGGACAATACCGCAGCCGTACATGCGCAGGTACCGGTCGATGTCGCCACCTTCCTGTTGAACGAGAAGCGGACCGACGTGCAGGCGGTCGAATTGCGGCACAAGGTGACCGTCCTGCTGATTCCCAACGTCCACCTCGAGACACCGCAGCACACGGTGCTGCGGGTTCGCCATGATGCCGCGGGACAGGAGGAACTGCAGCAGGCATCGTACCGTATGGTCGCGCTGCCGGCCGAAGACGCCAGCGCCGACACGGCGAGCACGGCAGACTCCCGGGCACCCCGCGCCGAAGCGGCGATCAGGGGCGTCACGCCGGCGCAGCCAGCACCCCTGGTCAACGAGCCGGCGGCAGCGGCCGTCGACAGCAGCAGACCCGATACGGCCGCCGGCCGCTTCCTGAAGCGGATCGTGTCCTGGTTCCGGCACAAGGAAGTTCCCGCCGGTACGATCGAAGCCGTGTCGCCAGGCGCAGCCACACCGGCTCCGGAAGTCGCCGGCAGCGTGCGCGACGGACGCCGCAGCGGTGGCACGACCCCTCGCGGCACGCGCCGCGACGACCGTCGCGAGCCTGCCGACACCCGGGTCAACCGCGAGCAGAAGGAAGCATCGCCGGCCAGTCGGGGCGAGAACCAGCAACCGCGAGAGCCCCGTCAGCCCCGTGAGGGGCGCGAGGGCAACACGGGCCGCGAACCGACCACCGCCCGTGAACCACGCCGGCAGCGCAACGAACGCAGGCCGCAGCCCACGGAGCAGGTCAGCGACGGCAACCCGGCACCACTCGCTGCCGCCGCCGCGATGGCGGCAGCGTCTCCGGCACCAGAGCAGAACGGCGACGAGTCCGCCAGCCCCTCCCGCCGCCGTGGCCGCCGCGGTGGCCGCCGCGAACGCAGTGAGAGGACCGAGACCCAGCCGACCGAAACCGTTGAGGCGAGCGCCGCGGGCGCGGGCATCGCGGCAGCTGCCGGCTCCGACAGCGCCGCAGCCGCGCCGCCCGCAGAGCAATCGCCCGCCGGCGACGTCACGATGACGGCCGTCACGCCAGCGGTGCGTGTCGGCGACGAGAGCGGAGCGGCCGCCGCCGATCAGCGCGCTGAGCCTCCGGCTGCAGCGGCAACCGCGGTCGAGTTCGCACCCCCGGCCAGCAACCCGGAAGCTCATGCGGTGGGAGCCGTCGCCGAGCCACTGCCGATCACGGTTGCAGCCGCCGTCGCCGAGCCACTGCCAAGCTCCCCGGTCCAGCCAGTTTCCGAGTTCGCGCCCGAGTCGCCGGCCGCCGCGCCCCGAGAAGAGGCCGCTGCCGCAGCCGTCCCGCCCGCCGTGACAGCCACCGGCAGTGCTGCGCCAGTCGACCTCCAGCAGGCACTCGAGGAGAGCGGCCTGATCATGGTGGAAACCCGGCAGCCCGCCACGCTGGATGCAACGCCGACGGCACCGGCAGACGACAGTGCGCCACCGCGCCCGATGCGGCGGCGCCGGCCCGCGGTCGTCATCGCCGACGAGCCGATGGTGATGGTCGAAACGATCAAGTAGACGGATACTCAGGGCCCCGCTGCCGTCATCCCTGCGCTCAGGACCGCGTGTCGCCGGCGCAGCCACCACTGCAGCCGGGGCGTCCGGGCGCGCAACGGAAAGAATCACGAATGCCACTGCCAATTGCCATCTGTCTCGTCCTGGCTGCACTGCTGTCGCCGCCACCGCACGCCGAGGCGCAGAGCAGGGAAGGAAAACGGACCGATTACCGCGTTGGCGAGCGCCTGCCGGAGGACGCGAAGGGGTCGCAGGGCTACCGCCAGATCGGCTGGGACGATCTGGTGCCGAAGGGCTGGGAGCCAATGGCCGCCTTCAAGGGTCTCGACCTCTCGCGCCTGCAGGACAGCGACCCGAAAGCGCAGGAGGCACTCGAGAACGCCCGACGGCTTTGGGACCAGGCGCCGGCGGAGAAGGCGATGAACGGTCAGAAGGTCCGCATCGCCGGCTTCGTCGTCCCGCTCGAGCGTCGCGGCGAGCAGGTCACCGAGTTCCTGCTGGTGCCCTACTTCGGCGCCTGCATCCACGTGCCGCCGCCACCGGCCAACCAGATCATTCACGTCGTCGCCGAGAAGCCGGTCGGCAACATGCGCACCATGGACGCGATGTGGGTGAGTGGCACGCTCGGGCTCGACCGCACCGATACGGGAATGGGCGTCGCCGGCTACCGGATGCGCGGCGAAGCCTTCGAGCCTTACACCAGGCCGCGCTCCTGATCCTTCTGCCGGCAGCGGTCGCTGCTCGCGGCAGCGGTCGTACAATGGAGCACCCGATTCGATCCAGAGTGGAGATCACAGTCAGATGAGAGGGCGAATTGCCATCACCGGCCATTCCTTCCGCATGCCGGGGACGACTGCCGAGACCTATTGGCAGGACCTGCTGGACGGCCGCAACCTGGTGGGCACGGTCGATCCGCAGCGCTGGAACCTGGCGACCTTCCTGCACCCGCGCAAGGACCATCCGGGAACGAGCTACACCTTCGCCGCCGGATCGATCGGTGACGTGATCACCTTCGACGCCGCCTTCTTCGGCATCTCGCCACGCGAAGCGGCCCTGATGGATCCGCAGCAACGGCTGCTGCTCGAGATGAGCTGGGAAGCGCTGGAGAACTCGGGAACCCCGCCGTCGCGGCTGCGCGGCAGTCGCTGCGGCGTCTTCATCGGCATCGCCAGCGCCGATTACTCTTTCCGCATGGTCGATGACCTGGCGGTCGCCGACTCGACGATGGCGACGGGAAACACCGCCAGCATCGCCGCCAACCGGATTTCCTACGTCTTCGACCTGCGCGGACCGAGCATGGCGATCGACACCGCCTGCTCGTCGTCACTGGTTGCCCTGCACCAGGCTTGCCGCGCGATTGCCAGCGGAGAGGTCTCGCAGGCGCTGGCAGGCGGCATCAGCCTGCACCTGCATCCTTACGGCTTCATCGGCTTCGCCAAGGCGTCGATGCTGTCGCCACGCGGTCGCTGCCAGGTCTTCGACGAAGCGGCCGACGGTTATGTACGCTCGGAGGGTGGCGGCGTCTTCTTCCTCAAGGACCTTGACCAGGCGCTCGCCGACGGCGACCCGATCCTGGCGGTCATCGCCGGATCGGCGGTCAACACCGACGGCCGCAAGTCCGGATTGACCGTCCCCAGCGCCGAAGTGCAGGCCGCGTTGCTCGAGGAAGTTTACGCGGACGCCGGCATCGATCCGGCGACGATCGACTACCTCGAGGCGCATGGCACCGGCACCGCCGTCGGCGACCCGATCGAGACGCTGGCCATCGGCAACGCGCTCGGCAAGCGTCGACCGGCTGGCCGGCCGTTGCCGATCGGCTCGGTCAAGAGCAACCTCGGTCACCTTGAAACAGCCTCCGGCGTCGCTGGCCTGCTCAAGGCCCTGCACTGCCTCGAACACCGCGTGGTGCCGGCGACAATCGGCGTCAACCAGGTCAATCCGCGCATCCTTGCCAGCGACTGGAACATCGATCTGGTCACCAGCAATCGATCCTTGCCGAAGACGGGCAAGCTGACGATCGGCATCAACTCGTTCGGCTTCGGCGGCTCGAACGCCCACCTCATCATCGAGAGCCCGCCGCGACGGCGCTCCCGTCCGCAGCCCGCGACGGTTGCTGCCGCTGTGCCGCCGCTGCTGCTCTCGGCGCGCAGTGAAGAGGCACTGAAGGCAGCCGCCGGCATCCTTGCTGCCTTTCTCGCCGACCAGCCGTCGGCGGCCTACTACGACGTCGCGTACAGCGCCGCTTTTCGCCGCGACTGGCTCGAACAGCGGCTGATCGTCGAAGCGCCGACGCTGCCGGAAATCAGGAATGCCCTGCTCGACTTCGCCGCCGACCGTGGCGGCAATGCGGCGCTGAACAGCGGCCGGGTGGTGGTCGCCGCCCGTGGGCCGGCGTTCATCTACTCGGGCAACGGCTGCCAGTGGTCCGCGATGGGCCGGCGACTGCTGGCGGAAGAGCCGTTGTTCCGTCAAGCGGTGCTCGAGGTCGACGCCCTGTTCCGGCAGCATGCCGATTTTTCGCTGCTCGCCGAACTGGCCGGCGAAAACGGCGACGAGCGCTATGAGCGGACCGAGATTGCACAGCCGGCCCTCTTTGCACTGCAGGTCGGCATCACCCGGCTCCTGCAAGTGCATGGGGTCACGCCGATGGTCGTCGCCGGACACAGTGTCGGCGAGGTCGCGGCGGCTTGGGCAGCAGGCGCCCTGAGCCTGGCCGATGCCGTCGCGGTCATCCACCAGCGCAGCCTGCTGCAGGGAACGACCCGCGGCGACGGGCAGATGACAGCGGTCGCGCTGGACAAGGCAGCTGCTGCGAGCCTGCTCGACGAACTCGGCCTTGCCGGTCAGCTGACGATCGCCGGCGTGAACAGCGTGCGTGGCCTGACGATCGCCGGCGCTCAGTCAGCGCTGACGATACTGGAGGAGGCGCTGTCGCTCAGGCACGTCGGCTGGAAGCGGCTTGACCTGGACTACGCCTTCCACAGCCCGGCGATGGACCGCCTCAAACCCGGGATCAGGCAGGCCCTGGCCGGAATCGAGCCGCGCGCGAGCGTGCTGCCCTTCTGCTCGACGGTCAGCGGCTCGCAACTGGCGGGTGAGGAACTCGGCGCCGATTACTGGTGGCGCAACATTCGCGAACCGGTCCTCTTCGCCCAGGCCGTCGACTCGCTGCTCGACCAGGGGATCACCGTCTTCGTCGAGATCGGCGCGCACCCGATCCTGCGCACCTATCTGCATGACTGCCTCAAGGCCCGCTCGATCGACGGCCAGGTGATCGCCACCGGCACGCGCGACGACGACGGCGCACTGCGGATCCGGTCGGCGGCACACGCGGTCGCGATTGCCGGCGCAGCGGTCGATTGGCGGACACATTTTCCCCGGCCCGGGCGCTTCGTCCGCCTGCCCGGTTACCCGTGGCAACGCGAACGGCATTGGCACCCGGTGACCAGCGAATCGCTCGGCCTGATCCACCGCCAGAAGATCCATCCGCTGCTCGGCCATCCGCTTGCCCAGCATGAACTGACCTGGGAGAACCAGCTCGACACGCAGCTCAACCCGGTCCTCGCGGATCATGTCGTCGGCGAGGCAACCGTTCTCCCCGGCTCCGCCTATGTCGAAATGGCGCTGACGGCCAGCCTCGCCTGGCAGCCATCGGCGATCGTCGAGATCGAGGATCTGGAGATTCGCTCGCCGCTCCTGCTTGCCGATGATCGTTCGGCGGTCGTTCGGCTGTCCATCGACCCACGTGACGGCAGCCTGACGATCCGCAGCCGCGAGCAGATGAGCCCTGCGGACTGGGTCGTCAACGCGGCGGCGCGGATCGTTCGCGAGGCACAGGAGACTCTGCTGCGCGAAGTGCTGCCGGATCTGCCGCAACGGCCGCCTGACTTCGACGCCGACAGCCACGCGCTGCTGACGCGAGCGGTCGGCATCGCCTACGGCCCGGCCTTCCAGTGCGTCGAACACGGCTGGATCGACGGCAACTCGGCGTTCGCGGCCTTGCGCGTTCCGCCACAGGTCGAAACCGAAGTCGCCTGCAACCATCTCCATCCGGCGCTGCTCGACAGCACCTTCCAGCTGATGTTCCAGCTGCTCCGCCAAGCCATCGACAGACACGAAGCAATTGCCTTCATCCCGACACGCTTCGGTCGTGTCATCTTTCGCTCGGGTACGGACACGCCTCGTTTTGCCCGCGCAACGCTGCTGCGGCGCAGCGCACGTTCTCTGCAGGGCGAGTTCGCGCTTTTCTGTGCCGCCGGGCGCCTCATCGCGATCGTCAAGGACGCTCGTTTTCGCGGCGTTCGCTTGAGCAGGGGTGGCCGCGACCGGCTGCGCTTTCTCGCCTTGCAGGCGATCCCGAAGCCGCACGCCGGGCAGCCTGCCGGGCCGCTGGCGCTGCGCTTCGACCGCGTCCATTCGACGCTCGCCAACGTCACGCAGCGAGCGGCCCTCAAGGGAACGCACCGCCGCTACACGGAAGAGGTCGATCCGCTCCTCGACAGCCTGTGCAGCCGATTCACGCGTCGTGCCCTGCAGCCGATCGCCGGCGAAGACGGCACGCTGTCGGCGGCGGCCATCCTGTCCTGCCAGTCCGCGAATCCCGACGGTACGCCTTTCCTCACCGATCTCATCCGCCTCGCCGGCGACGACGGATCCCTGACGGCGACGGGCGATGGTTGGACGCTGGTGCCTGATCAGCGGGAAGAGTCGACTGCCGAGGATATCTGGAACAGCCTGGTTGCCGACTATCCAGACTACTTCCAGATCATCCATTCGGTGGGACGGATCGGCCTGCACCTGCCGGCACTCGTCGCCGGCAGTGCCTCACTGTGCCAGATCTGCCCGCAGGAATCGTCGTTGGCGACCCTGCTGCAACAGGTCGTCGGTGGCCGCGCAAGAATGAAGCTCGGACAGGCGCTCGGCGCCTTGGTGACGGAGGCGCTTGCGGCGCTGCCGCCGGGTCAGCGACTTGGCGTCGTCGAGATCAGCGATGGCGCGCCGGCATTTGCCATGGACATCTGCTTCGCCCTCGACTTCACGCGCTCCGACTACTGCTTCGCCAGCCCCTCGCCGACCGCGCTGGGAGAGGCACGGGTCCGCCTTGGCGAGTTCTTCCCGACGATCCGGACGAGCCTGATCGGTGACGCCGCCGGCAGCGAAGCGGACCAGGAGTCGCCAACGGGATCATGCACGATGGCGATCGTCATGCTCGATTTCGCGACCACCGAGCAGGCCTTGCGAGCCCTCCGCCATGCCCGCCGCTGCCTCGCGGCCGGCGCCTCGTTGCTCGTCCTCGGCCAGCATCCGTCGCGCTGGATCGATTTCGTCTTCGGTGCCCGACGCGAGGGCTGGTCGCAGAGCGCCAGCGGCCGTTGGCTCTCGAGCCAGCGACCGAGATCGTTCTGGCAGCAGCAACTCGCCGATCTCGGCTGCCGCTGCGCGGACCCCTGCGAGTTTTCGCCCGACACCCTCTCGGGTCCCTATCTGCTGCTGGCCGAAGTCGACGAAGTCAACCCGCAGCCCGAGGTGACAGCGCGCGGCAGCGTGCGCAGCTGGATCGTGCTCGCTGATCCGGTGGGCTATTCCGCCCGCCTTGCCGACGAACTGGCAAGGAAGCTGCAGGAGCGAAAGGACCTGGTGATTCAGGCCAGCGCCACCGACACCGAGGAACTCGCCGGGCTGCTGCAAGCAACCACCACCAGCTATGGTGAACTCGACGGCCTCGTCATGCTCACCGGCCTGGTACCGGCTTCGCCCGCACTGTCGGCCGAAGAGGCACTCGACCGCCAGGTCGAGCGCTGCGCGCTGGCGGCACGCATCATGCAGGCGTGCGAAAGGTCCGCTACGCGAACGACCTGCTGGCTGATCACTGCCAACGCCGGAGCTGCCCTCCTGCCTGCAGCCGCTGCCAGCGCGAGCGACGCGTCCAGGCCCGACCCCAGCGACGATGCCGCGTTGTGCGGTTTCGTACGCACGATGCTCAACGAGGCAGAACCCGGCAGCGTCCGCCTGATCGACCTGGCATTGCCGATGCCCGCGCAGACTGCCGCCGGCCTCCTCGACCGCGAATTCGAGCAGCCCGATGGTGAACTGGAGATCATCCTGACGGCCGCTGGCCAGCGCTACGTCCCGCGCCTGCGCGACGAACCACGGCCGGATGCCCGAACACCGCGACTTCTCGAATCGCCGACCGTCTCGCTCGGTTTCCCTTTCGCTGGGCAACTGCGCAATCTGCGCTGGGAGACCCATCCGCGGGTGGCGCCCGCGCCGGATGAGGTCGAGGTCGAGGTTCTGGCAAGCGGGCTCAACTTTCGCGATGTCATGTATGCGCTGGGCCTGCTCTCCGATGAGGCCATCGAGAACGGCTTTGCCGGCCCGACGCTCGGTTTCGAGTTCGCCGGCGTGATCTCCCGTGTCGGCGGCAACTGCACTGGCTTCAGCCCGGGCGACGAGGTGGTCGGCTTCGCTCCGTCGAGCTTCGGCAACCGCGTCCTCACCCAGCGCAGCGCCGTCGCCCATTTCCCGCCGGGGCTTTCCGCTGAAGCGGCGGCAACCATTCCGAGCACCTTCTTTACGGTCTACTACGCGCTCCACCACCTGGCCCGCCTGCAAGCCGGGGAACGGGTCCTGATCCACGGCGCCGCGGGTGGTGTCGGCATCGCAGCGATCCAGATCGCACGCTGGCTGGGTGCCGAGATCTATGCCACCGCCGGATCGGACGAGAAGCGCGACTTCCTCCGCCTGCTCGGCGTCTCCCACATCTTCGACTCGCGTTCGCTGTCCTTTGCCGACCAGATCCTCGAGCAAAGCGGTGGCGAGGGCGTCGATGTCGTCCTCAATTCGCTCGCCGGCGAGGCGATCAACCGCAACTTCCGGGTGCTGCGTCCTTTCGGCCGCTTTCTCGAGCTTGGCAAGCGGGATTTCTACGAGAACAGTCGCATCGGCCTGCGTCCCTTCCGCAACAACGTCAGTTATTTCGGCATCGACGCCGACCAGTTGATGCTGCTCCATCCAGAGCTGACGCGCAGGCTTTTCGCCGAGTTGATGGAGCTGTTCAGCGCCGGCATCCTGCATCCCCTGCCCTACCGCAACTTCGAAGCCGAGGACGTCGTCGAAGCCTTCCGTTACATGCAGCAGGCACGCCAGATCGGCAAGATCGTCATCACCTACCACCACGGCATCAAGCGCCTGCAGCCGCCACGACCCGGTGCGCGCCGGCGGTTGCAGCTCGCTGCCGATGCGTCCTATCTGGTCACCGGCGGCCTCAGCGGCTTTGGCCTGCGCGCTGCCGAATGGCTGGCGAGCAGGGGTGCCCGCCACCTGATCCTGATCAGCCGTGGCGGTCCCGACTCGGCATCGGCCGAGGCGGCCATCCGGCGCCTCGAGGAACAGGGGGTGCGGGTGCACGCGGCAGCCTGCGACGTCACCAGCCGCGACGCCCTGGCGACACTGCTCGCCGCGACAGGCGACGAGTTGCCGCCGCTCAAGGGCGTCCTGCACGCGGCAACGGTGATCGACGACGCCCTGGTGCGCAATCTCGACGAGACGCAGATTCGCCGGTCGCTGGCGGCGAAGGTGCTGGGCGCCCGCCACCTGCATGAACTGACGCGGCCCTGCGCGCTCGATCTGTTCGTGCTCTTCTCTTCGGCGACAGCAGCCTTCGGCAACCCGGGGCAAGCCGCTTACGTCGCGGCCAACACCTGGCTCGAGGAACTCGCGGCGCATCGTCGCGCACAAGGATTGTGTGCGACCGCTGTCGGCTGGGGTCCGATCGCCGATTGCGGTTTCCTCGTCCGCAACGAGAAGATGCGCGAGGCTCTCGAGAATCGCCTGGGGGGAGCCGCACTGACCTCCGAACTGGCGCTCGACGTGCTCGAGGAAATGCTCCTCAGCGACCGCTCCGGTCTGGCGGCACTCGAGTTCGCGTGGCAGGCGCTGAGCCGCGTGCTGCCGTCCGCCGGCAGCCCGAAGTTCGGCGAACTGGCCAGCCCGTGCGGCGGCGGCGATGACGACCAGCCACAAGACATCAGGCGATTGCTCGCCGAACTCAGCGACGATGAACTGCTGGTCGTCATCGGCGACATGCTGCGCAGCGAGATTGGCGAGATTCTCCGCATCGCACCGGAGAAGATCGACGCCAGCCGATCACTGTTCGACATGGGCCTCGATTCGCTGATGGGCGTCGAACTGGCAGTCGCCCTCGATGCACGCTTCGGCATCCGGTTGCCGGTACTGGCACTCAGCCAGAGCCCGACGATCAATCGGCTCGCCGAGCGCCTGCTGCAACAGTTGCGCGAAACCGAGGAGGGTGCACGGGGCGAGGCAACGCCGGACGAGTTGCGTGCACAGGCGGCACAGATTGCCCGGCAACAGGGCGTCGCGGTCTCGGCCGAAGAGATCGCCCGCTTCGCCGCCGACCTCGACGCGGCGCAACAGGGCGAGCACAGACCGACGAGTGATCGCCATGGCACGTAAGGGGCTTCCCGGGCTCAGTGCCCAGATCAAGGACCGGCTGATACAGCAGGCGCTGGAAAGACGGCTGCGCCAGGCGACTCAGGACAGCGATCTGCAGCTGCCGACCGGCGCAAGGAGCGAGGCGGACAGCACGCCCGAGCAGCACTGGCGTTTCGACCTTCACCCCGGTTACCAGCAGGTGCGGATCATCAGCGAGGGCGCCGCGCGGCTCGACATCGAAAGCCCGTTCTTCATGCTGCACGAAGGCATTGCCGGAGCGCGGACGCGCATTGGCGGTCGCGAATTCATCAACTTCGCCAGCTACAACTATCTCGGACTTTCGGGCCATGAGGAAGTCTGCCAGGCGGCGAAGCAGGCGATCGATCGCTTCGGGACTTCCGTTTCGGCAAGCAGGCTGGTCGCCGGCGAGCGCCCGATCCATCGCGATCTCGAAGAAGCGATCGCCGCTGCTTATGGTAGCCAGGGCGCTCTCACCTTCGTCAGCGGCCACGCGACGAACGTGACGACGATCGGCTACCTGTTCGGGGCTCGCGACCTGATCGTCCACGACGAACTGGTGCACAACAGCATCCTGCAGGGGATCAGCCTCTCGGGTGCACGCCGCCTGCCCTTCGCGCACAATGACTGGGCAGCCCTCGACGCCCTGCTGGCCGAACAGCGAACACACTTCCAGCGCGTCCTGATCGCGCTCGAAGGCATCTACAGCATGGACGGCGACTACCCCGAGCTGCCACGTTTCATCGACATCAAGCGCAAGTACCGCGCCTTCCTGATGGTCGACGAGGCACACTCCTTCGGCGTCATGGGAGACAACGGGCTTGGCATCAGGGAGCACTTCGGCGTCGACAGCAGCGACGTCGACATCTGGATGGGCACCCTGAGCAAGGCTCTCGCCGGCTGTGGCGGCTATGTTGCCGGTGAGAGCGCACTCGTCGAACATCTCAGGTACCTGGCGCCCGGCTTTCTCTACAGCGTCGGCATGCCACCGCCGGTCGCCGCCGCTTCGCTGGCGGCACTGCGCTGCCTGCAACGCGAGCCACAGCGCGTACGAACCCTGCAGGCGCGCGGCCAGCTCTTCCTGCGACTCGCGCAGGCGGCCGGCGTCGACACCGGCACCAGCGCCGGCCTGGCGGTGATTCCGGCGATCACCGGCGGGTCGGCCAGAGCCGCCCGTCTGGCCGCCGCGCTCTTCGCCCGCGGCATCCACGTGCAGCCAATCGTTTACCCTGCCGTCCCCGAGAAAGCGGCCCGCCTGCGCTTCTTCGTCTCCTGCGAGCACAGTGAGGAAGAGGTTCGCGAGACCGTCAGCGCGCTGGCGGAAGAACTCCAGAACGCGTGAGCAAGTCCGCTCTTGTCATCCATTCGGCTCGCGAACCCCGACTCGCGCAACAGAAGACCGGCGAGCTGCTCCATGCTGACCGGGCCGCGCCCCCCTTCTCCCGGCTCGGCACCCGTGCGCCACCGCAGACAGTCGGTTTGCCCGCCGGCGACGCCCCCCCGCCGAGAGGAGGATCGAGGATTCGAGCGCAGCGTGTGGAGCGAGGCACGGACCCACCAGTGTGAAGGCGAAAGCGAACCCAGAGGACGCCGGCGAGAAGAGAGGGAATCGTGGGCTGCAGTGGGGTGCCTACAACAGCGCGCAGCGCCTCAGTTCAACTTCCGTTGGGCCTGGAACAACACTTCGGCATACAATTGGCCTTCCCGCTGGTGGATGAAGCACATGCCCTGGGTGCGTGCTGGGTCAAACGGCAAAAGGAATCCGCGACCACTTTGGCGTATCCAGCAAGGACGTTGACATCTGGAATCCCGCGGTTGAAGACAATTCTGCTCGTCCACGGTTTTTCCTGTCGGCGAGGCATACGGAGCAGCAGATGGACCTTAGGTTGAAAGCCTTGAAGCGAAGTGTGGTTTCATGGAGGGCAATTTGAAAGCCCCGGGATGATCAATTCAATATCCATGAAAGAGATGAATTATTCGACAACTGCTCTGCTTCTGGTGCTGTCACTTTCAGGGTGCGCGACAATGCCCGATTGGTTCTCCGCTGCCGGCCCAAGCAGGGAACAAGTTCAGGAGAAACGTGACACCGGCCGCATCGAAGGTATCCACCTGGTCGATGTCAACGATGCCGTGGCCAGAACGCTTGCCCAGAGCAAGAAGCTCGGTCAATTTGTTGACGTCTTTCCGACCAACGGGACCAATAACTACCTGATCGGTCCGGGAGACATCATCGAAGTTTCGGTCTGGGAAGCGCCGCCCGCCATGTTGTTTGGTCCCGTGGTGCTCGAGCCAAAGGCCGGGCCGACCACAACGCGCGCTGTGACCTTCCCGGAGCAGATGGTCACCGCGGATGGCAAGATCACCATGCCGTTTGCCGGCCTCGTGCCTGTCAGAGGGCGAACGACCCAGGAAATCGAGGCGGACGTGGTCAAGCGACTGACCGGTAAGGCGAATCAGCCCCAAGTACTCGTCAGGGTAATCAAGAACAACACATCGAATGTCACCGTGGTTGGCGACGTCAGCAACAGCACGCTGATGCCGCTCACCCCCAAGGGCGAACGCCTGCTTGACGCGCTGGCGGCAAGTGGCGGTGTCAAGCAGCCGGTAAACCGCATGGCCGTGCAATTGTCGCGAGACAAGGTGACGGCGACGATGCCGCTCGATTCGGTCATTCGCGATCCCCGACAGAACATCCTGCTCAAGCCCGGCGATGTCGTCACGGCCCTGTTCCAGTCGCAGAGTTTCTCCGTGCTTGGAGCGACCGGCAAGAACGAAGAAATTGCTTTCGAAGCTCAGGGGATTTCGTTGGCGCAAGCCCTGGCGCGATCCGGTGGCTTGAACGACAATCGTGCGGATGCGCGCGGGGTGTTTGTTTTTCGTTTCGAAGATGCAAGACTCATCGCTGCCACAGAGACACTGATCATGACAGCCGATGGCAAGGTGCCGGTTGTCTATCAGGTTGATTTACGCGATCCGGCGTCGCTGTTCGTCACGCAGAACTTTCCGGTACAAAACCGCGACGTGATCTATGTCGCCAATTCGCCCGAGGCAGAGTTCCAAAAGTTCCTGAGGCTAGTGGTGTCGATCGCAGCGCCCGGCGTCACGATCAACCAGGCAGTCAACAATTGATACGCAATCCGCTATCCGTTTCATTTTCTGTTTGGCGGGCGATCTTCCTGCGCGAGGCGCTCGATCGGCTGTTTGACATGCGGGGAGCCTGGTTCTGGCTGTTGGCCGAACCGGTTTTGCATATCGGGTTCATGGCCTTTGTCTTCAGCATCATGCGCGTTCGCACGGTTGGCAACGTCGATGTTTTCGTCTGGATCATGGTCGGCATGCTGGCATTTTTTCTGTTTCGCAGAATTGCCGTCCAGGTGAGCTATGCGGTGGATTGCAATCGGCCCTTATTTACCTATCGCCAAGTCAAACCTTTTGATCCGGCCATCGCCAGGGCCGTACTGGAAGCCTTTCTGATGGCGATCATTTCGACCTTCATTCTGGGTACGGCAGCACTGCTGGGCCATGACACCTTTCCCGGCGACTCTCTGCTGGTCATGCAAGCCGTTTTCGGGCTCTGGCTGTTCGGCTTCGGCTATGGGCTGGTGGCATCGGTATTGATGGAGCTCGTTGCCGAGATGGAGCACGTCCTCAAGATCCTTATGCTGCCGCTCTATCTGATTTCCGGAGTCATCTGGCCCCTGTCCGCCGTGCCGCATCCTTACCGCGACATCCTGATGATCAACCCGATTGCGCATGGTCTCGAGTTGGTTCGATTGGGCTTCTTCCCTGATTACCACACGGTTTCAGGTCTCAGCATGCAGTATCTCTATGCATGGGCTGTCATCAGCGTCTTTCTCGGCTTGCTGCTGTATCGTCGCTTTGCTCTGCAGTTGGTGATGCGATGATCATCGTCGAGGACTTGCACAAGCGGTACAAGACCGAGCATGGTCCCGGCAAATGGGTGTTGCAGGGTGTCAACCTGACGATCCCGCGCAACGTCAATGTCGGGCTGATCGGCGCCAACGGCGCGGGCAAGTCCACCCTTTTGAGCATCATTGGTGGCATCGATCACCCCAACAAGGGGCGAGTGGAACGTCGTTGCCGTCTCTCGTGGCCAATGGGACAAGGCGGACTGGAACCGACCCTCACCGGGCGCCAGAACGCGAAATTCGTCTGCCGGGTGCACGGACACCAGGAAGATCTCGCAGATCGGCTGGCGTTCGTGCTGGACTTCTCGGAATTGGGCGAAGCCTTCGACGAACCGGTTAACACCTATTCTTCCGGGATGCGCTCCCGCCTGCAGTTCGCGCTGTCGCTCGCCTTCGATTTCGATACTTATATTTCGGACGAAGTGACTGCGGCGGGTGATGCGGCATTTCGCAAGAAGGCTGCCGCAGCCTTCCAAGCAATGACCAACCGTGCTGGGCTAATCATGGTCGCGCATGACGAAGGCGCACTCAAGCAATTTTGCCAGGCCGGCATTTTTCTTTACCAAGCCAAGGCGCTTTGGTTCGACGACATCGGCGAAGCATTCAAAGCCTACAAGGACACGATGCCAACATGACGGAATCGCAAGAAAGCAAGAGCGCCCAGCGTCTCGAAAAATTCAAGGCGTATATCCAGCGCGCCCGGCAAGATTGGCTATCGATCCAGCTCTTTTCCCGCCTGACACGACTCCTCCTGATAATGGCGGTTTTGGCGACGGTCTACTGGCTACTGATCGCTTCCGATCGTTATGTGTCCGAAGCCAGCGTCATCATTCGCAAGACGGATTCGGTCGCCGCACCAAGTTTCGACATATCCATGCTGATTGCCGGCGTTACCGGGGTCAATCGCAGCGATCAACTCCTGCTCCGCGAATACCTTCTGTCCGTAGACATGCTCAGAAAGCTCGATGCCGAACTCGACCTGCGGGCCCATTACAGTGATGCGGGTCGTGACATAATCTCGCGGATGTGGCTCAAGGATATGGAATGGTTCCATCGCCATTATCTCTCGCGTACCGCCATTGAATACGATGACTATGCCGGCGTCTTGCGTATCAAGGTACAGGCCTATGACCCACAGACTGCACAGGCGATATCGAATCTTCTGGTGCGCGAAGGCGAACGCTACATGAACGAGATCGGCCACGAAATGGCGGAAACGCAGGTCAGCTTCCTGACCACCCAAGCGAATCTGGCGCAACTGGCCTTTCAGGAGAGCAGCCAAAGGCTGTTGGCCTTTCAAAACAGGAAGGGGCTGATTTCGCCGCAAGCCACAGCCGAAAGCTTCGCGGTTCTCATCGCCCGACTGGAGGAGCAACGGGCACAACTGCAAACCCAACTGGCGTCGCTACCCAAGTCACTTGATCGGAACCATCCCAACGTCGCGATGCTCAAGCAATCTCTGGCAGCCATTGATCGTCAAATCGATGAGGAAAAAGCGAAGCTCGCCAACCCGACGGGTAAGACCCTGAACATCACCTTGGAAGAGTTCCAGCGTCTGCAAATGGAAGTCACGTTCACCCGGGATCTCTACAACGCTACCCTGACCGCGCTGGAAAAAGGCAGGATCGACGCCACGCGTATGCTGGAGAAGGTCTCCGTGCTGCAGGCGCCGACGCTTCCCGAATATCCGATGGAGCCACGCCGGCTCTACAACACCGTCGTGACACTACTATTTGCAGGGATGCTCGCGGGTGTATTGAAACTGATCGAGAGCATCGTGCTCGACCACGCGGATTGAACATCCTGAGAGACCCAATGAACGCCATCACTAGGATTAGGGAAGCATCCAGTCAGGACGATGCTAAAACCAGGTATCGGGAACTTGAGGAAGAGAACGAACTCCTCCTGCGGCAACTTCATCAGGTCCAGGAAGAGCTGGAACGCTATTTCCTCAAGAACCAGACGCTCGAAAAGGGCCAGAACTCAGGGGCGCAGCCACGCCAATGGGTCGATGATAGTTTGCCCGATGCTATTGCTGAAGTGCAGCATCTTCGCACCGTGCTGGACGTGCAGACCAAAGTGGCGGCTCTGGTCTCGCAAAACGCATTGAGTGTCCAGCTTGGGGAAATCCTGATCCATGGAGTCGACACACCGGGGGCTTTGCTGGGGGTCCCCGGTAAGCTACTGAAAGTATGGCGTCAGTCCAGCCAGAAAGCGCTACCGACGGCGTTGGGCAAGGATTTCGAGAGAGTCACTGCAGCGCATGCCGAAGGTGGTTTCGATGCCGTGGGAAAGCTGCTGTCTTCGGTGGGCTTATTCCCGGTGACGAAGGCGAATGCGTACAGCGCTTTGGCCCGTTATTTGACGAAACGTGATGTGAAACAGGCAGCCATTGCTGCCCGAAAGGCATACGAGAACGACCCGCGGCCTTACCGGTTGAAATGGCTGGCGTACCGGCTTCATGAAGCGGGTGAGGTCATCGAAGCAGAGGCGATGCTGGATGTCTTGCCCCAGGACATGCTGTTCAGTGATTCGGAAGCACGCCAGGCGGTTCAAATCCGCCATGAAGCTAAACGGGTTCGTTTGCGCGAGGCACGACAGCAAACCCAGTATGCCGAGCGACGGGCGGAAAATGAGCGCACCCTGAAGGAGCTTGCGCAGTCTCGCGACGAACAAACCCGTTTGGCGGAGGAGCGCAGTCGTGAGATCAGAATACTCGATGAAGAGCAGACGCGCCTGAAGCAAGCCTTGAGAGACCTTGAGAGAGAAAGATCGGCTCTGACGGGACTGTACGAAGAGCAGCTGAAACTCGTGCAGGAGGGGCAGGTGCAGATCGAACGGTTGGTGGAGGCGAAAGCGGCGGTGGAGTCGGAGCGGGGCCGGGAGATCGCAGCACTGCAGCAAGTACAGTCGCGATGCGAGCAACAGATCGCAGTGTTGACGCAGGCAAGGGAACGCCAAGAACAGCTCGCGGTCAAGCGGCAAGCGGCGAACGAAGCGTTGATACGAGAGAAAGCCGAACTGGCGCAAGCCAAGGCGCAGCTTGAACAAGAAAATGGAGCTCTGACGGGACGGCAGGAAGAGGCGGCGAAACTCGCGCAGGAGAGGCAGGCGCAGATTGAACAGTTGCTGCAAGCAATAGCGGCGGGGGAGTCGGAGCGGGACCGGGAGATCGAAGGGCTGAAGCGAGTGCAATTGCGATGCGAACAAGAGATTGCACTATTGGCGCGGGCACGGGAGCAACAGGCGCAACTCGCCGTCGAGCGGCAAGCGGCGAACGAAGCGCTGGTACGAGAAAGAGCCGAACTGGCGCAAGCCAAGGCGCAGCTCCAGCAAGAAAATTCGCTCTTGGCGGATCATCAGGAAGAGGCGGCGCAACTGGCGCAGGAGCGGCAGGCGCAGATTGAACAGTTGGTGCAGGCGCGAGCCGCGGTGGAGTCGGAGCGGGGCCGGGAGATCGAAACTCTGAAACAAGTGCAGTCGCAACTCGAGCAAGAGATTGTGCGGTTGACGCAGGCACTGGAGCAACAAGCACAACTCGCCGTCGAGCGGCAGGCGGCGAACGAAACGCTGGGACGAGAAAAAGCCGAACTGGCGCAAGCCAACGGACAGCTGGAACAAGAAAGGTCGGTGCTGGCGGATCAGCAGGAAGAGGCTGCGAAACTGGCGCAGGAGCGGCAGGCGCAGATTGAACAGTTGCTGCAGGCGAGAGCGGCGGCCGACTGGGAGCGGGGCCGGGAGGTCGAAGCATTGAGGCAAATGCAAGCGCAATGCGAGCAGGAGATGGTGCGGTTGACGCAGGCACGCGAGCAACAAGCGCAACTCGCCGTCGAGCGGCAAGCGGAGAACGAAGCCCTGGTGCGAGAGAAAGCCGAACTGGCGCAAGCCAAGACGCAGCTGGAACAAGAAAAGTCGGCGCTGGCGGGCCGACACGACGAGCAGCTGAAGCTGGCGGCGGAACGTCTCAAGCAGATCAACGAGCTGCAGCAGCAGATTCAAAGCCGCCAAACGGCAGAAGCAGAACTGGCATCGCGCCAGCAACTCATGCACGAAGAAATGGTACGTGCCGAGGCTCAGCTTGACTTGATCAAGGACATGTTGCTGCGCGAGCCGAGGCTATGACAGAATGAAACCCGCCGTGGACAATATTTGGAAGATCTCCCGATTGCCCGTTCCGGCCGACTTCCTCAAACGCGGGCAAAATAGCTTCGGCGCGCAAGATGCAGTAGTGCGAGTGGGGGCCCGAGCGGGGCCCGAGCGGGGCCAGATCCGGCCAGATCCCGATTCAGTTACTGGAGGTTAAAACCATGCTGGCCGAACGAGTCGTCGAATGGACTGAACAATGCAAACAGCATGGCCGGCAATAGGGCAAGCCCGAAGACGAAGCCGCCGTGCTGAAACGTCTGCTTTGCCAACCCTTCGGCGCGTTGACGACAGAAGCGAGCACGCGTCTGCATGGCGCCACGCTGGAACAGCTCGAAAGCTGGGCAAAGGAAAGGCTGCGCGCACTGAACAGCCATGCCGTGCAGTTTCGCTACGAAGGATGCCCCGCGGAAAATGTTTCATCGAGTGAATGCCATGTACTCACCTCCAGCCTCGAAAAATGAACCGAAGAAACACTGCGGTCACTATGAAGCCCCCCATCATCTACCGCTTCCGTGCGTTGCAGCTTAAATGAGCACCCAGCCAAACCCCCACCCCAAGGCGGGCGCTGGCGAGACGGCAAGCAACCCCGCCCCCCGCCGCCGCGCGGCGCCGGCCAAACAATCCGCCGTTGTGCTTGAAGCCCGGCCCGAGCAAGCCGTCGTTCCGTACGACGAAAGCCTGCTGGAACGCGCCCGCACACAATGGCAGTTTGGAGACTGGCGAAGTCTTGCCCAGCTGACCCGCGACACCCTGCAACACCACCCCGACCGCGCCAAGCTCACCCTCCTCGCCGCCGCCGGTCGGCTGCAAATCGGGCAGGAAGCCGAAGCCAAGCAATTCCTCCGCCTCGCCCAGGATTGGGGCGTCAGCAAGAGACTCATCAGCCAGTTCCTCATCGCCGGGGTGCACAACAGCCTGGGCCGCGCCGCCGCGATCGGCAACCGGCAACCCCGCGCTCTGCAGCACTTCGAAAACGCCATTGCGGTTGGCACGCCGGGCGGTGACCTTCGCCTTCTCGCCCAGGCGCGCATTGGTGAGCAAATGCAGCAACTCAAGTTGCTCAGCCAGCAAGCGCAATTTCTCCAGCGGCCGGCAATGCCTGACGAGGCGCGCGCGAACAAGGACGAACAATTAGGCTACCCCGTTCGTGTCAATCTCCTTCTCGACGATTCTGCTACTACTCGGATCGAATTGAATTCGACCAAGAGCGCATGGCTCAAGGTTTTCCCTGAAGCCGTCGAGTACCAGACAGACAAGGGCTCCCCGCTCTACCTCGTCAGCAATGAAAGCGGAGATTTTGAAAAGCCGCCGGGCGAAACACAGCTACCCTTAAGGGCAGATACCCCCTACCTGATTTCAGGAAAGATCGGCCACGCTGGTGACAACAGACCGATCATCTGGATCTTCCAATACGCAGGCGGCAAGAAGATCGATGCCCAATCGATCAGTGCCGAGGCAGGGCGCTTTGAACATAGATTCACGACGAAATCCACCATGGATTCCTTCGCCATTGGCATACGCCTCTCGGGCCATGGCCGCCTGCTCCTTCCCGATACGCTGATAAATCTGAAGGAGCAGACCAAGGAGGCTCTGTTCGCGCAATTCGAGGAGAAGATAGAGAAACTGAAGCAGGCACAAAAAAGCGAAGTGGAGAGCTCGATGAAGCAGATCGAGGCTTGTATCCGCTTGCAGCACTACCTAGGGCCTGACACGGTTCTGCCTGACATGCACAACTGGTTCATCAGTCCGGATTTCGCGGTCCTGCTGATCAACATAGTGGAACAGAACGAATACGATGCAGTCATCGAGTTTGGCTCGGGCACATCCACCATCATCTTGGCCAAGGCGCTGGGACGGGTGGGGCAGCGTGATGGTCGAGAACCATCCCCATTGCTGAGTTTCGATCATTTGCAGGAGTATAGTGAAAAGACACAGAAACTACTGAAACAAGCGAGGGTGGCCAGCCATACGCAAGTCGTGCTTGCCCCGCTTGTTGCGTGGCAAGACCATCACGGAACCTCATTCAACTACTACGCTTGCGATGAGGCGCTGGTCGAATTGAGGCGGCGCCTGCCGGATTCGGCAACCCGGATACTCGTTCTTGTCGATGGTCCTCCTGCGGCAACGGGTAGGCATGCCCGTTATCCCGCCTTGCCAAAGCTTCTCGACGTGTTTCCTCCCGATGAGTACGTCAGCGATTTCTTGCTGGACGACTATCTACGCACTGACGAACAGGAAATTGCCACACGCTGGCTGCAGGAGATGAGCGAACGAAAATTGCATTGTCGCCGAACGGAATTCAACAATCTCGAGAAGAAGGCCTTTCTGATCGAGGTTTCACGGGGTCAGACGGGGGATGTCCGATGAGAGTCCTCACCGCTTTCGGCACCCGCCCCGAAGCCATCAAGATGGCCCTGGTGGTGAAGTCACTCGCCTCCGACCTCGGCTTCGAAGCCAAAGTCTGCGTTACTGCTCAGCATCGGGAGATGCTCGATCGGGTACTAGCTATCTTTGCCATTCGACCGGATTTCGACCTCAACGTCATGAAGCGCGGCCAGGACTTGAGCGACATCACCAGCAGCGTCCTGCCTGGCATGCGCGACGTCTTCAAAAAATGGCTGCCCGATATCCTTCTCGTCCACGGCGATACCACCACCACGCTCGCTGCCAGCCTTTCCGCTTACTACGCCAGAGTCAAGGTCGGCCATGTGGAGCCCGGTCTGCGCACCCACGACAAATACTCACCGTGGCCGGAGGAAATGCGCTCACCCATACGTCATCGCCGCGCAAGCCAACAGTCTGCTCCATGACCCTGCAGTGTACAAAGCCATCGCCCGCGCTCGTAAAGGCTATGGCGACCGCCATGCCGACATCCGGCCATGCGTATCCGCGCTATTCTGAAAGCCATCAACTGTTGAGAAAGCCAAGATGTTCAACACCCCCTCCATGATTGGCCTCGATTATATGCGCCTGCGCACGGCCACACTGTCGGGTTCGCGAGAGAAGCTCCTTGGCCGATACGCCAAGCAGTACGCCGCCACCGCCGGCTACCTGCGCGTCCTCAAAGATCGCCAGCCCACCGAAAACGTTCCCACCGCCATGCCTAGGCCCTTTACCAATGGCCATGAGCTTGACTTCGCCCACATCCAGGCCACCGGCAAATCCATAGCGCCAGTGTTGGCCAACCGAAACCTCGTCATCGCCGAATCCACTTTACCAATCCCAACGACACCAGAGTTCGCCGACTGGCCCCCCCAAGCCCGGCCGCGGGTGAGCCTCCCCGAACAAACCGCCGAAAGCGCCGACATCCACAAAGCCTATTTCCCCGAGCGACTGCTGCCAAGTAGCAGCGTTCACGAGCTGGCCGCTAACGACCTCGTCATCTGCAGCATGACGCGCACCGCCACCTACATGGCCACCCCTCTTGCCAAGACCGTTGTCGAACGCGACCTAGTGCCCACCAACGCGCCTACCGCAGAAATGCGCAAGCGCGCCGAAACCCGCTTCCGCGACGTCAAGATTGGCTCGGCGAACGAGCTTTCCATCATCTGCGACAAAATGGACATCAACGTCTGGGAACATAGGGGGGAATGATGCAGCAGAGATCTTTGGTGCGCCGCGCCGCCGATGAGTACGCAAAAGGCAATTATCAGGTAGCGCTTGACTTCTACAGGATGTTGTCCAATCAACTGGGGGAGAAGAACTTTGAGGTCAATATCTGGCTTTGCCAGAAGAGGTTGAGACGCGAAGGTCGACGGAGTGCGGACCAGTTTCCGCTCAAGGCCGTCAAAGTCGCGTGCGTGATGGATGAATTCACATTCCATTGCTATGAACCAGAGTGCGATCTGTTGCCGCTGACACCCGACAATGTGCTAGACGAGCTCGACAATTTCAATCCCGATCTGCTTTTCGTCGAATCTGCCTGGCGGGGCAAAGACGAACTCTGGAACCGCAAGATCGCTACCCTTAGCAAAGAACTGAGAGTTGCCTTGCAATGGTGCAAGGAACGTCAGATACCAACAGTTTTCTGGAACAAGGAAGACCCAGTTCACTTCGAGACCTTCCTGACAGCCGTACAGCAGTTTGATCATGTCTTTACGACGGACATCGACTGTATTGCCCGTTACAAGGTGGCACTGGGTCATGAGCGCGTTTATCTGCTGCCCTTTGCGTGCCAGCCAAGAATACACAACCCTATCCAGGTGATTCCTCGCAAGGATGCCTTTTGCTTTGCCGGCGCCTATTACGTGCGCTATCCCGAGCGAACACACGACCTCGAAAACTATGTGGCCGTGTTTCCGAAGTACAAACCATTGGATATCTTCGACCGGAACTTCGGCAAGGATGACGTCAATTACAAGTTTCCACCCCAGTATGACCCATATATTGTCGGCACGCTCCCGTTCAACGAGATCCACAAGGCCTACAAGGGATACCGATACTCGATAAACCTCAATTCGATCAAGCAGTCGCAGACCATGTTCGCGAGGCGGGTGTACGAACTACTGGGCTCCAACACGATTACCGTTAGCAACTTCTCTCGTGGAGTTCGGCTGCTATTTGGCGATCTGGTCCTTTCCAGCGACAGCGGCGATGAGATCCTTACACGTCTGCGCCGGATGGACAGTGAAATTGAACAGAAGCATCAGCTGGCTGGCCTGAGGAAGGTCATGCTCGAACACACATACGAACATCGTTTGGCGTATGTGGTGCGCAAGGCGCTGGGGTGGTCCTGGGACAGTGCGCTGCCCGTGATAGTCGTCGTCACTTTGGTTGGCTCGCAAGACGAATACCGTCGGGTAGTCGAGAGCTACCAGGCACAGCGCCACGCTCGTAAGCGCCTCCTGATTATTTTGAAACACCCCTTAGCCGATGCGCAACTGGCTTCGCCTGATGATCAGACCATCAGCATTGTAGATTCGCTCAAGGTTGCCGAATCCCACCTTCGCAACGACCTGAATCGAGACGATTGGCTTGCCGTGATGATGGCGGACGACTACCACGGGCCGAACTACTTGCTGGATCTCGCTATCGCCACTCGCTACAGCGACGCTCAGGTCATAGGCAAGGCGATGCGCTTTCAGTGCACCGCTGAAGGTATTCGCTTGCTCCACCCGGGCAACGCCTACCGGGAAATGGGCCGCTTACCGGTACGTTCCAGCGCCATTCGTGCGGACGCCCTCCCGCGTGAGCAAATACTGCTGCCTTGGTTGGCACGCGCACAGAACGAGGAATGGAAACTACCTGGATTGGCAATTGATCCGTTCAACTACTGCCTAGACGGCCAGAATTCGCAAGATGCAGCGTCGATCCGTGCGCGCGTCGACGACCTTAAACTCGATGCCGGGCTGCCGCTCGATCAAATTACGCGAGCGGCGGAAGATATTCCCCCGGCCCAGCTTGACGAATCGACTGTGCCCAAGTGGAACGCCACCCGGCTCATGCAGGTCTTTGGCCAAGTCATTCATTCTCAAATAAGCGTGGAAGTTAAGCCGGGGGGACTCTCCATCGACTCGAACCTACCGGAAGGTAAGCATGAATATCTCTACGCCAAGCAAGAGTTGCCCGTGGGCATGTTGCCGACTACGCGGATCATGGACACCCAACTGGAGCTTACACCAGGGCTCGATGTTCAGTATGTATTTCGCTTTCTGAACAACAACAAGCAGAGAATAAACCACGTCATTCACACCGCCAATCGCAACCACACTGCCACAATACCTCCCGGCACAGCGTTCGTGCAGATGGGCTGGCGCGTTTGTGGAAGCGGTACGGCCACCATCAAATCATTGCTTTGGGGCCATCGCAAGCTGGAACCAGCGCGGTTGCTCGGCCGCAGTGACACGTTGCTAGTGACCAACCACTATCCCCGTTACGACGATCTCTACCGCAATGCCTTCGTGCATAGCCGTGTCAAGGGCTACCTTCAGCGCGGCGTGGATGTGGATGTTTTCCTCCTGCGGCCGAATGTAGTGACAAGCTATCATGAGTTCGAGAACGTCGATGTGCTCACCGGCGGGCCGCAAGCGCTGTGCAACCTGCTGGACAACGGGCACTACAAGACCGTGTTGGTGCACTTCCTGTCGCGGGAAATGTGGGAAGCGCTTGAGCGGTATCCAGGATTGAAGCTGATCATCTGGGTTCATGGTGCCGAAATCCATGCCTGGCATCGCCGGAAGTTCAACTACCAGGACGAAGAAGAACGCGCCAAAGCCATTCGCGAAAGCGAGTCGCGAATGGCGTTCTGGCGCGGCATTCTCAACCCCATTACATCCAACCTCAAGTTGGTGTTCGTGTCGCGCCACTTCGCCGAAGAGGTTTTCGAGGATCTAGGGTTCCGCCTGCCCGACGAGGCCTATACCATTATCCACAACCCGATCGATACGCAGCTCTTTGCCTATCAAGTGAAGCCACTTGAGCAACGCAAGCGCGTGCTGTCGATCAGACCGTATGCATCACGCCTGTATGCGAATGACCTCAGCGTCAGCGCGATTCTGCGGCTCTCAAGAGAGCCCTTCTTCTCTGAGTTGCACTTCCGAATGATAGGTGACGGCAAGCTGTTCGAAGAAACAGTCGAACCTTTGCGGAAGTTTCCCAATGTCACGATCGAGCAACGATTTCTGACACACGCCGAAATCGCCGCGTTGCATAAGGAGTACGGGGTTTTCCTGGTGCCCACACGATGCGATTCACACGGCGTTTCTCGCGACGAAGCGATGGCGTCTGGGCTGGTGCCCGTCACCAGTTCGGTTGCCGCGATTCCGGAGTTTGTAGACCAATCTTGCGGAATTCTGGCACCTCCCGAAGATGCAGCATCATTAGCTGACGGCATAGCCAGGCTGTATAAGTCCCCCGACTTGTTTGACCGGCTATCGAAAGCTGCAGCTCAACGGGTAATTCAACAGCGAGCCTCCCAAGGCATACTCGAGCAGGAAATTTCCTTGATCGCGCCTGCTCTAGATAGGATCGCAGACGGCCGTCCGATATCCTTTCTTTCGTTTGATGTTGAGGCATTGCCTGGACGAGCTCCGCATGACCCCGTCGAACGCCTGATTTGGGGGCGCTACGACGGTCAGGAATTTGGCATACGCCGAATCTGCGCCATCCTGAAGCAGTATGGCATCAAGGGAAATTTTCTGATCGACTTTTCGGCCTGCCTGCTATATGGAGACAAACCTGTTCGAGATGTCGTAGAGTTTTTGTTGTCGGAAGGGCATGAACTGCATGTCCACTTGCATTCTGAGTGGGTCGTCCGAAAGTGGGGGCTGAGAAGCAAGGATTGGGCGGACGGCCCGGTGGGGATGGATATGCTCGACGATACCTTGAGTCGCTCTTTCCTGCAGTTTGCTGCCTTCAAGTACCGGACTCTAGTGGGACAGGCTCCCGTACTGTTCCGGGCCGGGGGATTCAGATTCAATGCCTCGACCATAACCGCTGCTCAGAAGCTAGGATTCAAGGCTTGCAGCAACTTCAACAGCGGCCGCCATACTGACCTATGGGAGGGCCAAAGTCCCGCGGTAATTAACAATGAACCGTTCCGTTGGGGAGACGATCTGATCGAGCTGCCGGTGGATCTTTCCCCGGAACCTTTAAGCCTTGACTGGGGCATTTACCTGGGCATGTTCGACCGCATTCTTTCCCGAAAGCGTCTGAGAACATTCAATCTGACGTTGCATTCATGGTCGCTCTTGACGCGCGGGAAACAAGAGCACTTTACCGGCCACTCAGCGGAGCATGAAGAGCGCCTTCACAGGATCTGTGAGCATTTGATTGCGAATACCCGCCCAACAGGGTATGCAGAATTTCTGTCCGGTGGAGTCGAAATTTCTGAACAGGCGGATTGTCACTGCGTGCTTACGCCCAGCGCGTTTGCCGCGCCCACTAGGCAGTGCAGCATCTGCGGTGCAACCTACGGCATGCCTTTAAATTCCGATGTATGCCCAAGTTGTGGGTCACGCGCTCGCCACCGTCAAATTCTGGACGTACTGAATCAGACCGGCAACCCATTCGATGGCCGGAGCGCACTCGCGTGCCACGCTAATCCGGTCGAGATGCAAGCTTTTCTTGCCAAGGCCGCAAAGGTGGTTAATTTTGACGTCCGTCCGCTTGGCTATGCCGATCTGCAGATGGACATCCAGTCGATGGACAAGGTCGAAGACAGTAGCTTCGATACATTCATTGCTGTTCACGTACTCAACCATGTTTTCGACGACGGCAAGGCACTAATGGAGATCCATCGGATTCTAAAGCTGGGCGGGGTTGCCTTGGTGACTATTCCGTGTCGCGAAAACTCGCCGACGGAGCCTTGTGCAAACGTAATCGAGCACTACGGTCCGGACGCGCTTAGCCGGTTCGGTGTCGGCACGTATAGGCGCTATGGGCTTGAAGAGGCGATTGACCTGTTTTCGACGTTTTTTACCGTCGAGCAATACAAGGGCTTTGATGAGTTGACATCGAGCCATGATTATGTTTTCTTGTTAACCAAGGACCGGAGTAAAGCTGGCTCGACTGTTCAATAATCCGCAATCGAAAGAGGAATGTCAATGTCCACCAATGCCCCTAAAGTGTTAGGCTACGATGAGCAGAGCCGGATCGAGCGCGCCCGTGAGCGAGCGAAGACCGTCGATGGATTAATGGGATTGAGAGGCCAGCGTATCCTGGAAGTCGGCTGCGGTCACGGTGACTTCTGCAAGGTACTGGCAGAAGAATACGACTGCGAGGTAGTCGGCACAGAGGTCTTGCCATACGAGGACTGGAAAGAGATTAGAAGTCCACAGCTGACTCTATTGCAGATGGACATCGCCAAGGAACAGCATTTTCCTGAAAATCACTTCGACAGAATCGTATCTTTTGTCGTTTGGGAGCATATGCGCCACCCCTGGTCGGCACTAAAGGAGTGCCAGCGTATATTGGCGCCTACCGGCAAGAAGTATCTTCATGCTTATTTATACGGGGCACCACGCCTGAGTCATCTTCACTACTTGGTACCCGACCCATGGCTACACCTGACGCACTCTCCGAGGGAAATTATGCAACGCATCGACAAGAACGAGTTGCCGTGGTACTTTTGGTGTAACCGGGTTTCGTATCTTCACTACTTGCAGTACTTCAGGAAACTTGGGTTTTATGTCGCGTACGAAAACATTATACGGGAACCTTTTCCTGAGAAGCACTACCAAGAGAACGAGCAACTGCTCGGGCTGTATTCTGAATACGATCTGCGAATGCACGGCTTTCAGGTAGTGTTGGTGTTTGATGAGCGTTTCCCCAAAGAGGCTCTGGATGATGCTGTCTACTCGAAGCTGGTGCGCGGAGACAGGCAAAGATGATTGAAGGTCTAGAGTATTCGGGAAATCCGTCTTCACCTTTTCGTTTTGAGCACCGGTTAGCCTTGGGAGTGGTGTCTGCGTATATAGCGATGTTGAAATGAGCACTTATTCGTACATGAACGGCGGCCAGGTCCGGGAGAGGGTAACTATAGGAAGATTTTGTTCGATCGCATATAACGTTGCCTTAGGGGTTGGAAATCACCCGATTCATTTGTTATCGTCGCATCCATTTGCAACCAAAGCTAGTCAGGATGAGCTTTTTTGCTCTCCTTTTTTGGCCAAGCGCTATGATTGGATGAAGAGGACGATCATTGGCCACGATTGTTGGATTGGGCATGGAGTCACAGTACTTCTCGGTATTTAGGTCGGTACTGGTTCGGTTCTTGCGGCGGGCACTGTCGTTACAAGGGATGTACCACCATATGCAATTGTCGCCGGGGTTCCCGGTAAGGTTGTCGGGTATAGGTTTGATGAGGACACACGGCGTGATCTCCTGCTCAGTGAATGGTGGCTTAGACCTTTGGAAGAACTGCAGAAGTTGCCTGTTAATAATATTAGGGCTTGTATTGATGCGGTGAAGAGTATCGATGCATGTCGAATTCAATACGTTCAAGTTTGAGATCTTTGGAGTCGTCGAGGGGGGGGGGGAACGTCTGTGTTTCTTGTTTTCGTAATCGTTCACACAGGGGGGGGCGTCCGCACTCGAATGGAATATTCGCTATCGTCATGCTTGGCGGAGCAGAATCGTCTACATTCGTGAACTTATGAAAATGGCTTGTAAACCCTTCCAGAATCAGGTCTACTCTTGTCTCTTGGGCGACCGAAATGATCGTGACGAAGGGGGCAAGCCTGATGTGCGGCTTGAGGGAAGTGGACGATCCGCGCAAATCGAGCAACGGGACGCTGCATGACTTCGTGGAGACGCTCGTGATCGCGATGGCAGCGGCGCTGTCCGATTGTGACACCATTGAATACGTCGCGGACTGGGGACGGACGAAGGAGCCTTGGTTGCGCAAGTTCTTGGTGCTGAAGAACGGCATCCCGTCCGAGGAGACGTTTCTGCGGGTGTTTCGAGCGCTGGACCCGAAGCAATTCGAGGCCGCATTCCGCCGCTGGGTGGTCGGGGTTGTCGGCGCGCTGAGAGGGGGTGTTGCGGTCGATGGCAAGACGGTGCGCGGTTCGGGCAGTGGCGGCGAGACGGCGATTCACATGGTCAGTGCCTTGGCGACCGAGTTGGGCATCGTGCTGGGACAGGAAAGGGTTGCCAGCAAGAGCAATGAGGTCACGGCGATCCCGGAACTGCTCAAAGCGCTGTATATCAAGGGGTTGCTGGTCTCCATCGATGCCATGGGGTGCCAGAAGAGCATTGCCCGCCAGATCACGGACCAAGGGGGTGACTACCTGCTGGCGGTCAAAGGCAACCAGCCGACGCTGCTTGAAGCCCTCGAGACCGAGTTCATTGACCAATCTGGTTGCGACACGGTGAAACGTCACGGGCTCGCCTACAAGTCCCGTGGTCGAATCGTCGGACAAATTGCCTCGGTCCTGCCTGCGCATGGCATCGTTGATCTGGCTGATTGGCCCAAGTGCCGGACGATCGGTCTGGTCGACTCCCTGCGTCAGGTCGGCAACAACGAATCCAGCTTCGAGCGGCGCTACTACATCAGCTCTCGCGACCTGACCGCCGAGCAACTTGCTGTGTCCGTGCGAAGCCACTGGGGCGTGGAGAATCGACTTCACTGGGTGCTCGACGTCAGCTTTGGCGAAGATGCCAGCACCGTGCGCAAGGACAACGCTCCACAGAACCTCTCACTCCTGAAGAAGATCGTCCTCAACCTGATTCGCCTGGATGCGGCCGACAAGACCAAGACCAGCCTGCGCCGGACGCGCAAACGTGCCGCTTGGGACGACGACGTTCGGCTCAGGATTCTCGGTCTCACGCCGCTATGAAAATTCACGAGGGTGTGGTCAACGCAGCGGCATTCCGTACCTTTCTCAATCAAACCACATTCAAACCGCCTCCCGGGGTGCAACTTGGCATCCAGCTACCGTCATGGTAGATAAACTCCGCTATGTCCTCCTGACTGTCGATACTGAAGCACTTCCAAAACGTGCTGTTGATGATCATGTCAGGCGTTTGATCTGGGGCGAGCATAGCAACGGAACCGCTGGCGTCCGCGAGATGTGCTCGGCAGCGCAGGAGGTCAATGCCAAGTTGACCTTTTTCGTCGACGCATGTGGCGCTTATTCAAGATTGAATGAGGCGGCTGAGGTCGTGCGCTGGCTGGATGCAGCCGGCCAAGACGTGCAGTTGCACACGCACCCCGAATACCTGCCCGAGCAGTTCTGGTTGGAGCATGGCTTCAAGTACCGCCCGCGCTTTCTTAACCAATACGGAGCGCACAAGGCCGCCTTCACCATCCTGCATTTTGGCAAGTTTATCGTGGACCTGACGGGCAAGCCGCTACGGGCTTTCCGCGCCGGTTCGTTCCGCTGGAACGCCGATACGATTCGAGCCTTGGGCGAGGCTGGCATTCCGCTGTCGTTCAACAATTCGATGCGGGCGTTGGCAGATGGACAGTGTGTCTACAGCGAGCCGACCAATCGCCCTTATCTATGGTCGAACGGCGTTGTCGAGGTGCCGGTGACGGAACGATATGTTGCTCTACCTTTCAACGGCAAGAGCTGGTGGCAGAAGTTCCAGTTTCCGCTGGATGGATTCCTGGGCAACGGACCGTGGCGGGTGTTGGGGCCTTATACCCGCGTTGCGGATGCTTCGTTCTTGGTGCTCTTGCTGCATTCGTGGTCCTTGCTGTATTGGGACGAGCACGGCCACGCCGTTTATCGCGACGACAGAAGAATCGAGGCTTTTCGCCAATTGGTGAGACGCTTGGCGAAGGACTACGACATCATTACGACTGAGGACTTTCTCGACCTGCATGCACGCGGCAAGATTGCGACGACGCATGAGGTTGATTTGACCAAGGCGGAAATGAAGCCGCCAGCCGGAGGAAAGGAGTGAGCGTGTTCTCGGGTGCGTATCGCGCGTTGTTGCGCGAGCCATGGCTGGCCTTGAATCGCGTGTTTACGTGCCGCACACTCGGCCGGCGCTTGCATCCGCCAGTCGCGCCGGTCGCCTACGAGCCGGAGCCAGGCAGTTTGCTGTATCTGGCGGCGAGCGTACTGCCGTATCACACCAGCGGCTACACAACGCGTACGCATGAGGTGGTACGTGCCTTGCGCGATGCGGGTGCGCAGGTGCATGCGCGCACGCGTCCGGGCTACCCGTGGGATCGCAAGGACCGCCTGTCTGATGCAACGGGCGAGGAAACGATGGTCGACGATGTGCTGTATCGCCATGCGCAAGCTCCTGCCAACAACCGGCCGGTGTTGCAGTATGCGTTGCAGGCGGCGCCGGTAATCGCAGCAGCAGCGGGGCAGCATCGAGTTGCGGTGATCCACGCGGCTTCGAACCACGTGAATGCCTTGCCGGGTCTGCTGGCGGCAAAGCAGCTGCGCGTTCCGTTTCAATACGAGATGCGTGGCTTGTGGGAACTGACCCGCGTATCGCGCCAGCCTGGCTTCGCGGGTTCGCAGGCCTACAAGCAAGGACTGCAGTTAGAGGCCCTTGTCGCCCGAAATGCCGATAGATTGTTTGTGATCTCCGACCAGCTCGGCAGCTACGTGCGGGAGCACTGGGGAATTCCCGCAGAGCGGATGGCCTTGCTGCCCAATTGTATCGACCCGGATAAGCTGCTGCCTGTCGATCCTGCGCTGGTCGAGCCGAACACGATTGGCTATGCGGGTTCGCTGATCGTCTATGAAGGTTTGGATACCCTGCTGGAGGCTACGGCCAGGTTGGTGCAACAGGGCAAAGCTGTTCAGGTCAGAATAGCCGGCGAGGGCGAGGCGCGTCGGGACTTGGAAGCGTTGGCACACAGCCTTGGGCTGGGGCAGTCTGTACAATTCCTGGGCCGGATGGAACCAACCAAGGCAAGAATGATGATCGCCCGTTGCGCCATGGTCTGTATCCCGCGCAAGCCGTTCCAGGTGTGCGAGATCGTGTCGCCGATCAAGCTGGTGGAGGCCCTGGCGATGGGCAAGCCGGTGATCGTTCCCGATTTGCCAGTGTTTCGCGATGAGTTGGGGCCGGATCCGGCAGGCTGGCTTTTCAGGGCGGGCGACGCACAGGACTTGGCGCGGGTGATTGACGGGGCCTTCGCTGAGCCGGATCGGCTGGCCGAATTGGGTCTGCGGGCACGCGACTACGCGGTGTCGCAACGAAGCTGGCAGCGGCATGTGACGCCGATAGTCGAATCGCTCAAGGGGTGACTGCCGCCGCGCCAGCTCTGACTTTCCATGTGATCCCTTGCTTTGCTCCCATTATGGGAGGTACGATGCACCCATGCGCATCATTGCAGGACGCGCATTGATGAAGTTTTTGGAACAGCGCTAGTTTGCCGACTCGCAGGGGCCGCTGGAAATCTGGTACGACGAGGTGATCCAGGCAATTTTTTCTTCGCCAAAAGATCTCAAGGCGTCTTGCGTTGGCGCGAGCTTCTGTGGTAGCGATCGCGAGGCATTCGATATCCGAGGTAATGAGTACCGGTTGGTGATCGAGATTGGAGGCGATCAAGTTTCGCATGGAGCAGCAGGGGCTGGCCGCCAAAGACCTGGAACCCTATATTGGCTCAAGTGGCCGGGTTTCGGAGGTGTTGAACCGCTAGCGGACATTGAGTCTGCGGATCGTGAAGCGCTTGCACGACGGTCTGAAGATTCCATACGACAGCCTGCTCTCACACACCGGGTGAAGCTCACCTGGGCAATATCTGGAAAACTGGCAATGTGGCGTTGCGCTCCGGGTGCCTCAAGTTGTGCACATCGAAACCATTTCTTACAAATCTCACATGACAGAGGCTGCTGCGAGTGATCCTGTGAGGGAAGCGGTGCCTATTGTTGAACTACTTCAAGTTTGAGGCGCCATGGTCGGTCGTGTCATTCGCAAAATCGGTTCGCTTTACTACAACCACCCAATGGTGCCGGAGGATGCCGAGCTGGCGGGCCCTTTCGCCCGTCTCAAGGTTGCGCTGGTGGCCGACCATTTCACGACGGATTGCCTTTCCGTGGAATGCCGGATCAAGAACCTTACGCCATCGAATTACCGCGAGGTCCTCGATTCCTGGCGGCCGGATCTGGTATTCGTGGAGTCTGCCTTCCATGGTGCGCAGGGCAGTTGGCGTTACGAGCTTGCCAAGCAGCCACGCTGGTTGCGGCTGACGCCACCACAGGACATATTCAGGCTTGTCGAGCATGCCCGCTCACGGGGCATTCCAACGGTTTTCTGGAACAAGGATGACGGGGCATTCTTCGATGCCTTCATCGATGTCGCCAAGGTTTTCGATTTCGTGTTCACGACAGATGAGGCATGTCTGAAGCGCTACCGCGGTGAATTGCCACCGGCCGTGCCGGTGAACGTGTTGATGATGCCGTACCAGCCGCACTTTCATACGTTCGACGGCTTTCACTTCCGCCATCATGCGGCGTGCTTCATGGGGAGTTATTACCGCCGCATCTTGAACGAGCGCCGCCGTTTTCTCGACATGGTGTTCGGGGCAACTGATCAGGCGGGAATGAAGCTGCATGTGTTCGACCGCAATCATGGCCGTCTGTCGAGTTTCATGGAGTTTCGCTTTCCCAGGCATGGACACCTGAAGCTCCATCCGCGCGTGGCGCATCGCGACACTGCGCACGTTTACAAAAGCCACGTCATTTCGCTGAACGTCAATTCGGTGACGGGCTCCAGCACCATGATTTCTCGCCGTCTGCTGGAGATTCTGGCCTGCGGCGGGATTGCGGTGACCAATGGCAGCCCTGCCGTGGATGCGTATTTCAAGGATTTCTGCCATGTCATCGAGACATGCGAGCAGGCAATCGAGCTTTTTGCCCGCATGACGCACGGCCCCTCAACCGAGGATTTGCAACGAGCCGAGGCAGGCGCACGATATGTCGAGCGCCAGCATTCCTGGGCACATCGGCTCGAAGAGCTTTGTGCCGTCGTCGGTGTTTGAGCGCCAGTGAGCATATTGGCGGCTCTGCTTTCGTATTCCGCGCAAGCCGTGTTTCTGGTCGTGGTGGTCTATTTTGCGTTGCACGTGGTGCTCGAACTGCGCGTATTGATGATTTCGCGCAAGGTGGAGCGGCGCAAACTGACCGAGCTCGCCCAGCCATCCGTCGGGCTTGAGGACGCATTCAGTCCACCGATCAGTGTTCTGCTGCCGATTCGCAACGAATCGGCCGTGGTGGAGCGTCTGATCGATGCCGCCTGCCGCTTGCGTTATCCGGCAGAAGGGCTGGAAATCCTGGTGCTCGATGACTCGTCGGATGGTACCTCCGCGCTTGCACAGACCAAGGTTGGCCAGCATGCCGCGCAGGGCGTCAATATCCATTTCATCCGCCGTCAGAACCGGAAAGGCTACAAGGCAGGGAATCTGGTCAATGGCATCCGGCAGTCGTCAGGCGAGTTCTTTGCCATTTTCGATGCGGACTTCGTGCCGCCGGAGGATTTTCTGCTCAGAACCATGTCATGCTTCAAGGATCCCAGGTTGGGTTTCCTGCAGACCGGAATCGGTTATGAGAATCGGGACAAGTCGTTTCTGACCCGATTCCAGGCGATGGAAATGGGGCACCAGCAATATGTGACGGTGGGTCTGAGCGAGGACGGCGACATGGCTTCGCTCTCCGGCAGTTCGTGCGTATGGCGCAAGGCCTGTGTCGAATCCCTGGGCGGCTGGGATGCTTCGACGGTAACGGAAGACGTGGATCTCGGCTACCGAGCGCAGATTGGCGACTGGCATTACGCCTTTCTGCGGGACGTGGTTTCGATGTCGGAACTGCCCGAGACCGTCAGCGCCTTTCGCGTTCAGCGCGAACGCTGGGGCCGGGGACTGATTCACAGCGCGTTCAAGCATGCCCGGCAGATGCTCCGCCAGCCCATGCCGTTGATGAAGCGCATGCACGCCATTTCGATGATGTTTTCGTCCGTGCTCTTGGCTTCGATCCATGTGCTGGTACTGTTGAGCCTGCCGCTGAATTTCTTGATCGCCTTTGATGGCACCGCCATGCTCTGGGGGGCGCTGGCCTTCTTCGGACTGGTCGCCATCTGGGCACTCGACAACGCCTTCGGGGCGCGCAAAGGGGCACGCCTCGAAGACCGGCCAGGCATCGTGCGCACGCTCTGGGATACCTATCTCTATGTCGCCATGTTCTTGCCGATGGCCTGGTACTACTTCGCAGGGGGTATTCGGGCACTGTTCGGGGTGCATGGGGATTTTCACCGGACGCCCAAGGGCAAGGGCAGGGGCGCGCAGCGGTCTTCCCTGCCGCGCATCAACGCGATGCTTCTGGCAGGAGATGTCTTCACTTTCGTCTATTCGTTGCTGGCAATTCAGGTGGGGTTGCAGAAAGGAAACTACCTTTTGGTTCCGCTGAATGTGACCGTGTGCGTGGGATTTGGCATGGTACTCTTCTGGTCATGGCAGGAAAGACGTAGTGATGGTCAAGGCTGACGCGATTCACCGCCGGATCTTGATTAGCGGCGCCACCAGTGCCATTGGCTCAGCGTTGGGGGAGGTTTACGCGCAACCGGGAGTGACGCTGTATCTGCATGGCCGCAACGAAGCGAAGTTGGCCGAGGTCGCCGACCGCTGTCGGGCCAAAGGTGCAGAGGTGCAAGCACAGCGCCTGGATCTGCGCGATTTGATTGCCTTGCGGGTCTGGCTGGAATCCTTGGCGACCCTGGACCTGGTGATTGTCAACGCCGGCATGAATACGCATGTCGGGCCGGCGGGCGAGCTCGAGCCCTGGGCTGAGGTTGATGCCTTGCTGGACGTCAATCTCAAGGCCGCGATGGCAATCGTGCATGCGGTGTTGCCGGCCATGCGGGCGCGAGGTAGTGGGCGAATCGCCTTGGTCAGCTCTTTGGCGGCGTACTTCGGTCTGCCGGTGACGCCGAGCTATTGCGCCAGCAAAGCCGGCCTCAAGGCCTATGGCGAGGCCCTGCGCGGCTGGCTGGCGCCGGCAGGTATCCAGGTCAATGTGATCATGCCGGGCTACGTCAGATCGCCCATGTGCGACGAGATGCCAGGTCCGAAGCCTTTCCTCTGGTCGCCCAAACGTGCTGCCCTGGCGATCCGGCAAGGAATTGAACGCGACAAGGCGCGCATCAGTTTTCCCTTCCCGTTGAACTGGGGTACCTGGTGGCTCGCGGTACTGCCGGCTTCGCTTTCAACCCGCATCGTTCGTTGGCTGGGCTATGGCGGCAATGACCGTTGATGCGGTCTTTTGCTCGGTGGGCTTTGCCGCGCTCACCGGCCTGCTGCTTTCGGTCGCCATCGAGCGCCTGATGACGCCGCGTCCGCAGCTTGTGCGGCCATGGATGGCCTGGACGTTGCATGGTGGGGTATGGCTGTTGGCCCATGCGCTGCTGACCCTTGTGCTGGGCCGCCCCTGGTTTGCCGCCGCGGCTGTGTCGGCGTTCCTGCTGACGCTGGTGCTGGTGAACAACGCCAAGGTCAGGGCATTGCGCGAGCCTTTCGTCTTTCAGGACTACGAGTATTTCACCGATGCGATCCGCTTTCCCCGCCTTTACATTCCCTTTCTCGGCTGGTGGAAATTCCTCGGCGCCATGACGGGCTTTGTTCTGGCGGTGGCGATTGGGCTGTGGGGTGAAGCGTCGCCTGCCCAGCGATTCGACTGGTCAGGCCAGTTGGGTGGGGTTGCCGTGACGTTTACCGGGAGCTTGCTGTTGTTGCTGGCAAGAGGTTGGAGAACGCCCCCGGTCAGCTTCGAGCCCGAGCAGGATGTTCGCGCACTAGGTCTGCTGGCGTGCCTCTGGCGGTATGGCGAAGAGGCGGGTGCGCGGTTTGCGGTCGCATCCCCTTTCGACTTTTTGGCGCCAAGGCGCCCAGAAAGCGAGTTGCCGCATCTGGTGGCCGTGCAAAGCGAATCGTTCTTCGACCCACGCGCGCTTTTTTCGGGGATACGCCCCGAGGTACTCGCAGAGTTTGACCGCATCAGAAATGATGCGGTCGCACATGGCAAATTGAAGGTTCCCGCCTGGGGCGCCAATACGGTGCGCACCGAGTTCGCCTTTCTTTCGGGCATCGGCGAAGACAAGCTGGGCATCCATCGCTTCAACCCATATCATGCGATTGCGACGGGTTGGGATGTGCCTTCGCTGGCAACGTACCTGAAGCACCTGGGTTATCGCACCGTTTGCATTCATCCCTATCCGGCAAGCTTCTACCAGCGGGATCGCGTCTATCCGCGCTTTGGCTTCGACGAGTTTCTGGACATTCGCGCTTTCGACGATTCGATGCGCGTTGGCCCCTACATTGGCGATGTCGCAGTAGCCGGCAAGGTTGCCGCCCTCCTGGGCAAGGCCACCGCCCCGGTCTTCATCTTCGCCATTACGATGGAGAATCACGGTCCGTTGCACCTTGACAGGGCGTCATCTTCGGAGGTGGACGTGTTGTATTCCATGCCGCCGCCGGGCGGCTGCGACGATCTGACGATCTACCTGAGACACCTGCGCAACGCCGATCACATGATCGCGCAGCTTCGCCAAACACTCGATCATTGTGGCCGGCCGGCCAGCCTGTGCTGGTTTGGCGACCATGTACCGATCATGCCGGCTGTCTATGAGGAGTTTGGTGTACCGTCGGGAGACGTTGAGTATGTTCTCTGGGGCAATCGGAGTTCGACTGCCCCGCAAGAGCGTGAACTTGCGGCCCATGACCTAGCCGTGGGCTGGCTGCGCGCGGCTGGTGTTGTCTGGTAGTCTGTGTTCCACCGGCAACCGCTTCCAGCCCCCGTTCCGCGCCCAATCACGCGGCTCCGTGCCTCGCCGCAGCGAGAAAACAGACAGCGCTTGACGAGCCGCTGAACGACGGAGATACTTCCACCGAATCGGGCGTTCCGGCGTCCGTTTGCCCTCGCTTCTGGCTTCACCTCCATCCGAACCTCTCGATCAACCGAATCAGGACACGCAAATCATGAGTGCATCAGAAGTCAAACCCGGCGTCGCCACCGGCGACGAACTGCAGGCCATCTTCAATCTGGCGAAGGCCAGGCAGTTCGCCCTGCCGGCGGTCAATGTCATCAACACCAGCACGGTCAACGCGGTCATGGAGACCGCCGCCGAACTCAAGTCACCGGCGATCATCCAGTTCTCGAATGGCGGCGCGCAGTTCTTCGCCGGCAAGGGGCTCGACAACAGCAACCAGCGCTCCTGCGTCGCCGGTGCGGTGTCGGGCGCCAACCACATCCACCAGCTTGCTGCGCTCTACGGTGCGACGGTCATCCTGCACACCGACCACGCGGCGAAAAAGCTCCTGCCGTGGATCGACGGTCTGCTCGACGCCGGTGAACAGTACTTCAAGGCGCATGGCAAGCCGCTGTACAGCTCGCACATGCTCGACCTCTCGGAAGAGCCGATCGAGGAGAACATCGAAATCTGCAAGCGCTATCTGGAGCGCATGAGCAGGATGGGGATGACGCTGGAAATCGAACTCGGCGTCACCGGCGGCGAGGAGGACGGCGTCGACAATACCGGCGTCGACAGCTCGCGCCTGTACACGCAGCCCGAGGACGTCGCCTACGCCTACGAGGAACTGTCGAAGGTCAGCAACCGCTTCACCATCGCCGCCTCGTTCGGCAACGTGCACGGGGTTTACAAGCCGGGCAACGTCAAGCTCGAGCCGGTCATCCTGAAGAACTCGCAGGAATTCGTGCAGAAGAAGTTCGGCACCGGCGCGCAGCCGATCAACTTCGTCTTCCACGGCGGCTCCGGGTCGACCCTCGAGGAAATCCGCGAGGCCATCTCCTACGGCGTCGTCAAGATGAACATCGACACCGATCTGCAGTGGGCCTTCTGGGATGGCGTCATGGGCTTCTACAAGAAGAACGAGGGCTACCTGCAGGGCCAGATCGGCAACCCCGAAGGCGACGACAAGCCGAACAAGAAGTTCTATGACCCGCGCGCCTGGCTGCGCAAGGGCGAGGACGCCTTCCGCGCGCGCCTGAAGCAGGCTTTTGCCGACCTGAACAACGTCGGCACGCTCGGATAAGCGGCTGCCGGGCAGGACAGCGGGCTGGTCCAGAGGTGGGCTGGCCCGTTTTTGTGTCTGCCCCCTTCCCCACCAGCAATCCGCAATCCGCGATCACCGCCAACGGGCCCGCTGCGCCACCCTGACGCAGGCCAGCACGCAACCACACAACGTGACATAGAGGTCAAAGCATGAGTACCCTCGTAGAACAACTCCTCGACACCGAAGCGCACCGCTCGATTTTCGAGACGGCCGTGCGCCAGAACCCGCTGCCGGTCTGTGCCGCCTTCGGCTCGTCCGACCAGCCGCAGCCGGTCCGCTTCAGCAACACCAGCCAGGTTCTTGGCACCAAGGATGCCGACGGCGTTCGCGCGCAGTTCCCGCAGACCGTCGCCGCTTCCGGCAACGTCGTCCTCAGCTCGGCTGGCGCCAGTACCGCGAGAGTCACCGGCAAGCGGGTCGCCGTCCTCTTTTCCGGCGGACCGGCGGCCGGCGGCCACAACGTCGTCTGCGGCCTCAAGCGCGTCCTCGGCGCCGGCAACACGCTGTTCGGCGTCAAGGCCGGACCCAAGGGCCTGCTCAAGGGCTCGCTGTTCGAGATCACCGACGCCAACGTCGACTTCATCCTCAACACCGGCGGCTTCGACTTCCTCGGCTCCGACCGGACGAAGATCAAGTCGGCGGAGCAGTTCGCGCAGGTGCGCGAGACCTGCATCAAGCACAATCTCGACGCCATCGTCGTCGTCGGCGGTGACGACTCGAACACCAACGCGGCGGTGCTCGCCGAATCGCTGTTCAGCGGTGTCAAGGCCGACGGTTCCGGCGTCCAGGTCATCGGCGTGCCGAAGACGATCGACGGTGACCTGCAGATCCCGGGCCTGCTGTCGATCTCCTTCGGTTTCGACACCGCAACGCGGATCTACAGCGAGATGGTCGGCAACATCCTGCAGGACACCAGCTCCTCGCTGAAGTACTGGCACTTCGTCAAGCTGATGGGCCGCTCGGCCTCGCACGTCGCGCTCGAGGTGGCGTTGCAGACGAAACCGGCGATCGCGCTGATCTCCGAGGAGATCGCCAGCAAGCAGGAGTCGCTGGCCAGCATCATCGACCGCGTCGCCCGGGTCATCGTCGAGCGTTCGCACAAGGGGATGAACTACGGCGTCCTGCTCGCGCCCGAGGGCCTGATCGAGTTCATCCCGGAGATGAATGCGATGATCGCCGAACTCAACGACGTCCTGGCACATCACGCCGCCGAGTTCGCGGCGCTCGCCGACGACGCCAAGGCGGACTTCGTCGGCAGCAGGCTGAGCGCCGACAACGCCGCCCTGCTCGCCTCGCTGCCGCACTACATCGTCAACATGCTGCTCGCCGAACGTGACTCGCACGGCAACCTGCAGGTCTCGCTGATCCCCACCGAGCAGTTGCTGATCGACATGGCGAAGAAGCGGGTCAAGGAACTCGACCCCGCCGTTCCCTTTGCCGCGCACAACCACTTCCTCGGTTACGAGGGCCGCTGCGGCGCGCCGACGTTGTTCGACGCCGCCTACACTTTCAATCTTGGGCTCACCGCAGGCTCGCTGATCCTCGACGGCCGCACCGGCTACATGGCGACGATCACCGGCCTGAGCAACGGCGGCACACCGCAGGCGATCCCGCTCGCCGGGCTGCTGAACATCGAGCGGCGGCACGGCAAGGACGAGTTCGTGATCGAGAAGGCGCTGGTGAAGATGGACTCGCCGGCGATGAAGTTCTTCGCTTCCCGGCGTGACGAGTGGGCGGCGGGCGACCTCTTCGCCTCGCCGGGTCCGCGCCAGTTCTGGGGTCCGACGACGCACCAGTTGCCGATCAGCGTCGCGCTCAACTCGGGCGCCGATTCGCTGATGTTCCGCATCGGCTGAGAAGCACCGCCGGCAGTCCACGGGAGCGCCCGGCCGCCAGCCGGGCGCTCCCGCGTACGACTCCGCTGATTGTGGAGTCTCCTCAGCGCCGCGCGAGTTCTTCGCGAATGAGCTGCCGCAGGTCGGCTTCCAGGTGACCGCTTTCGATGACGCGGCGAAGGGTGTCGTTGATGATCGTCTGGTAGCCACGCTCACCAGCCAGAGCCTTGAAGTGTTCCACGATGGGCACGTCGAGCATGATGCTGATGCGCAACTTGCCGACGCGTTGGCGCACCGCTGCCTGCCACTCAGCCCGGCTGACCTCCCTGCCGGCGATTCGCGACCGAGCGCGCTCGAAGTCCGCTGGCGTGAGCTTCGGCGCGTCGTCAGAAGTATCCGGCGTTTTGATAGAAGAGATCCGTTTCATTGCTGTCCGCCCGAGTTCGACACTTTTCGCGTGCCATACGCATAAACGGGGCCTCGGCCCCAAT